>Ga0079224_100006661_pt1 | contig 15371 bp, 16 predicted proteins | sample Stecom2015_FD_80414 | JGI IMG/M metagenome (GOLD analysis project Ga0079224, IMG submission 80414) | Agricultural soil microbial communities from Utah to study Nitrogen management - Steer compost 2015 | ecosystem: Environmental > Terrestrial > Soil > Agricultural land | place: USA: Utah...
CTCCCACCACCACCTCACGGGCTACCCCCTGCAGATAGGTCATCACCAGCATATATGCCCAGGAAGGCACGATGGCGTCCACGCTGCAATAAACCGCCACCAATTTGTCCCGGTATATTTCCCAGTCCAGGTTTTTCAGGGATTCCCGAAAGTCCTTTTCCCGCAACACAAGCCCCTGGTACAAATGCTCTCCCAGATCAAAGGAGAGGCGCTCCCCCTCTACATAAAACTCCTCCAGATCTATGGTCACTATCGGACTCTTGGCAACGCGGTTTACAATTTCACTCATGACAACAAGGTACGTTTTGGTTTCACAACCCTAAATTCTTTCAAGTAGTTCGGTTCGAAGTATGCCAGGTCATCAAACTGTTCCTGATTAAATTTTACTTCCGCGAGTTCCCCCACGGTCACAGCGGAATTCAAAAAAGGCACAAAAACAGCATTACCGTGCCTGATCACATTCATCACCTTCTCGTTGGCATCACCCAAAAAATAAACCTTGCCCTGCGCTAAAAAGTCGCCAAACGAGGTTTCATCTATGACTACTGGAGCCAACGGAAGAAGTTCGGTCATCCCTGCGCCCATTACTTTACAATAAACCTCCATCCGTCGGGCATCAATCATCGGAATCACCATATCTTTGTGCTCCAAAAAGGGCAAAACCCTTCTGGCAAGCGCATCCAGCGTATCCACCCCAATAAGCGGAAGATCCAGCGCGTAGGCCAATCCCTTGGCAGTGGAGACTCCTACCCTCAGGCCGGTATAAGATCCCGGCCCTCCCGAGACCGCTATGGCATCGAGCGCCTTCCTATCGGTTCCTGTCTGTTCCAACAGCGCTTCTAGTAGCGGAACCAGCTTCCGGGCATGGCTATTTTCCTGAAACAATTCCAGCATCCCCACAAGCTTTCCATCCTGATGTAAGGCCACGGAACACACTGCCGTAGCTGTTTCCAAAGAAAGTATCAACCCCATATTTTACTACAGTTTAAAAGGCATTTACTTCGAAGCCAGGGGCCTTAAAGTATGTTTATAAACCTTTTCCTGGTTGAGCACCTTCAAAGCTTCATCGATTTCGGGGTCACCGTCAAGTGAAGCCTCAACCATTCCTCCTTCAAAATAGTACCGGGCCACAATCTCATCTTCCAGGGCATTTTTTATCTCCTCTTTGAAGGTGAGTAGATCCTGCTCCTTGCTATGGCTCACCCTTTTCTTCAGGGAAGCAATCTCATTTTTGATATCTTCAAAATATTTTTCCTTTTCGGAATATTTTTCAAGTTCTTCAATGGCCATCTCCACCCTGGTGGTGTAATCATATTCCTTACCGTCTAACCAATTTACAAAATCACTGTACATTTCGTCCGATACGGTAAATTCTCTTGCTGAAGGAATCGAATTGTGTTGGAGGAAAAACTCATTGGCATATTCAAATATTAAACTTCTGGATACCAGGCTGTAGGTAATAGGCGCGTAGCTTGTTGCCGGTACCGTGATATCCGGCTCAATGCCCGCACCGTCCAAAACGATCCTGCCGCTTTTGGTCCGGAATTCATTTCGCAGGGAGTCCGGAACAAATATGCCCTGCCCTTCCTCGTCCTTATTGCTGTAATCGATGGCCTGGATGCACCTGCCGCTGGGGATGTAATATTTTGCGGTGGTCAACTTGACCTGTGAGTTGTAAGACAGGGGAATGGTACTCTGCACCAGCCCCTTTCCGAAAGTTCTCCTTCCTACCAACACTGCCCTGTCATAATCCTGAAGCGCCCCGGCAACAATTTCAGATGCGGAAGCACTCCTTTCGTTAATCAATACAGCCAGAGGAATATCCTTGTCCAAAGGGGATCTCTCCGTTTTATATACCGCATTCACACTGGCCAACTTGCCTACGGTGCTCACGACCTCCCTGCCTTTGGGAATAAAAAAGTTAACAATCTCCACCGCTTCCCTCAATATCCCTCCCGGGTTGTTCCTTACGTCCAAAATCAGTTTTTGCGCGCCCATTTCTTTTAAGCCTATCAGGGCTTTCCTCACATCTGATGAGGCGCTGGTGGTAAAATCGGTAAGCTTGATATATCCCGTCTCCTCGTTGATCATTCCATAGTACGGGACATTGCTAAGGGTAATTTTCTTTCTGGTCAGGTCCACAGTGAGGGTATCCTCCCCTCGCTTTACGATCACCTTGACCTTGGTGTTGGCAGGACCCTTCAGCAATTCTGATATTTGGGCGGTTTCCTTTTCCCAAACCGCAATAGAGTCTACTTTCAGCAGTTGATCCCCAATTTTCAGGCCTCCTACTTGTGCGGGAAAGCCGGTATAAGGCATCAGGATCATGTTGGTGCCGGTGCGGTTGCCGATCAATGCGCCCACTCCGCCATATTCTCCCGTGGTCATCATCCTGAACTCATCTGAGTTTTCCTCGGGAATGTATTCGGTATAAGGATCCAGTTCCTCAAGCATGGCATTGATGCCCACACTTACCAACTTATCCGGATCGATTTCATCTACGTAATATGAATCAAGTTCCCTAACCAACGAGGCAAAAATATCCAGGTTTTTGGCGATGGCGAACAGCTTGTCGTTTTTGGGATTAAAGGAGAAAAGAAAACCAATCACTGCAGCAAGGAAAAGCGCCGAGACAATGGCTTTGTTTTTATGATGCTTCATTTTCATATTTGTTTGTAGTCGATCCGGCAATTCTCCGCAGGATTTTTTGAACCTTTGCCTGAATGGCATGAAAGTCGTGAAGCTCCGAAGAAACGTAAAGGAGACCAATGCAGAATTTAGTGTCACTGGAAGCAAGCAAGCCCTTGTTTAACCGATAGGCTTCCTTAACCCTTCTTTTAAGAAAATTCCGGTCCACCGCTTTTTTGACTTTCCTTTTGGAAACAGAAAACAACACCTGGTTAGTTTCAGCGTCCACGCTTAAATGAAGCACCTTGAAGGGATATAAAAAAAAAGAGGAACCTTTTTCAAAGAGCTCCTTTATAGACTTTTTTGAATGTAGCCTTTCATCTTTTGGAAGTCGGTAGTTCATACTGGGAATTTTTCGGTATTTCAAAAATACAAAAAAATACCCCCCTGGAATTACTTCTTCACGGTTTTTTCCGAAGAAACAGATAGTTTTTTCCTTCCTTTTGCTCTTCTTGCCCTGATTACCCTTCTACCGTTGGGCGTAGACATTCTTTCCCTGAAGCCATGTTTATTTCGTCGTTTCCTGCGGGAAGGCTGAAATGTTCTTTTCATGATTTATAATGCTTTATATTTCTTGTTAAGCTGAGCCTGTTTCCACCGATGTGGTTTTAAAAGGATTGCAAAGATAGGGAGGTTTTTATTATTTACAAACCGGTGGATTATTTTTGTTCGAAGCGGAAATAAATCCCGTTTACCGTGCTCCCCTTCGACTGCCAGGCTGCAAAACAAAGTGAACTGCCGGAGAAAATCCCTGCACTTTTTAAATTTATATCCGTATAAATACCTATCACCAAAATAAATTATATCATGCATACGCTACACCACATAGAACATTGGGCAGACACCCATCACCCCAGATGGATTGATTTTATCAGAATCGCCCTGGGCTTGTTCATCTTTTACAAAGGGATCATATTCATTTCCGATACAGCGGCCCTAATGGACATGATGAACAATTTGGATACCGCCCTTTTCAACATGGCCATGGTGCATTACGTGGCTTTTGCTCATTTATTCGGAGGCATCCTGATTGCGATGGGCCTATTGACGCGCATGGCGGTGCTGTTTCAGCTTCCCATCTTGTTCGTGGCGGTCTTCTTCGTGAACATCAATATGGGCTTCTTTTCCGTGGCGAACAATCTGGAATTCGAGGTTTCCCTAATCGTCCTGATCTTATTGATCGTATTTCTGGTCTATGGATCGGGCAAATTCTCCGTAGATGAGTACATGAACAAACATCCGCACTGGTAAGATTTTGCCAACAGGCAATACATTGGTGTCTGCGGCGACTAAGATAAACTGGGATAAAATACAGGTTATTTTATCATGGAAAATATTTTGGCCGCCTCTTTTCTGCTGAAGGCATTAAAGTGCCACCACTCCGAGCCTATCCCTGTAAACCCACCGGCGTGCATGGCTTCTCTCAATATTTCCCGATTGGCCACCTGTTCACGGGTGATTTTTCCCTCCCTCATCATTTGCGCCTCCCTGTCGGGATAGGCGGGATAACCAAAAAAGTCATAACCGGTGCCCATGTCCAGCATGCGGCCGGTTTGAGCATCGGCGAGGGTTAAGTCCAGGGCCACGCCATAATTGTGCAGGCTGCCCTTTTTTGGATGCGCCACATAGAGGCGTTTCAAATGATCGGGTTTATCCAGGCTGTCCCACAAGACCTGTTGTACGCTTTGCGGCCTGGCCCCGTCATATATCTGAAATGTAAGTTCCGGATGTTGCTCCTTTAAATAATCGTGGGCTTTGCGCAGCATGTCCGCTACGACAGGCTGTACATAACAGTTTTCCAGATCGCCGTAAACATCTTTTTTGAAAAAATTATCCGTACTGGAGTATTTAAGATCCACGAAGACCTCCGGCAATACGGACTGAATGTCTACCAGGCCCGCGGCAATCAGGCTTAATTCCAGGGCGCCCGGTTCATCTTTTTCCCCGGATGGTATTGTTGCCTCGACGGAGATTTCCGGTGCAGGTAATGTATCCGAAGACTCGCTTTTATTTTCCCCGGAAGGGGACCCGCAGGAGGTAATAAAACATGCCAAAAACAAACAGAGCGGCAAACACCTCATTGTGTATCCTTATGGAATACGGTAGCACTGGCCTGGGCAGTAGACATGATTACAACATCCGCCATCACTACGTGTGGGGGCCTGGTGGCAGCAAAAGCAACAATATCCGCCACATCCGCTGCCGTCAAGGGTTTAAAGCCCTGGTATACCGCCCCGGCGCGCTTTTCATCCCCCTTAAATCTCACCATAGAAAACTCAGTCTCCACCGCACCCGGATGTATGCCCATGACTTTGATGCCATAAGGGTTCAGGTCCAGCCGCATTCCCTTGGTCAAGGCATCCACGGCAAATTTGGAGGCGCAATATACATTGCCGTTGGGGTATACTTCCTTACCAGCGGTAGAGCCTATATTGACCACCTGCCCGCTTTTCCTGCTGACCATGCCCGGAAGGACCTTTTTAGAAACGTACAACAATCCCTTTACATTGATGTCGATCATCGCGTCCCAATCCTCAGTAGAACCGTCCTGTATAGGATCAAGCCCATGCGCATTGCCGGCGTTGTTGACCAGCAGGTCAATGGAAGCCCATTCTTCGGGCAGGGAATCCAATGCCCGGCTGACATCTTCCTTGTCACGCACATCAAAAACAAGAGGCTTATAGGCCGTGTGTTCCGGAAGTTCGGCTTGAAGAGCTTCCAGCCTTTCCTTTCTCCTTCCACAAGCAATGATGTTAAATCCGGCTTTTGCCAAAGCTACGGCGCAGGCCCAGCCTATTCCTGAACTTGCCCCGGTGATCAATGCGATTTTGTTTTCCATGTCATGAAATTAAAAGAAAAGCGCTTCGAATAAAAGGAAAACAGGCTTTTTTGAAGTCCCGGGGAAATTATATAATGGATTGCTCTGGAAAAAAACTGATCCGGAACCGTTCATCGACGGTGGGCAGTCAAAAATAATTCGGGAACTTCGGTGGCGGTTTCGGATAAAAAAACAAAGCATTTCGGTAACTAACTCCCATATCATTAGCGCTCTTCGGTGGAATTTTAATAAATTCAAATGCACCAAACGGAAGATTAAAATGGAACCTAATGAAATAATAAGGAAGCAATTCCTTCAAACCGTTGCGAACCAGTTGAGGCAGAATGATCCACCGGAAACAAAAAAGACTTTGGAAAGGCTTGTGGAATCCGGCTATACCCAAAAAGACGCAAAACTCCTTATCGCGCAATGTGTTGCCTTTGAAGTCTTCAATGTTATGAAGAATCAAACCCCCTTCGACAAAGACCGGTATGTTAAAAACTTAAATAATCTGCCCAAAGAGCCTTCGGAGTAATAAATTGATGTCAGGAAAACTGCAACCTCACCAGTTTTGCATAAAAGCCCCCATCCTGCAAGGAGAGCTCCTGATGGTTTCCCTCCTCAACAATCTTTCCGCTTTTAAGGACGAAGATGCGGTCCACCTTTCGAATCGTGGCCAGCCTGTGCGCAATGACGATGGTGGTGCGCCCCTTCATTAATCCATCCAATGCTTCCTGAACCAGGCTTTCCGACTCTGCATCCAGAGAAGAAGTAGCCTCATCCAATATCAAAATGGCAGGATCCTTCAGAATTGCCCTGGCTATTGCGATGCGCTGCCGCTGACCTCCGGACAGTTTTACCCCCCGTTCGCCTACCAGGGTATCCAAGCCTTCCGGGAATTTTTCGACAAACTGCCAGGCGTTGGCCTTTTTGGCTGCCAGGATAATTTCTTCTTCCGTGGCCGTGGGCTTGGCATAGGCAATATTCTCCCGGATACTCCCCCCGAAAAGCAGTACCTCTTGGGGGACAATTCCCATATTGGAGCGCAGTTGCTTCAGGTTCCAGTCGGTTATCTCATGGTCATCCAACAAAATCCGACCACCTGATACATCATAAAAACGCATCAAGAGTTGGACGATGGTAGACTTTCCGGCGCCACTACTCCCCACCAGTGCTATTTTTTCTCCCGCGTTGATCTTGAAACTGATGTCATTCAATACGGTTGCATCTGGCCTGGTGGGATAGCGAAATGTAACCCGGTCAAAGGTGATATTCCCTTCTACATTTTGGCTGGCGCTGACAGGTAAAGACCTTTCGGGTACTTCCTCCAGAATTTCCAAAACCCGTTCCGAGGATCCAATGGCTTTTTGTACCTGTCCGTAAATATCCCCCAGTCCCGCAATGGACGCTCCAATGAAAGTCGTGTAGAGTACAAAAGAAACCAAATCCCCGATACTCATTTCTCCCTCACTTACCAACACCGCACCGTACCACATGACCGCGACAATCCCACCAAACAGGGCGAAAATGATAAAGGAGATAAAGGCGCCCCGGAATCCGGCTGTTTTTAGCGCCACGGCCACCACGCGGTTAAGGCCCTTCCCATAGCGCCTGGATTCATATTCTTCCCCGGTAAAAGACTTTACGGTCATGATGGACTGAAGTGTTTCCTCTACGATCACATTTGCCGTGGCCAGTTCGTCCTGGGTTGTCTTGGAAAGCCTGCGGATAAACCTGCCAAAAACCATCGCGATCACCACCAACACCGGGAAGGTGGCCAGCATGAACAAGGTAAGTTTTGGGGTTGTAAAAATCAGAAAAACTACGCCCGCCAACAAGGTAATCATCTGACGGAAAAGTTCTGCCAGCGTTACGGAAAAAGTGTCCTGTAGCAGCGTAACATCCGAGGTAATTCTGCTGATCAGTTCCCCTGTCCTCCTCTTATCAAAAAAGGCCATGGGCAGGCTGACCAGTCTGCGGTAGAGCGCCAGGCGGATATCCCTCATGGACCTTTCGCTGACGCTGGCAAAAAGCCAGACGCGAAAGAAAGAAAATATGCTCTGGACAAACAGAATGCAGAGGAGAAGGACCGCTATGGAGTTGATATCATTGTAAATCCAAAGCTCACCGGAGGCGGTATCAATAAGCTTCCCCGCCACATAAGGGAAGGTCAAAAGCAGTAGGCTGGACAGCAGTAAAAAAACCAGGCCCAAAAAAAAGGTGCCCTTATAGGGGAGCATAAATTGGAACACGCCCCCAAGCTGGCTTAGGTTTTTTTTGTTCAGTTTACGTTTTTCAGCTTCTTCCAGTGAAATCCCCCTTTTTTTTGCCATATCACACTTCTCCGAATTATTGGCAACAAATGTAAGGGTTTTGGTTCAGATTTGGGACGTTCCCCGCCACGGGATTGTCACGGCCGGAAGAATCGTAGCAAACCATAGATCATTATGTGACTTAAACCGGTCTTCTCGAAAACAGCTTCCCCATCCTTTGGATAAAGAGCTTTTCTTTTTCCCAAAAAAAACGAAACTGCCCAAACAGGAACCCATAAGCCAACAGCATCGCCTGATAGATTGGCAGTACCAAAAGCAGATATAAGAATGTTTTCCAGAATCCGCCCGGTTCCATGCTGATTCCCAAAAGATCAAACAGCGGTGCTTTGATTAAAAGGACAGTAAAACCTGTACAGGCAAAAACCAACAACACCAAAACAACCTGCAGGGCATTTCTTAATTTCCACTTCTCCTGAAGTTTTTTAAGAAAGCCCTGTTTTTCTTTCCTGTCATTCTCCATGCAATTTAATTTAAGCGGGAAATGTAAACAATCCCAAATTCAGACGCTTTAGCGCTTCATTTTTGTACTTTTCATCTACCAAGATGGACACGTTGTGCCTGCTTCCACCATAGGAAACCATCCTTAAGGGAAAGTCAACCAGGGCATCAATTACGCTCTTGATCACACCCCTGCTTTCCGCGATCAGGTTGCCAACGACACAGATGATGCATAAATTGTGGTCCACTTCCACCGTGCCAAAAGACTTTAATTCCGTCACGATTTCCTCGAGGTGGCGCACATCATCTATAGTCAGGGAGATGGCCACCTCTGAGGTGGTAATCACATCTATGGAAGTCTTGTACTTTTCAAAAATTTCAAAAACCTTTCTCAGAAATCCATACGCCAACAACATCCGGCTGGATTTAATCTTGATGGCAGTGATCCCGCTCTTCGCCGCAATGGCTTTCACGCCCTGCCCGGTTTCTTCCGCGGTAATGGTAGTTCCCAAGGCACCGGGATCCATGGTGTTAAGCACCTTTACCGGAATATTGTAAAGCTGAGCCGGCCAGATGGATGCCGGATGCAAGATTTTGGCACCAAAATAAGCCAGTTCGGCGGCTTCCTCAAAGGAAATGGCCGCAATGGGATGCGTGTCCTCCACCACCCTGGGATCGTTGTTGTGCATCCCGTCAATGTCTGTCCAGATTTCAATCACCTCGGCCCCGATGGACGCGCCGATCAGGGAAGCCGAATAATCACTACCTCCCCGTTTTAGGTTATCCACTTCGTTCCTGTGATTTTTACAGATATAGCCCTGGGTTATAAAAAGGCTGTCCTCCGGATACTGGGCAAGTATGGCCTGTAATTTTTCGCCTATTTTTATCAGCTCTGGATCCTGATTTTCATCAATGCTCATAAATTCAAGCGCCGGCAAAAAAACCGCCTTTACGTTTGACTCCTTCAACAGGGTGTAAAACAATTTGGTAGAAAGCAATTCTCCCTGCGCCAGAATATCCCTGCTGATCGCCTCATTGAAGGAAATTTTTAGGATAATATTGAGAAACTCAAAATGTTCCTGAATAATACGCGATGCTTCCTCTCTTGCCTCGCCGGTCTTTAACAGTTCCTGATAAAAACTCAGATAATGCTGATGCAGTGTATTTATTCTTTCAGTCGCCAACGGCTTGTCTCCCTGGGCCATTGCCTCTCCAATACTCACCAGGGCATTGGTAGTCCCTGAAAGTGCCGAGAGTACTACTATTTTTTTGCCCTCATCCTTTAAAATGAGTTTTTTTACCTGAAGCATTCTTTCGGGGCTTCCCACTGAAGTCCCGCCAAATTTCATTATTTTCATGGTGTTGTCTTGAAGTAATTAAAAGCCCAGCATTTTGATGGCGGAAACAGCCGCCTCGTCTCCTTTGTTGCCGTGTTTTCCCCCTGCCCTGTCGAGGGCCTGCTGCTGGTTGTCGGGAGTCAACACTCCGAAAATGACCGGTTTGTTGTACTTAAGCCCTACTTCGGTCAAGCCATGGGCCACTGCGTTGCAGATAAAATCAAAATGCCTGGTCTCTCCCTGTATGACGCAGCCCAGGCAGATAACGGCATCAATTTCAGTTTTTTCGGCCATCCATTGGGCGCCGAGGGATAGCTCAAAAGAGCCGGGCACTGCCTTTCTGATGATGTTTTGCTTGTCAACACCGTACCGCAAAAGGGTTTCCAAAGCGCCGTTGTACAAAGACTCCGTAACCTCTTCGTTCCATTCCGACACGATGACTGCAAATTTTTTATCTTTAATATTCCCGATGTTTCTTTCCGAGTGCCGGCTTAGATTTTTTGAAGAACTCGCCATCTGTTTTTTCCTTTCATTAATGGTATGCATGCAGCAAAAAAAGAGTAAGGCCGATGGGTCTTACTCTTCAACATTCAGACAGCAGCCTTATATCAATTGGAGGCAAGACCTTCCAGTCGGGCCTTGTGCTTTCGGGCTGCGGTAAACTCATAGGATTCATAATACTCATCTTCTATCCTACCGTAAGTATCTATAGCCGCCGGGATCTGCCCCGCCTCTTCATAGGCAATCGCCAGCTTGTTCAAATAAATAGGGGTGAAATATTTATTTTCTTTATAGTCAGCCGCTCTTTTGTAGTACTTAATGGCTTCGTCCAAATCTCCCAATTCCAGGTTGGCATCCCCGATTAGGGAATAAGCAGTGGGCTGCACAAAGTAATCATCCGCCGAAAATTTCTTTAAATGGTCTATCGCCTTCTGATAATCCCCCTGGGAAATATAGATGGACCCTGTATAGAAGTTCGATAAATTGGCAGCATCTGTCCCGCCATATTCATCGATAATCTGAAGAAATCCAGCATTAACACCGTCACCGTTAAGTGCCAGGTCCAGGCTGTCCTGCTCGTAATAGTATACCGCCTGAAACATTTCTCCCTGGGCGGTTTCATTTTGATTGGCTTTGTGGATTTGATAAAACAAAATGCCCGCGATCACCAAAATTAAGGCGCCGATAATTCCCGCTACCAGTTTTGCATTTTCTTTAAGAAAACCTTCTCCTCTTCCAAGACTTTTTGCTATGGCATCAGGATTTTCCAGAAGTTCGTTTGACTGATCATGCGTCCCACGATTCTTTTTTACTTTTTTACTCATTGATTCAATTTTTCAGTCACAAATATAGGGTTTTTCGTTAAATCGCACTTCACAAAAACCCTTATTCCCGTCAACACGGGACCCTCCGTGGCCAGGCAGTTTTTATTCAGTAACAAAAGGATAGTCGTCCTCCGAATAAACATGCTTGAAGGCCAGTTGCCCGTCAGGCCAGGGCGATTCCTCCGCAAACTTCACGGCTTCCTCCACTTTTGATTTAACTTTCTGGGTGATGTCTGCTATCTCCTCTTCGGAAAGGATATTGTTTTCCGTGATGGTTTTTCTTACCTGTTCGATCGGGTCCTTCAGTTTGTATTCTTCCACTTCCTCCCTTGTCCTGTATTTTTGCGGATCTGACATGGAATGGCCTTTGTACCGATAGGTCCTGAATTCAAGTAAGGTAGGGCCATCGCCCTTTCGCGCCCTTTCCGCCGCCCTGACGACCGCTTCATGGACATCTTCCACCTTCATGGCCTCCACCGCTTCGGAAGGCATACCGTAAGCATCCCCCAATTTGGACAAATCTTCAACGGAGGAAGACCGTTTGACGGAGGTACCCATGGCATAGCCGTTGTTTTCAATGACAAAAATGACGGGTGTCTTGTACAACATGGCCAGGTTTAAGGCTTCGTGTACGGCTCCCTGCCTCACGGCGCCGTCCCCCATATAACAAATGCAGAGGTTATCGGTACCCTTATATTTTTCCGCAAATCCGATTCCCAGGCCCATCGGTACCTGGGCTCCTACAATCCCATGTCCCCCAAAGAAGTTTACTTCTTTATCGAAGATATGCATGGAGCCCCCCATTCCTTTGGTGGTCCCGGTGATTTTCCCAAACAGTTCTGCCATCACCGCGCCGGGGTCAGTGCCCAGGCCGAGCGGGTGGGCATGACAGCGGTAGGCCGTGATCCACTTATCATCCTTTTCCAGGGCAGTGATCGCACCGGAGGCGCAAGCTTCCTGTCCGATGTATAAGTGACAGAAGCCCCGGATCTTCTGCTGTCCGTACAACTGACCTGCCTTTTCTTCAAACCTCCTCATGAGCAACATGCTCTCAAACCAGTATGCGTAAGTTTCTTTCGAATACTTCACTTTTGCTTCGGGTGTCTTCAAACTCTTCTTTGCCATGCCGTATGTCTAAAATATGCTAACTTTAAGGCTCGGATTAAAATTAAATCAGCCAAATAATATTCTTTGTGCGAAATTAGTCAAAATCAGTACAGTATCTATATATGCACCTGAAAAATATCCATTTAACACAGTTTAAAAATTTTTCAAGCGTGCAGATAGCCCTTTCTCCGGAGATCAACTGCTTTTTGGGAAACAACGGCAGCGGGAAAACGAACCTGCTGGATGCCGTCCACTACCTCTGCCTCACCAAAAGCGCCGTCAATGCCATTGACCTTCAAAACATCATGCACGGGCATTCCTTTTTTGCCATTAAGGGGGAATTTCAGAAAAAGGCCAAATCCGTAGAAATAAAATGTATCGTGGAAGCCGGGAAAAAAAAGCAGCTTATCAATAACGGTAAGGCCTATGACAAAATGAGTGAGCATGTAGGGGAACTGCCCGTGGTGCTGATAGGTCCCGACGATACGCAACTGATCAAAGGAGGCAGTGAGGAGAGAAGGAAGTTTTTTGACGGTATGCTTGCCCAACTGGACAGGCAATATCTGGAAAACCTGATCCGTTACCAGCATTTTTGGAAGCAAAGGAATGCCTTGATTAAAAAATTTGCCGAAACAGACCGGGTCGATACCATCCTGCTGGAGCCGTACAATGAGGAACTTATCCACCTGTCCCAGGCCATCGCCCGGAAAAGAGCAGAATTCCTTGAAAGCTATGCACCCTTGCTGGTCCGGCATTATGTGGAAATATCCGGAATACAGGAAGATGTGCGGATCAGGTATGAAACCCATTGCCTGGAGCAAAATTTTCCGGGAAGGTTCAGGTCTTCCCTGAAAAAAGATCTGTTTTTAAAAAGAACCAGCCTTGGCACCCATAAGGACGACTTCGTTTTTGATATCGCCGGATACCCGCTGAAAAGATTCGGTTCCCAGGGACAGCAGAAGTCTTTTCTGATAGCGCTAAAACTGGCCCAGTTTCATACCCTGAAGGATCAAAAACAGACGGTTCCGATATTGCTGCTGGATGACATTTTTGACAAACTTGACGATCAAAGGATAAAAAACCTCGTGGCACTGGTAGCCAGAAAGGAATTTGGCCAGTTGTTCATTACCGATGCCAGGCCGGAAAGGTCCCGAACCATCCTCCGGGACATCAACTCCAACATCAGCTTCTTTGAAGTGGCAGCGGGTCAAATCCGCATATTTTCCGATGATGGTTATCGGGGACATTAAAAAGGACAGCACTTAAGCCTGGCTGCCCCTATCTGTATTTGTTCAGTCCCAAAGGTTGTCCGGATAAACGCCCGAATCATGAAGGCTTTGCAGGTAGGAGATCACCGTGGGTTTATCTTCGGGATAAGTGACCCCAAACCAGATTTTTCCGCCTTTCAATATTTCAATGGAAACTTTCTTTTCCCGAATCAGCGAATTGACTACCAGGGGAATATAAAATTCCGATTTTAGGTTATCCCGGTTATTTCCGAGGAATTCCGTCCACTGCTTTTCTGTCTCGGCAAAAAAGTCAGGGTGAAATCCCCAGCAATTCATGGAGACAGGGGTATCGGGAGCAATTTCCAAGGGGTCCCCTTCGCCGCGGCTGATTATTTTTTCCCCTTCCCTGGCAATAGCGGTACGTTCCACCATGCCGATCAGGCGGTTTTCAGCATCCGTTTCACATACCCCGCGGCTTACGGTGCCGTTTTCGGAAAGCACGTCCTTCAGGGCATACCCGACCATGCAGTAGTAATCGGGGCGGACCTGTCCGGAAAGGAATTTGCCCAGCTCATCAAATGCCTCCCGGCCATAAAAATCATCCGCATTAATGACCGCAAAGGGTTCATGAATCGCCTCTTTGGCGCAAAGAACGGCATGGCCGGTGCCAAAAGGCTTTTTTCTTTCCTTGTTTTGAAAAGCCGGGGGCACGTGGCTGTCCAGGGACTGGACCACAAAGTCGATCTCGACCTTTCCCTTAAGCTTTGGAACGAACATTTCCCTGACCATGTCCAGGATTTCATCCCGGACGATAAACACCACCTTGCCAAATCCCGCCCTGATGGCGTCAAAAATGGAGTATTCCATGATGGTTTCCTCCCTGGGGCCAAATCCTTCTATCTGTTTGTTTCCTCCGTAGCGGCTTCCTATTCCCGCCGCCAAAATCAAAAGTGTAGGTTTGTTCATGGTATTTTTAGCACAACTTATTTGGTCACGGTGCAAATTTAATTTTTTATCGCTACCCGCGGCCAATAATCATAAATAATGTCGATAAAGTGTGCTACAGCGTTCAGGTGGTGCTGATTTTATAGGAATTCTTCTTTGCGACTTCCATAAACCGGATACTTCTTAAATGAATTGGCCCAATCCGGCAGGAATAACGGTAGACAACACCCATAATCTATCAGTTTTTTACTGCTGCTTATGAAAAGGCATCATCAATTCCTGAAAGGATAAAGGATGGGGCAAGGATGATTTTCACCGGTACCAACACTAAGAATAACAACACGACTTTAAGGTCGAAAAAAAGACCTATTCTGATCCTATTAGCGCATTCTTTTCAAAACCAGGTTGTTTTTTTACCCTATTTTACATATAATTACAGCTTTTGAAAAAATTACTGTCAATTTTTTACCCACAATAATAATTTTGAGCAAAAAATATATTTTATTTGGGGCAAAATCAAAGAGACACCAACAATGAAAAAAATCGAAGCACTGATTAGAACCTCCAGGTTTGATGTCATCCATCAATGCATCGCGGAACTGGGGGTAAAATTCATGACCTTCTACGAGGTAAAAGGCATGGGCCTGCAACAGCCCAAACCACAGCAATACCGGGGCGTGGTCTATGAACCCACCTATATCCCCAGAACCAAACTGGAAATCGTGGTGACCGATGAAATGGCCGAACCCGTCATCGAATGCATCCTCAAGGAAGGCAGGACCGGGGAAGTAGGTGACGGGAAAATTTTTGTATCCGACATACTCGCGGTCTACCGGATCCGAAACGCCGATATGGGCGAAGATGCCCTTTAACTGCTAATTACTGCCTTATAACTCCACCACAATTTCACACCGATGAACCAGGAAATATTTACCATCAACAACCTATGGATCCTAATGTCGACCCTACTGGTTTTTATTATGCATTTGGGATTTGCCTCTCTTGAAGCCGGCCTTACCAGGGCCAAAAATACCGTCAACATCCTTTTTAAGAATACCATTATTCCGGTGCTCGGACTACTTTGCTATGCCATGTTTGGGTTCAATCTGATGTATCCAGGCGCTGCCTTTGAAGGAGGTTTTTTTGGATTC
>Ga0079224_100006662_pt1 | contig 15369 bp, 5 predicted proteins | sample Stecom2015_FD_80414 | JGI IMG/M metagenome (GOLD analysis project Ga0079224, IMG submission 80414) | Agricultural soil microbial communities from Utah to study Nitrogen management - Steer compost 2015 | ecosystem: Environmental > Terrestrial > Soil > Agricultural land | place: USA: Utah...
ATGGGAGAAATAAGAGATTTTCCATTAGTAACTATTATAACTGTTAATTATAACCAAGAGCAAGTTACCAAGGACTTGCTCCATTCAATTCAGAAACTTAGTTATCCCAATTATGAAGTAATCATAGTAGATAACGGGTCAAAAATACCATTAACATTGAATGATGAGTGCTCCCAATATAGATTGATCCGAAGCCAAGAAAACCTTGGATTTGCAGGAGGAAATAATCTTGGCATATTGCAGGCGAAAGGAGACTATCTGTTTTTTGTAAATAATGACACCATTTTACCGGAGAACTGCATAGGGCCTTTAATACAAAGATTTAGTCTTCACAAAAATGTTGGCGTAGTCAGTCCAAAAATAAAATATTACGATGATCCAACCCTTATTCAATATGCAGGATATACTGCTATGAACCCCTTTACGGCTAGGAATAAAGGAATAGGATATCAAGAGATAGATAAAGGGCAGCACGACAATGCGACCGAAACATTTTTTGCTCACGGTGCTGCAATGATGGTTAAGAGGGAAGTGATAGAAAAGATTGGACTTATGCCCGAAGTGTTTTTCTTATATTATGAGGAATTTGATTGGTGCGAGCAAATCAGAAATGGAGGATACAAAATCTACTACGAACCCAGGTCTGTTATTTATCATAAAGAATCCATTTCAGTAGGGAAAAACAGCATAATGAAGACTTATTATATTATGAGGAACAGGATTTTGTACATGAGGAGAAATTCTCCTAAATTAAAACTACTGCTCTTTTATTTATATTTATCTATGGTCATCTTGCCTAAAGAAATGGTAAAACATTTAGTACATAGAGAAATAGGTCACATCAATGCTGTTCTAAAAGCCCTTACGTGGAATTTTAATGGAAAACTAAGCTGATATCGATTTATGAAAGGAATAAATTTCTTGCTCACACTCGATTTAATTGTGCTCCTAATTGCATCTTTTTTTTTGCTTTGGCCTTTTATAATCTATTTGCTTTATTCAATCCGTAGAAAGGAGCTTCCAGTGCATCCCGCACCTTTTGAGACAGATATTGCCTGCATAATAACAGCCTATAAGAATATTGATTTGGCTAACTTAGCAGCTGAATCTATTCTTAATCAGAATTATTCAAAATTCCATATCTATCTTGTTGCAGACAACTGCGACATCACTGACATTAAGCTCCCAACACACGGAAAATTAACAATATTAGTACCGCCCAAGAAGCTCGGCTCCAAAGTAAGGTCAATGAAATATGCCATCGAGAATTTCATTAGAGATCATGAAGCCGTAGCTATCTTTGATCCAGACAACCTGGCACATAGCAATTTTTTATATGAATGTAATCAGTACTTAGCACAAGGTTATAAAGTAGTTCAAGGCAGAAGAACAGCTAAAAACTTAGACAGTAGAATCGCTTGTTTGGATGCAATGGGAGAAATTTATTACAATTTTACAACAAGGAAAATCCCTTTTCATCTTGGCTCGTCTGCAACCTTGGCTGGATCTGGTATGATAGTAGAAACAAGGTTGTTTTCAGGTTTCTTTGAAGAACCTTATATAAAACGCAATATAAACAATGTGATTCCTGGTGAGGACAAAGTCCTTTACTACTATCTTGTATCTGAAGGAAACCAAATTGCCTATAATGAAAATGCTATTGTTTATGATGAAAAAATAAGCAATGCAAATATGGTGAAAAACCAGAGAGCAAGATGGATTAATGCATATAGGTTAAGCTTGAAGGATTCGGCGAAGCTTTTATTAAAAGGAATTAAGAGCCTCAATTTGAATATGTTTATTGGAGGTGTCCTTACATTATATCCTCCACTATTCTTATTGATCTTACTTGCGTTATCCCTTTCAATAATAAATTACTTTTATTCAATTTATTTGGCGTTAATTGGTGTAGGATTGGTTTTTATCTTCGTATTAAATTTTATATGGGTATTAAAGATCAATAACGCACCTCCAAAAGTATGGTCAGCTTTTTGGACGATGCCTTATTTTATGTTTAATCAATTTATAGGACTTTTAAACATTGGAAAATCAAACAAAGATTTTTTGACCACAGAGAATAATAAAAAAGTCTCTATCAAGGATATAGTCAAAGACAACTAATTCGTAATTGATCTTATAGCCTGTAGTATTAAAGAAGAAGTATTATTGACATCAAAGTGCTAAACCCCTTTTGCTTTCCGAACTTATTGAATTTAAGTTTTGAGCACTTTATGTTATTAATACATTTTTAATAGAGTTTAAGGAATGCTACACGTTAGTTCATCTTTAAGTAATATTAACAATGAAAATAGGAATTGAAGCTCAAAGGATTTTTAGGAAAAAAAAGCATGGAATGGAGGTGGTCACAATCGAGTTAATCCGACAGCTACAAAAAATTGATAAAGATAATGAGTATGTAATCTTCGTAAAGAACGATGATGACAACCAATGCATTCAAGAAACAGCCAATTTTAAAATTGTTATAGTACCAGGTATATCCTATCCTGATTGGGAGCAAATTCACTTACCCAAAGCGATAAAAAAAGAAAAGCTTGATTTAGTACATTTCACTAGTAACACGGCTTCGTTATCTGTCAATATTCCCATGGTGTTAACCTTGCACGATATTATATACATGGAGTCGATCTCATTTTCTGGCACTCACTATCAAAACATTGGCAATTTATATCGGAGATTTATCCTTCCAAGAATTATCAAAAAATGTGATGCTGTCATTACTGTTTCTCATTATGAACAAGAGAGAATTGCCAATCATTTTAAGCTGCCTAATGATAAAATAAAGGTGGTTTATAATGCAAAAAGTGATGCTTTTAAAGAAATCGACAACAAGGATTTATTATTGGATATTCGTCAAAAGTATTCACTTCCTTCAGAATTTATTCTGTTTCTAGGGAATACCGCACCAAAAAAGAATTCCAAAAGACTAATCCATGCTTATGGATTATATGCTAAAAAAGTGACGAACCCACTCCCTATTGTAATAGCAGACCTTTCTCAAGACTATATTGTATCAGTATTGAAAGAATACAATATCCAAGGCATAGAGGATAAGATCATTGTACAAGACTACATTCTTCATAAGGATTTGCCAGCTATATATAACCTAGCATCTGTTTTCATATATCCATCATTAAGAGAAAGTTTTGGATTGCCGATTATTGAAGCAATGGCTTGCGGAACCCCTGTAATCACCTCTAACACCTCTTCAATGCCAGAGGTAGCAGATAATGCGGCCATTCTGATAAACCCATTAAACGCAGAAGATATAGCAAACAAATTGGAAACATTGACTTCAGATAACGCTTTGCGGCAAGACCTGATCAAAAAAGGATATGAGAGGTCTAAAGAGTTTTCTTGGAATAATACTGCAAAAGATGTAATAGATCTTTACACCAATATTCTAAACCGCTAACTCTTAGGTCTTTCTTAAAAAGAAAAATAAACATGAATAGACTTTTATATTGCGTATATATGGGTATTATGTTGTTAGGCAGCAATTTGGCAGCTCAGCCTAAACACTATACTCAAGAGGTGCATCAAACTTCTAAAAACCTCCAATATTTAGCTTATTTCCCAAAAGACTATTCGAAAAATACAAACAAAAAGTACCCATTGCTTTTATTTTTACATGGAAAAGGCGAAAGAGGCGATAACATAGAAATTGTAAAAAGAAATGGCCCTCCAAAATTAATTAATGAAGGTAAGTGGGATATTGATTTGCCATTTATTGTTATTTCTCCCCAATTGTCTTCGGAGTTTTATAGCTGGCCCAAGGAAATGGTCAATGATTTGTTAGACGAGGTAATCGACAGATATAGAGTTGATGAGACAAGAACTTATCTAACAGGTTTAAGTTTAGGCGGTATTGCTGCGTGGGAATATGCAGTTCACTATCCAGAGAAAATTACAGCGTTAATTCCTATATGTGGCTGGGGAAATGGTGCGCTAGCATGTAAATTAAATGATATGCCAGTATGGGCCTTTCATGGTGAATTAGATGAAGTAGTCAAGCCAAAAGGATCCATCAATATGATTAATGCTATAAAGAGATGTCCTAACAGAAACAGTGAAAATACAAAACTAACCCTATATCCCGATGTAGGCCATAACTCATGGGACAAAGCATATAGTGATCCATCTATTTATTCATGGCTACTGCAGTTCAGTACCGAAAAGGAGATTATTGCTACTCCAACTTCAACTCCCCCAACAGTAAATAAGAATACGGCTGATCTAAGAGAAGTGTGTCAACTGCCAGCAGCGCTTCCTGAAAACTCGGGTTTACAATACTATGGCAATGGCCTATTATGGGCACATAACGATAGTGGGCATCAACCTATGATATATCAGATTGATACAACAGGTAAAATTAATCAGTTCAAAAGGGTCACCAATGCTACAAATTTGGATTGGGAAGATTTGGCAAAGGACGATGATGGCAACTTGTATATTGGAGACTTTGGGAACAACAACAACAATAGAAAGAGCTTTCAAATCTATAAGATTAGCAATCCTGAAAATATTGAAAAAGATAGAATTTCTGCAGAAGTGATAAGGTATGTTTATCCTGACCAAAAAGACTTTCCTCCTTCTAAAGAAGATTTGAACTTTGATGTAGAAGCTATGTTGGCTTTAAATGAGAGCCTTTACTTGTTTACAAAGAACAGGACAGTCCCCTATTCAGGCTATGTGAAATTGTATAAATTACCTAATATGGCTGGTGAATATACAGCTGAGTTAGTGGACAGCCTACTTTTAGACAACAATACTATGCCTATCGATTGGATTACGGGAGCAGATATAAGTCCAGATAAAAAGAAAATAGTGTTGCTTTCCAGCCATAAAGTGTGGTTGATTCAAGACTTCCTTGAGGATAATTTCTTTAAAGGGAAAATAACTACAATTCAACTCCCACACATCACGCAAAAAGAAGCCATAACTTTTATCAATAATCATGAGGTATATATTTCCGACGAGCTATTTCAAAAAACGATTGGCGGAAAATTGTATCATCTTGATTTATCTCCTTACATCGACTGATGGGATTGGGTGATTTTTATTTTAAGGTCTCAGAGGGAGACATTTCTGATATATTTCAACCTATTTACAGTGATTCCTTCCTATTGTTTTTTAATCTTTCCTTCATCAGCTTGAATTTGCCATATGCCTAAAATTGTTTTTCTGTCTAAAACCTTCATCTAAAAAACTCAATAGCGTAAGCGTCAAGCATATAATTCTTATTCTAATGTAATATTTAAAGGATTTAGGGTGGAATTTGCGAGGCGTATTTACTTTAGATATCATTTGCGAGGCATTTTTTTTTGACCAGGCTTCCTTTATATGGTCAAATCTGATTAAATATTAAAATAGTTATTTTTTTGCACCAATTATTTTAATAATTTTCGGATTAAAATAATTATGTAGCTTTTATTCCATTAATAAGAAAAACACATGATTTATCTACAAAGTGTAATAAAATCAACCATTTACAACTTTAACATATATGGAAAATATCCAATTTTGCATTTGTCAAACAGATGTTGAATGCAAAAGTTTTTCTCAATGAAAAGTCTTATTTTTTTAGCGGATAAAGTTTCCATTGGATTCACTCAATTTAAAGCTTTAGGTTTCGCAATGTATTTTTTGTGTGTATTATCCTACAGTACATTTGCACAAATTCAAACCAAAGAGCACTATCAGTCGACACTAAAAGGAGGCACAACAATTGGGTATCTCTCCTATTTGCCGCCAGCATATAAAAATAGCGACTCGGAAAAATTTCCTTTGTTAATATTTCTCCATGGTTTAGGTGAAGTTGGTAATAACTTAGATTTAGTGGCACGAAATGGCCCCCCTTTGCTCATTAACCAAGGAAAATGGGACCCTGAATTACCATTTGTAGTTATTTCCCCACAAACTTCCTCGACGTTTGCAAACAACTGGGCACCTTTTATGATAAATAATGTAATAGATCATATTGTGTCAAAGTATAGGATTGATGAAAGTCGTATCTATATTACGGGATTAAGCTTAGGGGGACATGGATCATGGAACTATACTACTGAATATCCAGATAGGGTGGCAGCAGTGGTTCCTGTTTGTGGAAGTGGTAATGTAAAACGTGCATGTGAAATGAAAGATGTGCCCGTTTGGGCATTCCACAACGAAGGGGATAAAACTGTCCATGTTAATGGGACTAAAAACATGATTAAGGCACTTAATGAATGCTCTGCCTACCCAGAACCGAAGTCCGTTATTTATGATAAAAACGGTCACGACGCTTGGACTCAAACCTATAATTTATCTTCTGGGCATGATATTTATTCGTGGATGTTATCTCATACCAATAAACGAGCAACAAGCCCTAACACCCCTCCTATGGCCAATGCTGGAGAAGACAAAACTCTCACACTTCCGAATAATAGCATAACGCTCGAAGGCAAAGGTTCTGATAATGATGGGTCTATTTCTTCATACCAATGGGTTAAAGTAAATGGACCTAATGCTACCTTGACAGATGCCAATAAAGCAACGCTCAAGCTTACAAATTTAGAAGAAGGTATTTATACTTTTAAACTAACCGTAACTGATAATAAAGGTGCAACGGCATCCGATCAAGTAAAAGTGACTGTCAATCCGGAACCGGAACCGGAGAACCAAGCACCAATAGCTTATGCAGGAGAGGATAAGATATTAACTTTACCTGAAAACTCCGTTACCTTAGAAGGGTCAGGAAAGGATGATGATGGAGCAATAGTTTCCTATATATGGAACAAAATAAGTGGTCCAAGTTTAACTATTGGAAACAACAACCAATCAAGTCTTGACTTGAGCAACCTAGTAGTAGGCGACTATGTATTTGAATTGACAGTAACCGACAACAAAGGGGCAACGGCTTCTGATCAAGTAAAACTAACTGTCCTCCCGGAACCAGAGCCGGAAAACGAGGCACCGACAGCATATGCTGGAGGAGACAAAGTATTGACCTTGCCTAAAAACTATATCACACTAGAGGGGTCTGGGAAAGATAATGACGGATCGATAGTTTCTTATAGTTGGAGCAAAGTAAGTGGGCCTGAAGCATCCATTGGTGTAGTTAACCAAGCCAACCTTGAAGTGACTAACCTACAGGAAGGCATATATGTATTTGAGCTGATTGTAACTGATAACAAAGGGGCAAGTGCTACTGCTTTAGCAAAGGTAACGGTAAATCCAGAGCCAGAACCAGAAAATCAGGCCCCAATCGCTAATGCTGGGGAGGATAAAACATTAACACTGCCAGAAAATAGTATTGCTTTGATTGGGTCAGGGGAAGATAAGGACGGACAAATAGCTTCATATAGTTGGAGTAAAATAAGTGGTCCTGAGGTAATCCTAGGCGAAACGTCCCATCCTACTTTAGAATTAGCCGAATTATTGGAAGGAACCTATGTTTTTGAGTTGACCGTGACGGATGATAAGGGAGCTAAAGGATCTAGTAAGGTGAAAATTATTGTAAACCCTGATCCAGGTCCAGAAAACATTGGGCCTATAGCTGATGCTGGTAGCGATAAAGTTTTGACATTACCAGAAAACTCTATAGTGCTTAATGGAGCTGGAAAAGACTTAGATGGAGAAATAGTTGCTTTTGAGTGGATTAAGGTATCGGGTGCAAATGTGACGATGAGTGATACATACAATGCAGCTCTCACTTTAAGTGACCTTGAAGAAGGTCTGTATGTTTTTAAATTGACGGTAACTGACGATAAAGGAGCCCAAGCCTCGGATGAAGTGCAATTAATAGTGAATCCAGAACTGGAACCAGAGAATGAGGCACCGACAGCATATGCTGGAGGAGACAAAGTATTGACTTTGCCTAAAAACTATATCACATTAGAAGGGTCAGGAAAAGACAATGATGGGTCAATAGTTTCATATAGATGGAGCAAGATAAGTGGGCCTCAAGTAACAGTGGGAGATTTAAATGAAGCCGACCTGGAGCTAAGTGACCTTGTACTAGGCATTTATGTGTTCGAGCTTACTGTAACCGACAACAAAGGGGCTATAGCTTCTGCTTTAGCGAAAATCACTGTGAATCCTGAGCCAGAAAAAGAAAATCAAGTACCAATCGCATATGCTGGGGAAGACAAAACTTTGACGTTGCCACAAAATGCCACCGTACTAGAAGGGTCAGGAAAAGACAATGATGGGTCAATAGTTTCCTATAGTTGGAGCAAAGTAAGTGGCCCACAAGTTACTATGGGAGATGTAAATCTGCCTGAACTTGAAGTGAGCAAACTGTTGGAAGGCATATATGTATTTAGGTTAGTCGTAACAGACGATAAAGGAGCTACTGCCTATGATGAAATAAAAGTGACCGTCAACCCTGCACCTAACCAACCACCAGTAGCTATTGCTGGAAAAGACCAATTGCTGCACCTTCCTAGCAATAATATCAAGCTATTTGGTGACGGCAAAGATTCGGATGGAACGATCGAAAGTTACCATTGGTCGAAAGTATCAGGGCCTTCTGTCTCTATAATGGATGCCTATACGAAAACGCTTTCACTTTCCGATATGGTGGCAGGAGTATATACCTTCAAATTAACAGTAACTGACAACAGAGGCGCTAAGGCCTCAGATGAGGTAAAGATAACCGTAAACTCTCCACCTCAAGCCTCTCCAGGCAGGGACAAAACCATTACTTTGCCTACCAGTTCGACCTATCTATCTGGGGCAGGATCGGACACGGATGGTCACATAGTGGCCTATTCTTGGACAAAGAAAAGTGGGCCTGATGTAGTAATGGAAAATGCAAATACTTATTTGCTCCTTCTAAGCGAGCTCAGGGAAGGCACCTATACATTTACGCTGGAGGTAACTGATAATCATGGTGCCACAGCGACCGCAGATGTAAAATTGATTGTACGTCGAGCCCAAAATATTCTTCCTACCGTAGATGCCGGCAGGGATAAAAAGATTCAGTTGCCTGTGAGTAGCCTTCAGTTGATAGGAAATGCCTCAGACTCCGATGGTACTATAATCTCCTATCAGTGGTCCCAAATTTCAGGTCCACCTGCTTCCATGAAAGGCGTTGATGGGGAAGTACTTGAACTCTCCAACTTGATTGAGGGATATTATACCTTTAGGTTAACTGTCAGAGACAATGATGGCGGTACTGCCTATGATGAAGTGAACGTAACAATAGAAAGAATCACTGCTAATTTATCTTTGTCTTTCAATACTGTAGATAACAATTGTTATGGTGCTAACGAGGGCGCTGCCGAAGTATTCGTGACTGGAGGCGAAGCCCCATACTCCTACTATTGGTCTAACGGTGCATCTTCTAGCAGTATCGATGGCCTAGGGGCTGGAAGCTACACTGTTACTGTAAGAGACAAGAATGGGGTAAGTAAGAAGGGTGTCATAACTATCGAACAACCAGAAGAACTTAAGGTAGCAGTAAATATCACCAACGAGACAAATCGTGGAAATGACGGAAAGATTAGTGTGAACATAACTGGTGGAACTGCACCATATGTATACGAATGGTCTAACGGTGGTCGAAGTAGCACAAACGATGCTCTTTCAAATGGAGAATATGGATTAATAGTTTATGATGTCAATGGCTGTTCTACCTCTCAATCTTATCAAGTGGATAAATATAGGGAATATAATACCACCATTTATCCCAACCCTAACAACGGCAAGTTTAACCTTAGCTTTGATAATCTAGAGGCAACTGGTTACCAACTTAGGGTTTATAATTCCTATGGACAGCTGGTATTTGAAATGGACAACAATATTACCTCTTCAGTGCAAACGGAGTCATTGGATCTCACAGAAATGGGAAAAGGAATTTACTATATAAAAATTGTCTATGATGGAAAATACGAAGAGACGAAAAGAGTAATTATTCAATAACATCAAATATTAATAGCTATTTAAAATGAGAGACCGACATTAATATGTCAGCCTCTCATTTTTTTTGAACCACTTTCCAATGTCTCTATGAATTTATTCAACAAATTCTTTGCACTTCGGTTTAGTCTCTAATATTTAAAACCAAGAGGTGTTTATCATGCACCAAGAACGGGCTGTAAGATCGTTTTCTGGGCTAGTTTAAGGCACGTTATCTACTTCGTTGGCTTCAAGATACGTCTTCGCTTTGCCGCCTTGTATCTGAGCAACTGAGACCTTTTCAGCAAGCCCTTCTTAATAGCAGTTTCTTTATCAAGTCCGTAAAATTTTATTATATAAATAGCTTTTTTATACAATTTTTTGCGTGTATATTTAAATTTTAAACATTCCATTTAGGAATCACAACGAATTTAATTAAGTCAAATCATTAAATAAATATATGAAAAGCAGAAATGTACTTCTTATCGGGTATGATACAAATATATGTTTGGGAGTCTTGTTTTGTCTTAAGGACTTAAACGGTTCCATACACCTTTTGACCAATAAGAAGAATAACCCTGCCAAACACTCTAAATTCCTTTCTGGTGGATATTATGAATACAATAGTGAAGACAAAGAAGAGCAGATCATTGATAAAATTATTGAGATAATAAAAGATAATCGGATTGATTTGATTATGCCCATAGGCGAAGGAGATGGCAGATTGGTCTCTAAGCACAAAGAAGTTCTAAACCAACATGCTGCCTGTACATTCCTCCCTGAGATAGATAAGTTTGATATAGGTGTAAATAAGCGGAGGCTTGCAGAAGAGCTTTTGAAAAATAACATTCCTTGTCCATCCTTTACTATCGTTAGCAATGGCGATCAACTTTTCGTAAAAGCAGAAGAGTATGGTTATCCTGTTCTTGTAAAGCCAAGCAGGGGTGCATCTGGACGAATGATCAAAAAAATTGTTTCGAAAAGTGAGCTGGAGGATTTTCTGAAAACAATAGAGAATGACAATGAATTTATTCTGCAACCTTATATAAATGGTTCAGATATAGATTGCAGCGTCCTTTGTAAGGATGGGGAGATTATATGCTATACTATCCAGCAAGGAATTTCAGATCAAGGAGACAGCTTCAAACCTCGAGAAAGCATAGAGTTCCTAGATGATTCAGAGGTGTATAATGTTGCCTCTAGGATGATGAAAGTGCTGAATTGGAGCGGAGTAGCCCATATTGACTTGAGGATAGATAAGTCAGATAACCAAGTGAAAGTGATCGAAATAAATGGAAGATTTTGGGCATCGGTTGTTGCGTCATATCTAAAAGCAGGAGTAAACTTTCCGATGATTTTAGTCAAACTTTCCTTAGGAGAAGAAGTTGATATCCCAACTCAAAAAGTATCTAAGCAATTATCATTAAGAGATTACTTTCACTTAAAGATTAAGTCTAAAGAGAAGGTTCGCTTAGAAGACACTAAGTTTAGTTTTTATAAACATGATCTTACTGCTAGAGCTTATCAAGTCCTAGAAAAAATTACCAGGAAAATTAGTTAGTACATAGTCTGAGCATTGAGTATATAAATGGCACAAAGAGGGTTGATATATTTTCCCAGACATTAATATGAAAGGCAAAAATATTGCTCTATGGTTAATATCTTTCGATGATTGCTAAGTTATAATAGCTAAGTTATAATAAAAGAGTATACATGTCTTCTATCTCCTAGGTTGAGTGCTAGCTTTAGTAGCCTTGCTATTCTACCTATTATGTAGTTACGGCTTGCTGAAAATGTCTATGGCGCATCGGATACTAAGCGGCAAGACGAAGACGTATCATCATACTTCGAGTTAATGGGCAACAAAGTAGGTGGTGAACTTGAGGCTAGCCCGGAAAACGATCATACATCTTACAGGCCGTTCTAGTTGCATAAATAAAAGCTTTATTTCTACAAAACCCTTGCGCTTTAAAAATACAACAGTATAGGTAAACCAAGGCATTTAAAGTCATTATGCGTTCTTCAGCAGTCTGTAGTTAATCCCCTACTCTATTATACATTTCGACTTATATGATCTCTGATTTTGCACATCTGTCTGATAAATATCTGGAACATGTAGACCTGGGTTTTAAAGGACATCTTCAGCCTAACTTAGATTAGTCATAGAAAAATTTAGGTTTTCCCTGAATAAAAAATCTAGTTTAATTAGCGTTCGTAAACTTTATAGTAAAAACGATACGTTTTAAACTTTAAATATCTTAAATATTAGGATATCCCCTCATCAATCTCTACGGTATCTTTAATTGATATTGTGCCTTTATCTGTTCGTATTTGCCTTATTAACAACTATCTAACGGTTAGTTTATCAGAAGAGAAAGAAAAGACACGCCTCAAATAAATCTCCTAACATAACCTGAAGAAGATTCAATTTCAATGATTTTCAACATGTAAGATAATTAAGAATAAAAAGTTTGCTTTTTACAAATTTGGTATTTTTTAATATGCAAATGTCCCGCCAGCACTGGTAATTAAATAAGTTCTAATGAAAATATTCTAATAACCTCGCTTGTGTCTAGTTATAGTTATATAAAATAATTATTTTATCAAAGACAAGAATTGATGCTATTATTTGAAAAATTATATTTATTATATTTAAAAGGTGAAAATCAAAAATAAGTATCTACTTTTATTTTATATATATATAATGATTTTTTTGCCCTAAAGTGTAATAAAAGCCTTGTGATTATATCTGGTTTTTATACAATATTTAACCAATTTTGCATCCGTTAAACAGATGTTAAATTAATACAAATATTCAGAACCATGAAAAGCCTCATTTTTTCTTTAGGTGAATTTTTTAACAATTCAATAAAATCAAAAAAGGTGGCGTTCTTGCTATTTGGTTGGTTTTTGTTATCGTACACTGCTTTTGCACAGAAGCAAACGAAAGAACATTATCAATCAACCTTGCAAGGCGGCACTCAGATTGGTTATCTCTCCTATTTGCCACCCGCTTATAATAAAAATAGTTCAGAAAAATTCCCTTTATTAATATTTCTTCATGGTTTGGGAGAAACAGGATCTAATTTAGATTTAGTAGCTCGCAACGGTCCTCCTATGCTAATCAATCAAGGGAAATGGCCCGAAGATAGACCATTTGTTGTAATCTCCCCGCAGACTTCATCAACATTCTACAATAGCTGGGGTCCTGCCTTGGTAAACAATGTAATAGATCATGTTGTGTCAAAGTATAGGATTGATGAGAGTAGGATATACATTACAGGCTTGAGTTTGGGAGGCCATGGCGCATGGAATTATGCCACACAATACCCTGATAGGGTGGCAGCAATAGTTCCTGTGTGTGGAAGGGGTAATGTAAATAAAGCTTGTGAAATGGAAGATGTTCCCGTTTGGGCCTTCCATAACGAGGGAGACAATACTGTCCATGTAAACGGTACCAAAAACATGATTGCTGCTCTAAAAAAATGCTCTCCAAAATACACTCCAAAAGAGACTATTTATCCAAAGAATGGCCATGATGCTTGGACCCAAACATATAACTTATCTTCAGGTCATGATATATATACATGGTTGTTGTCGCACACGAATAAGCGCAACTCCACCCCTTCAAACAAAGCTCCAGTAGCAAATGCCGGTGGTGACAAAACTGTGACCTTACCCAATAACTCAATAACCCTTCAAGGCTCAGGAACCGATAGCGATGGTTCTATCGTATCTTACCAGTGGACTAAAGTTTCCGGGCCGAGTGTCACACTTTCTGATGCCAACAAGGCTTCACTTAAATTGACCAAACTCGTAGCGGGAACATACGTGTTCCGCTTGACAGTGAAGGACAACCAAAATGCTGTGGCTTCTGATAATGTCACCGTAGTGGTAAAACCTGAAGTTGCTCAAGGAGATGGAGTAGTATCTTACGCCTATTATGAAGGCACATGGTTGACAATGCCTGATTTTTCTACTTTAACGCCACAGAAGAGTGGGAAAGCCAATAATTTTGATCTGGATGTTAGAAACCAAGATGATAAATTTGCCATTCAATTTACCAGCTTCATAGAGGTTCCTGAAAGCGGTGACTATACATTTTATACCACATCAGATGATGGCAGCAAATTATATATCAACGATAAATTAATAGTAAATAATGATGGGTTGCATGGAGCCCAGGAAAGATCAGGTAAGGTGCAGCTCACCAAAGGAACACATGCTATAAGGGTGGAATATTTTGAAGGCTCTGGTGGCGAAATACTAGAAGTTAAGTACTCAGGACCTGGAATACAAAAGCAATTGATACCTAATAAAGTTTTAAAGGGCTCCCATAAGGTAGATGAACCGGATTTAAGCCTTCCTCCAGGTCAATCAGGCTATGTCCAGGGGCTTTCTTACGCATATTATGAAGGGACTTGGTATGATGTTCCTGACTTTTCTAAATTGAAACCCATCAAAGTGGGAACTGTCGCCAATTTTGACTTAAGTCCGGCCAATAAAAAAGACTTTTTCGGTATTGTTTTCGAAGGGAGTATAAATATCGTGAAAAGTGGGGAATATACTTTCTATGCAACTTCTGATGACGGCAACCACTTATATATCAACAACAAGAAAGTCGTGGATAATGGTGGAATGCATGGCAAAAAAGAAGCTTCTGGTAAGATATACTTAGAGGCAGGCATGCATGACATTAAAGTTGCCTATTTTGAAAGCAAAGGAGATGAGGTGTTGGAAGTAAGATATGCTGGGCCAGGAATACAGAAGCAACTGATACCAAGCAATATATTATTGACTAAAACTGGAGACAATGGACCCAAACCAGAAAAACCTGGCCAACCTGATCTCAAAAAAGGTTTAACGTATGCGTACTATGAAGGGACGTGGTATGATGTTCCTGACTTTTCTAAATTAAAACCCATTAAAACAGGGACTGTTGCTAATTTCGATTTAAGCCCTGCTAGTAAGAAAGACTTTTATGGGTTTGTATTCGAAGGGAAAATAAATATTACAAAAAGTGGCGAATATACTTTCTATGCTGCATCCGATGATGGCAATCACTTATATATCAATAATAAGAGAATAGTGAGCAACGGCGGCATGCACAGCAGAACAGAAAAATCAGGGAAAGTGTATCTAGATGCCGGTATGCATGACATTAAGGTGACTTATTTTGAAAGTAAAGGAGATGAAGTATTAGAGATCAAATATGCGGGACCAGGCATTGCGAAGCAGCTTATTCCTAGTGATATCTTGTACAATGGAGAAGAGGAAAAAGAATATAGTCAGCCAAATGTTACCCAAGGGTTGTCTTATGCATATTTTGAAGGCAGTTGGTTAGATGTTCCCGACTTCTCAAAGTTAAATCCTGTAAAAATAGGCATTGTAAAAAACTTTGATTTAAGCCCCGCCATTAACAAAGATTATTTCGGGTTTGTTTTTGAAGGAAATATTCAAATAAACCAA
>Ga0079224_100006664_pt1 | contig 15368 bp, 9 predicted proteins | sample Stecom2015_FD_80414 | JGI IMG/M metagenome (GOLD analysis project Ga0079224, IMG submission 80414) | Agricultural soil microbial communities from Utah to study Nitrogen management - Steer compost 2015 | ecosystem: Environmental > Terrestrial > Soil > Agricultural land | place: USA: Utah...
GCGGCCGATTTATTCGGCGACGGCGGCGTATGGTCATTTCGGTCGGTCGGATGTGGATCTGCCGTGGGAGCGCACGGATCGGGCGGAGGCGTTGAAGAACGCCGCCGGCCTGTGACCGGACGAACCCCCTCTGGCCATTGAGCCTGCCGCACGGACTGCGGGGCGTGGCGCGTCCGCGCCCCGCAGTCTGGTGTGGCCCACCTGTCCCCTTGGAACTGGGCGGCTGGACTGCGGCGCCGCCAACGGTGAAGGAGTTTTGCAGTGCGGATTGCGGTGACCGGATCGATCGCCACCGACCATCTGATGTCCTACCCGGGCAAGTTCAGCGACCAGCTCGTCGCTGACCGGCTGGACCAGGTATCGCTGTCGTTCCTGGTCGACGAGCTCGAGGTCCGCCGCGGCGGTGTGGCGGCCAACATCACCTTCGGCCTGGGCCAGCTCGGCGTGCGCTCCACCCTGGTGGGCGCGGTCGGTCAGGACTTCGACGACTACCGCTCGTGGCTGGAGAGGCACGGGGTGGACACCGGATCGGTCCACGTCTCCCAGAACAAGCACACCGCCCGCTTCCTGTGCACGACCGACCAGCAGCAGAACCAAATCGCTTCGTTTTACGCTGGAGCGATGGCCGAGGCCCGCGAAATCGAGCTCAAGCCGGTCGCCGACCGGCTCGGCGGGCTGGACATGGTGATCATTTCGGCCAACGACCCGGTGGCGATGGTGCGGCACACCGAGGAGTGCCGGGAGCGCGGCTACCGCTTCATCGCCGACCCGGGCCAGCAGCTGGCTCGGATGGAAGGGGCCGAGATCCGCAAGCTCGTCGACGGTGCGGAATACTTGTTCACCAACGAGTACGAGCACGGCCTGCTGCTGCAGAGCACCGGCTGGACGGAAGCCGAGGTGCTGGACCGTGTCGGCAAGTGGGTGACCTCCCTGGGTGCGAAGGGCGTGCAGGTGGAGTCCAAGGACGAGCCGACGCTGCACGTGGCCCCGCCGAAGGAGAAGAGGAAGGGGGACCCCACCGGTGTCGGTGACGCGCTGCGCGCTGGCTTCTTGGCCGGCTTGCACCACGAGCTGGGACTGGAGCGGTCGCTGCAGCTCGGCTGCACGCTGGCGACCGTTTCCTTGGAGACCGACGGACCGCAGGAATATGTCGTTGACCGCGAATCGTTCCTGACCAGGTTCGCTGAGGAATACGGTGAGGCTGCGGCCGCCGAGGTAAAGCCGAAGCTTCGCTGACAAACAGGGGGAAGCACCGTCATGGCAGACCGGCAGAACGATCCCAGCGGGTTTCTGACCGCCCTCGGCGAGCGAGTGCTAGTCGCTGACGGCGGGATGGGGACTGCGTTGCAGGCCCACGACCTCACGTTGGACGACTTCAACAACCTGGAGGGCTGCAACGAGATCCTGAACGTGACCCGGCCCGACGTGGTGTCCTCGATCTACCGGGGATACCTGGAGGCGGGTTCAGATGCCATCGAGACCAACACCTTCGGTGCGAACCTGGCCAACCTCGGCGAGTACGGGATCGAGGACCGCATTCAGGAACTGGCCGAGCGCGGGGCCGCGCTGGCCCGGGAAGCCGCCGACGAGTACGCGACACCGGACAAGCCGCGGTTCGTGCTCGGTTCGATGGGACCGGGCACCAAGCTCCCCACGCTTGGTCACGCACCGTACACGGCATTGCGGGACGCCTACGTCGAACAGGTCACCGGCCTGCTCAACGGCGGCGTGGACGTGATCCTGGTGGAGACCTCCCAGGACCTGCTGCAGACCAAGGCAGCGGTGGTGGCGGCCAAGCGCGCCATGGAGGCGACCGGCCGGAAGGTGCCGATCATCGCCCAGGTCACGGTCGAGACCACCGGGACGATGCTGGTCGGCTCGGAGATCGGGGCTGCGCTGACCGCGCTGGAACCCCTGGGCATCGACCTGATCGGCATGAACTGCGCGACCGGACCGGCCGAGATGAGCGAACACCTGCGGGTGCTCGCCGAACACGCCAGGATCCCGCTCTCCTGCATGCCCAACGCGGGTCTTCCGGAGCTCGGGCCCAACGGGGCGGTGTACCCGCTGCAGCCCGACGAGCTGGCCGAGGCGCTGGCGGAGTTCGTCCGCAACTACGGCGTCCGGCTGGTCGGCGGCTGCTGCGGTACCACCACCGAGCACGTGCGGGCGGTCGCCGAAGCCGTTCGGGACGTCGAGCCGGCCAACCGGCAGCCCGAGTACGTGCCCTCGGTGTCCTCGGTCTACCAGACGGTGCCCTTCGAGCAGGACGCTTCCATCCTGAACATCGGCGAGCGCACCAACGCCAACGGCTCCAAGAAGTTCCGCGAAGCGATGCTCGAGGGCCGTTACGACGACTGCGTGGAGATCGCCAAGGCGCAGACCCGCGAGGGCGCGCACATGCTCGACCTCTGCGTGGACTACGTCGGCCGGGACGGCGTGCAGGACATGAAGGAGCTGGCCAGCCGGCTGGCCACCGCCTCCACCCTCCCGATCATGGTGGACTCCACCGAACCGGCCGTCATCGAGGTGGGGTTGGAACACCTGGGTGGCCGGTGCGCGGTCAACTCGGTCAACTACGAGGACGGCGACGGGCCGAACTCCCGCTTCCAGCGCGTGATGCGGGCGGTCGTCGAGCACGGTGCGGCGGTCGTCGGCCTGTGCATCGACGAAGAGGGCCAGGCCCGCACCAAGGAGCGGAAGCTGGAGATCGCCGAGCGGTTGATCGCCGACATCACCGGCAAGTGGGGCTTGTCCAAGTCCGACATCATCATCGACTGCCTGGTCTTCCCGATCTCGACCGGTCAGGAAGAGGTCCGGAAGGACGGCATCGAGACCATCGAGGCGATCCGGGAGCTCAAGCGGCGGCACCCCGAGGTCAAGACCACGCTCGGGCTGTCCAACGTCTCGTTCGGTCTCAACCCGGCTGCGCGGCAGGTGCTCAACTCGGTGTTCCTGAACGAGTGCCGCGAGGCCGGGCTGGACTCGGCGATCCTCAACGCCTCCAAGATCCTGCCGATGAGCAAGATCCCGGAGGAGCAGCGACAGGTCGCGCTGGACCTGGTCTACGACCGCCGGTCCGAGGGCTACGACCCGCTGCAGAAGTTGATGGCGATGTTCGAGGGGCAGACCGCCAAGTCGAGCAGCGCCGCTCGAGCCGAAGAGCTGGCGAAGCTGCCACTGCTCGAACGACTGGAGCGGCGGATCATCGACGGCGAGCGCAACGGCCTGGAGGCCGACCTCGACGAGGCGATGAAGCAGAAGCCCCCGCTCGAGATCATCAACGAGAACCTGCTGGCGGGCATGAAGGTCGTCGGCGACCTGTTCGGCTCCGGGCAGATGCAGCTGCCGTTCGTGCTGCAGTCGGCGGAGGTGATGAAGGCCGCGGTCGCCTACCTCGAGCCGCACATGGAGAAGGACGACTCCGGCGGGAAGGGCAAGCTGCTGCTGGCCACCGTCAAGGGGGACGTGCACGACATCGGCAAGAACCTGGTCGACATCATCGTCTCCAACAACGGCTACGACGTGGTCAACATCGGCATCAAGCAGCCGATCAACACCATCCTCGAGGAGGCCGAGAAGCACCAGGTGGACGTCATCGGCATGTCCGGCCTGCTGGTGAAGTCCACTGTGGTGATGAAGGAGAACCTGGAGGAGATGAACTCCAGGGGAGTGGCCGAGAAGTACCCGGTGCTGCTTGGCGGGGCCGCTCTCACCAGGTCCTATGTGGAGAACGAACTCGACGAGATCTACCAGGGCGACGTCCGCTACGCCAAGGACGCCTTCGAGGGCCTGCACTTGATGGACCGCTTGATGGCCATCAAGCGCGGGGAAACCCCGGAGGTGGACGCCGAGGAAGAGGCGAAGAAGGCCGAGCGGAAGGCGCGTCGGCAGCGTTCCCTGCGCATCGCCGAGAAGCGCAAGGCCGAGCAGGGCGAGGAGCCCGGCTACGACGACACCACCCGCTCCGACGTCGACCCGGACGTCCCGGTGCCGACTCCGCCGTTCTGGGGGGCGAAGGTCGTCAAGGGCATCGCGATCGCCGACTACCTGCAGATGCTGGACGAGCGGGCCACGTTCTTCGGCCAGTGGGGGCTGCGCGGGGCCCGCAAGGGCGAAGGTCCGTCGTACGAGGAGCTGGTGGAGACCGAAGGCCGCCCCAGGCTCCGGTACTGGATCGACGAACTGTCGACCAGGGGAATCCTGCAGCACGCTGCTGTGGTCTACGGCTACTTCCCGTGCGTTTCCGAGGGCAACCACCTGATCGTCCTGGACAAGGACGAGCCGGACGCTCCGGAGCGCTGCCGGTTCTTCTTCCCGCGGCAGAAGCGGGACCGGCGGCTGTGCCTCGCGGACTTCTTCCGGTCCCGGGAGAAGGCCGAGGAGACCGGGCAGGTCGACGTGCTGCCGATGCAGCTGGTCACCATGGGGCAGCCCATCGCCGACTACGCCAACCAGTTGTTCGCGGAGAATTCTTACCGGGATTACCTGGAGGTCCACGGTCTCGGGGTACAGCTGACGGAGGCGCTGGCGGAGTACTGGCACCGCCGCGTTCGGCGGGAGCTGCTGTGGTCGTCGGGCGCCACGGTCGCCGATGAGGACCCCGAAGACGTGCGGGAGATCTTCAAGCTGGGCTACCGCGGTGCGCGGTACTCCTTCGGCTACGGGGCTTGCCCGGAGATCGAGGACCGGGCCAAGATCGTAGACCTGCTGGAGGCAGAACGGATCGGCGTCGTGCTGTCCGAGGAATTCCAGCTGCACCCGGAGCAGTCCACCGATGCGATCATCGCCCACCACCCGGAGGCGAAGTACTTCAACACCTGATTGCTCGGGAGAACTTCTCGCGCCAACAGGCAGTTGAGAAACAGAAAGGAAATCATGAGCGCGAAGCTGCAAAAGGTCAACGGCATCGAGTTCGCGGTCAAGGACCTGTCCCTGGCGGAGGCCGGCCGGCACCAGATCCGGCTCGCCGAGCACGAGATGCCGGGGCTGATGGCGACCCGCAAGGAGTACGCGGACTCCAAGCCGCTCAAGGGCGCGCGTATTGCCGGCTCGCTGCACATGACCGTGCAGACCGCGGTGCTGATCGAGACCCTGGTCGAGCTGGGCGCGGAAGTCCGCTGGGCCTCCTGCAACATCTTCTCCACCCAGGACGAGGCCGCGGCGGCCGTCGTGGTCGGGCCGAACGGCACGCCGGACAACCCGCAGGGCGTCCCGGTCTTCGCCTGGAAGGGTGAAACCCTGGAGGAGTACTGGTGGTGCGCCAGCCAGGTGTTCCAGTTCGGCGACAAGGGGCCGAACATGATCCTGGACGACGGTGGTGACGCCACCCTGCTGGTCCACAAGGGCGTCGAGTTCGAGCGGGCCGGCGCTGTTCCGCAGCCCGCCGAGGATGACCCGGAGGAGTACAAGGTCATCCTGGAGACCCTGCGCAAGAGCCTGGCCGAGGACAACCAGCGGTTCACCAAGATCGCCAAGGAGATCCGCGGCGTCACCGAGGAAACCACCACCGGTGTGCACCGCCTCTACGAGCTGGCCAAGAGCGGTGAGCTGCTGTTCCCGGCCATCAACGTCAACGACTCGGTCACCAAGTCGAAGTTCGACAACAAGTACGGCTGCCGCCACTCGTTGATCGACGGCATCAACCGGGCCACCGACACGCTGATCGGCGGCAAGGTCGCCGTGGTCTGCGGGTTCGGTGACGTCGGCAAGGGCTCCGCCGAGTCGCTGCGTGGCCAGGGCGCCCGGGTCATCGTCACCGAGATCGACCCGATCTGCGCGCTGCAGGCCGCCATGGAGGGCTACGAGGTCAAGACCCTCGAGGACGTCGTCGAGTTCGCCGACATCTTCATCACCACGACGGGGAACAAGGACATCATCACCGTCGACCACATGAAGCGGATGAAGCACCAGGCGATCGTCGGCAACATCGGCCACTTCGACAACGAGATCGACATGGCCGGCCTGGAGAGCTTCCCGGGCATCAAGAAGCAGGAGATCAAGCCCCAGGTCCACGAGTACATCTTCCCGGACGGCCACTCCATCATCGTGCTGTCCGAGGGTCGGCTGCTGAACCTGGGCAACGCCACTGGTCACCCGAGCTTCGTGATGTCGAACTCGTTCACCAACCAGACGATCGCCCAGATCGAGCTGTTCAACAAGCACGAAGAGTACGAGAAGAAGGTCTACACGCTGCCGAAGATCCTCGACGAGAAGGTGGCCCGGCTGCACCTGGACGCCCTCGGCGTCAAGCTGACCAAGCTGACCAAGGAGCAGGCCGAGTACATCGGTGTCGACGTCAACGGGCCCTACAAGCCCGACCACTACCGCTACTGATCTCCCACTAGCGGTTTGCGGCCACCGCCCCGGCCCCGCTGCCGGTGGTCGGGGCGGTGGCCCGCCGGGCACCCGCCCGGACGGTGAGACCCCTATTCCGGTATTCGCGCTCAATTCCGCGAGGATCTCTTTCAAATCCCTTTTTCTGCGCACTGGGGTGATTGCACAATTTCTGCCCCGCTGCTGATTGTTTCGGTGAAATCCATCGGTATTGACGGTCCCTGCTCCTTAGGTTGGGCAGGTTCGCTGGAGCGGCTGTCGAGCTCTGCGTTGACCGGTGTCGGCACGAACAGGACCTGAGGCAGACATGGACACGATCGCACTCGAACTGGTTCCGCCCGACCTTGAGGGGGGCGTGGAAAGGGCCGTGGCAGAAGCCCGGAAGGTGGCCGAGAACAGCCGGGCCACCGGGCTTTCGGGAAAGATCAGGCACCTGATGATTCCCGGGATCATCCCGGAGGACGACGACCGCCCGGTGGAAATCAAGTCCAAAATGGACGTAATTGATTTCTGGAAGACGGTGCGCCCGGAAATCGGCAACGACGTCCGCGGTCTCTGCACCCAGGTCACGGCGTTCCACGACGAGGACAAGCTCCGTGATCGGCTGGGGCAGCTGCGGGACGCGGGCATGGACGGCATCGCCTTCGTCGGCGTGCCCCGCACCATGAAGGACGGGGAAGGGCCTGGGGTCGCGCCGACCGATGCGCTGGCCAAATTCCAGGACGTGGTGCCCAACCGCGGTTCCATCCTGATCCCCACCCGAGAAGGCGAGCAGGGGCGTTTCGGCTTCAAGTGCGAACGCGGCGCCACCTACGGCATGACCCAGCTGCTGTACTCGGACGCCATCGTCAAATTCCTCAAGGAATTTGCCGAGAAAACACCGCACCGGCCGGAAATCTTGCTCTCCTTCGGTTTCATCCCGAGTTTGGAGAGCAAGAAGAAGCTGATTCACTGGCTCATCCAGGATCCGGGGAATCCGCTGGTCGAGCAGGAGCAGAAATTCGTCGCTGAAACCGCCCAGCTGCCGTTCGAACAGCGCAAGCAGCGGCTCGTCGACCTGTACAAGCGGGTCATCGACGGGGTGCACGACCTGGGGTTCCGACTGAGCATCCACCTCGAGGCGCCGTACGGCTACTCCAAGCCGGCCTTCGAGACCTTCGCGGAAATGCTCAGCTACTGGGAGCCGACTCCGGCGGCTTCCTGACCGAGCGGTGGGCAGCTCGCCGCCCCTCCCGGCGGGCTGCCCACCGCGTTCTCCCGCTCCGCGCTGGTCTTCACCAATGGGTTACTTTGGGTGGGAGCGAGCGTGGACGGAGGTAGTCATGCCGGAGGCCGTGGCGGCGTTACGAGCGGTGCTTCCCGAGTCGGTGCTGCTGACCGACCCGGACTCGGTGGCCCGCTACGCGCACGACGAAGCCGAGTGGGCGCCGTACGGCAAGCCGCTGGCGGTGGTCCGGCCCACCACCACCGAACACGTCGCGGCCGCGGTCCGGGTCTGCGCGGAAGCCGGCGTGCCCGTCGTGCCGCGAGGAGCCGGCACCGGCCTGTCCGGCGGGGCCAACGCCATCGACGGCTGCGTGGTGATCTCGCTGGAGCGGATGAACTCCATCCTGGAGATCAACCCGCGGGAACAGCTGGCCGTGGTGCAGCCCGGGGTGGTCAACGACGATCTGCGGGCCGCCTGCCGAGAGCACGGGGCCTGGTACCCGCCCGATCCGGCCAGCTCGCCGTGGTCCACGATCGGCGGCAACGTCTCCACCAACGCCGGCGGCATTTGCTGCGTCAAGTACGGGGTGACCCGGGACTACGTGCTCGGCCTGGAAGCCGTGGTCGGCAGCGGCGAAGTCGTCCGCTTGGGCCGGCGCACCGCCAAGGGCGTTGCCGGCTACGACCTGTGCGGGTTGTTCGTCGGCTCCGAGGGGACGCTGGGCGTCATCACCGAGATCACCGTCAAGCTGCTGCCAGGCCTGCGCGCACCGGAACGCACCGTCGTCGGCTACTTCGACTCGCTGCAAGCGGCTGGGGAAGCGGTGGCCGCGGTCGCCGCCCGGGGTGTGGTCCCCTCAGCCCTGGAACTGCTCGACCAGCACTGCCTGCGCGCCGTGGACGACTGGAAGAACATGGGCCTGAGCGCAGAGGCCCAGGTCCTGCTGCTGGGCCGCTCCGACACACCGGGCGCCGCCGGGGAAGCCGAAGTCGAAGCGCTGCTGCAGTGCTTCCAGCAAGCCGGGGCCACCTGGAGCGCCCGCTCCACCGACCAGCACGAGGCCGATGCGCTGTTCGCGGCCCGGCGGCTGTCCTACCCGGCCCTGGAACGGCTGGGGCCGCTGCTGACCGAGGACGTGTGCGTACCGCGGGCCGCGGTGCCGGAAATGCTGGCTCGGATCGAGGCCGCCGCCCAACGGCACGACACCCGGATAGCGAACATCGCGCACGCCGGGGACGGGAACCTGCACCCGCTGATCAGCACCCCCGCCGGGGACGAGGAGGCCAAGCTCCGCGCGCAACGCGCGTTCGACGACATCATCGACGACGCCATCGACCTCGGCGGCACGGTCACCGGGGAACACGGGGTCGGCCTGCTCAAGCGCAAGGGGCTGCACGCCGAGCTGAGCCCCGAGGTCATCGGCATGCACCACGCGGTGAAGAACGCGCTCGACCCGAAGGGGATCTTCAACCCGGGCAAGGTGTTCGGCCAGCCGGAGAGCTGACCGCTACTCCTTCAACAGCCGCCAGGCCGCCTGCTCCACGGTCTCCTCGTCGACCAGCACGTGGTACGCGGCTTCGCCGAGCGGGATGAAGCTGTCCTCACTGGTCACCCGGGCCATCGCTCCCGTGTACTCGTGGTCGACCAGGGTGGTGAGCACCGCCTCGGACACCCCTCCGGAGCGGCGCGTCTCGTCCACCACGAGCACCCGACCGGTCGCTTCGGCCGCCCGGACCAGATCGGCTTCCGGCAGCGGGGACAGCCAGCGCAGGTCCACCACGCGGGCGGTGATCCCGCGTTCCCGCAACCGCCGCGCCACGCGCAGGCTCATCGGGACACCGTTGCCGAAGGTGACGAGGGTGAGGTCGGTGCCGGTGCCGTACTGCCGAGCCCGGCCGATGGGCACGTGCCCGGTACCCGGCTCGGGGTACTTGGCCGTCCAGCGGTTGTCGCCGGGCTCGTGGAGGTCCCGAGCGTGGTAGAGCGCTATCGGCTCGAGGAAGACGCACACCCGGCCGTCGACGTCGGCGGCGGCGACGCAGGTGCGCAACATGGCTGCGGCATCGTCCGGTCGGGACGGTGAAGCGACGACCAGACCGGGGATGTCCCGCAGGGCCGCAACGGCGTTGTCGTTGTGGAAGTGGCCGCCGAACCCCCGCTGGTAGGCGTAGCCGGCGATGCGCACCACCATGGGGTTGCGGTACTGGCCGTTGGAGAAGAAGCTCAGCGTGCTCGCTTCCCCGCGCAGCTGGTCGATCGCGTTGTGCAGGTAGGCGAGGTACTGGATCTCGGCGATGGGGAGCAGGCCGGCCAGCCCGGCTCCCAGGGCGGTGCCGAGGATGCTCTGCTCGTCCAGCAGCGTGTCGAACACCCTGCTGGCGCCGAACTTCTTGCGCAGGCCACGGGTCACCCCGTACACCCCGCCCTTGCGGGCGACGTCTTCGCCGAAGACCAGCACTCGCCGGTCCCGCTCCAGTTCGTCGGCCAGCGACCGGTTGATCGCCTGCGCCAGGGTGAGCCGCTCCCCCTGCTCGACCGAGCTGGTGGGGGACTCCCGTCGCGGGGGAGCGGTGCTCGCGCGCTCGGCCACCGCTTCCGGGCGGTCCTGGCAGATGGCCGCCATCACTTCGGCGGCACTGCCCAGCTTGCGCCGGCTCAAGGCCTCTTCCACCGCTTCGGCCACCTCCGACCGCTTGGCCTCGTAGCGGTCGATGACCTGCTCGGGGGCCAACAGGCCGTGCTCGATCAGGGTTTTGGCGGTGCCCAGCAGCGGGTCGCGGTCGTAGTCGGCGGAGATCTCGCGCTGCGACCGGTAGGCGGTTTCCACATCGGACCCGGCGTGCCCCATCAACCGCACCGTCCGCAGGTGCAGGAACACCGGAGACCGGTGGGTGCGCGTCCACTCCACCGCCTGCTGCGCCACCCGCAAGCAGTCCAGCGGAGCGGCCCCGTCAGCCGAGAAGTACGCGAGCCCGTTGCGGTCGCGGTACGACGCTTCGATCCACCCGGGTGGTGTGCGGACGCTGATGCCGAGCCCGTTGTCCTCGCAAACCAGCAGCAGCGGCATCGGCAAACCCTGGTGCGCGCAGTGCAGCGCGGTGTTCACCGCGCCCGTCGCGGTGGAGTGGTTCGCCGAAGCGTCCCCGAAGCTGCACACCACCACCGAGTCGGCCGGCCAGCGGCAGTCGACGCCCAGCTTCTCCGCCCGTCCCAGTGCGAAGGCCAGCCCCACGGAACGGGGCAGGTGGGAGGCGATGGTCGAGGTCTGCGGAATGATCGAGAGCGCGGTGTTGCCGAACACCTTGTGCCGGCCGGCCGAAATGGGTTCGTCCGCGGAGGCCACGACGCCCAGCAGCACGTCCAGCACGGGGTGCTGGCCCGGGACCTGCTGAGCACGGCGCAGGTAGAACCCGCCGGAGCGGTAGTGCAGCAGCGCCGGGTCGGTGGGCCGCAACGCCGCGGCGACAGCGGCGTTGGACTCGTGGCCGCTGGAGCCGATGCTGTAGTAGCCGAGTCCGCGTTGGCCCAGCTGCCGAGCCGCGAAGTCCAGGTGCCGGCTGGTCGCCTGGGCGTCGAACAGGGCGAGCAGTTCGGCGTCCAGGCCCGAGCTGGTGCGGGTGCCCGGCTGCTGGGCGGCGACGGCTGCCAAGAAGTGGTCGTCGAGCGGTGCGCGCTTGTCGGTCATCACTACCCGTGGACTTTCTGTGCGGGAACGCGGTTGATCCGGCCGGTACTGCCGGTGGTGAACGCCCGGCCGCGGCCCACTTCGGCGCAGGACTCCGCCAGGAGCTCCAGCGCGACCGGCAGCAGCGGGTTGGTGTTCTGCGGCCGGTGGAGCACCTTGATCCGGCGGCACGGTTGCCAGTGGGCCATCCGGAGCGCTCCGGCACCGCTCTCCGGGAGGGCCAGTGCTGGCAGCACCGCGATGCCGAGACCGCGGGAGACCAGGTCGCGGATCACCCCGTAGTCGTTGCTGCGGAAAACGACCTGGGGCAGAAAACCGGCCGCTGCCGCCAACCTTTCCAACGATCTGGCCCCGGAGGTGTCCTCCCGGGTGCAGATCCACTTCTCCTCGGCGAGATCGGCCAAGTCCACTTCGCCGGCGCCCGCGCAGCGGTGCCCGGACGGCACCACCAGCCACAGCGGATCGGTCATCAAGTCCTGCACCCGCAGTTCCGCGGGCCACTGGCGGGGATCGAGGTCGTACTCGTAGACCACCGCGGCGTCCACCGCGCCGTCGAGCACCGCACCGGTGACCTCGTCCGGTTCGCCTTCGTCCAATTGCACCTCAGCACTGGGGTGGCCGGCCACGATGTTCGCCAGCACGTCCGGCAGCACCCGGGCGTTGGCGGTGGGGAAGCTGGCCAGCCGCAGTTGCCCTTGTTCCCCGGAGACCATCGCCCGCACTTCCCGCTCCAGCGCCTCCAGGGCGCGCAGCGCGCTGCGGCTGCGCTCGGCCAGCTGCCCGGCGAGCTTGGTGCTGCGCGCGGAGCGAGCCGCTCGCTCGAACAGCGGGGCTCCTACCGCTTTTTCCAGCAGCATCATCTGCTGGGACACCGCCGAAGCGGTGTAGCCGAGCGCGCGGCCGGCCTCCGCGAACGAGCCGGTGCGCACGCACTCTTGCAGGGTTCGCAAGTGGATCGGGTTAAGCATGACCTTCCCCCGAAACTCCGGCCGGCAGTCTTCCGCGCAACGCCATCGCGGTGCGGACGCGCTCCTGGGCGAGTTCCAACGCGGCTTGGTGCGACGACACCCCGCGCTGCTGCGCCAACTGGAGCACGGCGTTGGTGTTGTCGCGCGTCTTCGCCGCCACGGTGCGCAGGATCTCTTCCGGATCCGGTGGGAACGGCGAGTACCTGGCGTCCATCGCGAAGCCGGCTGCGATCGCCCCACCGGCGTTCGCGATGAAGTCGGGCACCACGGTGACGCCCCGGTCAGCGAGGACTTCCCGGGCTTCCGGTGTGGTCGGCAGGTTGGCGCCTTCCACGAGCAGTTCGGCGCGGATCTCCGCTGCCAGTTGCGCGTCGATCACGTCTTGGGCGGCCGCGGGGATCAGCACATCGCAATCCACCAGCAGCTCCGATCCGCGCGGAATGCGCTGGTGCGCGGGAGCTTTCGCCACGCACGCGTCCCCGAACTCCTCGCGGGCGTCCAACCAGGACGGAACGTCGAGGCCGTCCGGCTCGTGCACCGATCCATCTGCGGTGGAGATGGCAACGATCTGCGCGCCGAGGTCGTGCAGCCTGCGGGCCGCGGCCGACCCCACCGCGCCGAACCCCTGCAGCGCGATGCGGCTTCCCCGGACGCTGCGACCGTCGCGCTCCAGCGCGGCCGCCACCGCCTCGGCCACCCCGTGACCCGTCACCCCGAGCTGGTCGTAGGCGACACCGCCGAGCGCTTCCGGCACCCCGACAGCCGCACCCCGGTCGCCCAACTCGTCCTGGATGATGGCGGCATCGCACTCGGTCATCCCCATGTCGAGCCCGGCGACGTAGTGGGCCGGTATCTGGTCGGCGAGCTTGCGGGCGAAAGCCCGAACGATCTCCTCCTTGTTGGTCGACTTGGGGTCGGCTCGGATGCCGGCTTTCGCCCCGCCGTGGAACAGGTCCACCGCAGCCCACTTCCACGTCATCACCCTGGCCAGTCGGGCGATCTCGGTGACCGTGACCGAAGGGCTCATCCGAGTTCCGCCCTTGGCGGTGCCGCGGGCGGTGTTGTCGATGACCAACACGCCCCGCATCCCGGTTTTGCTGTCCGACACGCAGACGACCTTCTCCGGGCCCCACTCGTCCACTTCGTGCAGCAGATCAACCACAGGTGTGCGCTCCTTCGCGCCGTTGCCGCGCGCTGCGGCAATCAGATGGGAGGGTTCGGCTCCCGGCCCGGCCGCTTCCGGCAGCGGTCGGGAGGAACCGGGTGCGGTTCCACTGCTGGCCGCGGCGCCGGTGGGCCGCCAGCGGAGCGGCCCACCGGGTTGGCCGGGCACCGGCCGAGCAGATGAGTCGCCCGGGTGCGGCCGGGAACACCGGTGAGGGCAGCCGGTGCGGGCTGACGCCCGTCCGGAACTGCGGCACGAGCACCACGGGCGGGCTGGTGGTCACTCGGACGTCTCGAACTCCGTCGGCAGCCGGTAGTCCAACTCGGGTTCGATCGTGGCCACGTCCATCTGGGCCTTCTGCAGCTTCCCGGAGAAGTCCCAGTTCAGCGACTGCCAACGGGTGAACTGGTCCAGCACCCACATCCCGGACTGGCGGCTTCCGTTGCCGGATCGCCCGTTGCCCCCGAACGGCAGGTGCGCTTCTGCCCCGGAGGTCGAGTTGTTGACGCTGACCATTCCCGCGCTGATCCGTTCCCGGAACCGGAACGCGGTCGCGGGGTCGCGGGTGTACACCGCTGCCGAGAGCCCGTAGCCGGGGGCGTTGCCGAGCTCGATCGCTTCGTCCAGGGAGTCGTAGCCGATGACTCCCACGATCGGGCCGAAGGTCTCCTGCTGGAAGATGTGGTCGTCCGGGACCATGCCGTCCACCAGGACGGGGTGGTAGTACAGCCCGCTCTGCGGGTCTCCGACGAAGCCCTTGCGGGGTGCGGAGTCGGTGATCCGGCCGGTGAACTCCGAGCCCAGTGGTGTGTGGTGGCTTCCGAGGGTGTCCAGCACCTGCTCGAAGTTCTCCGCGAACTTCTCCGACAGCAGCGGGCCGTAGAGCACTTCGCTCCGGGGATCACCGATCGGTGCCGACCGCAGCGCGGCGTCCAGCCGGCGGACGAACTCCTCCTTCACCTCGTTGTGCACGATGAGGTTGCCCAAGGAGGTGCAGCGCTGCCCGGCGGTGCCCCACCCGGAGAACAGCGCCCCTTCGACCGCCAGGTCCAGGTCCGCGTCCGGGGCGACGACCATCGGGTTCTTCCCGCCCAGCTCCAGGCACGGGGTTTGCAGGTGGCGACCGCACAGCTCGCCGATCCGGGAGCCGACAGCGCTGGACCCGGTGAAGCCGACCTTGTTCACCGTTCCGGCGGAGAGGGCGGACTCCAGCCCGCGGTAGGTGGCTTCGCCGTCGGCGTAGACCAGGTTGAGCACGCCGCGCGGCACACCCGCCCGCCAGGCCAGTTCGGCGAGAGCTCGCGCAGCTGCCGCGGCGTACTCGGCCGGCTTCCACACCATCGCGTTGCCGCACAGCAACGCCGGGACCATGTACCACGACGGCACCGCCACCGGGAAGTTGCCCGCGGTGATGACCACGGCGACCCCGACCGGCACCCGGAAGGTGAACAGCTGCTTGTCGGGCATCTCCGAGGGCACCGTTTGGCCGTACAGGCGTCGTCCCTCGCCGAGGAAGAAGTCGCAGGTGTCGATGATCTCCTGGACCTCTCCCCGCGCTTCGGAAAGCGGTTTGCCGATCTCCCTGGTGACCAGCTGGGCCAACGCCTCCTTGTTGGCCTCGACCAGTCGGCCCAGGTTGGCGATCACCCGGCCGCGGACGGGAGCCGGCACCGCGGCCCACTCGCGCTGCGCCTGCTGCGCCGACCTGGTGGCGGACAGCAGTGTGTCGGCGTCGCCGAGCTGGACTTTCGCCACGATGTCGTCGAGATTCGCCGGGTTGCGGGAAAGGTGTTCGCCGCCTCCTCGGCCGGGATCTTGTTCCGAGCCGATGATCGAGCTCAGGTTGGACTGCACCGACATGCACCTCATTCCGGTCCGCTGAGTCCAGGGATGCCGCAGGCCGTGTTGCTGGGCTCACCGTAAATCTTCGGCGCCGCTTCTGCGGAGAATCAGTGGAGTGAATTCTTCTAGGGCTGAGCACAAGCAATGCTTACGCTCAGTTTCCCC
>Ga0079224_100006665_pt1 | contig 15368 bp, 12 predicted proteins | sample Stecom2015_FD_80414 | JGI IMG/M metagenome (GOLD analysis project Ga0079224, IMG submission 80414) | Agricultural soil microbial communities from Utah to study Nitrogen management - Steer compost 2015 | ecosystem: Environmental > Terrestrial > Soil > Agricultural land | place: USA: Utah...
CTCGATCACCGAGCGGACGTGTGGGCGCTGGCGGCCATCGCGTACGAGTGCGCGACGGGGCAGGTGCCGTTCAAGGGCAACAACGGCCCGAGCATCCTGCTCGAGATCCTGACCAAGGAGCCCGCGGCGGTGAGCGAGCTCGGCCGAGAGGCGAAGTATCCGGTGCCGCCGACGCTCGATCGGGTCATGACCCACGCCTTCAAAAAGAACCCGCTGATGCGCATCGGCTCGGTGGGGCAGCTCGCGGACGCTTTTGGCACGGCCTACGGCCTGAGCGGCGATCATCGCGCCTGGGCCGCCACGCCCCAGGACGAGCTCGGACGCGCCATCGAGCAGCGCCTGCCCGAGCTCTTGGCGCGAGGGGTCGGTCCCACCCAGAGCGACGCGGCAGACGCCTTCTTCGGAGAGTCGGAGGCGCTCGGCGCCCTCGGCGATCCCTTGGCGGGGGGCCCGCACGCCGACAAGCCGCCGGTCGCGCCCACACTTTCCGGGGACGCCGAGGAGCTCGCCATCCCGAAGCAAGGCGGCGGGTTGGTGCTGGCGCTCGCCATCGGCGCCGTGGCGCTGGTGCTCGGGATCGTGCTGGTTTTCGCGGTGCTCTGAGGACACGGGGCCCGGACGGGGCCGCCTCGGCCCTGGACCTGGCCCGGCTTCCGCTTCACGATAGGAGGCATGGCGTTGTCATCACTGCCGAAGCTTTGGGCCGCGGGCTTGGCCGTCGCTGTCGTCGCGCCGCTGGTCTCGCTGGGTTGCAACAAGGAAGCCGTAGCGAACAAGGAGACGGTCGCGGTGGTCGAGAAGCCCGAGACGGCGGCCCCACCGACCCAGGCCGATGGAGAGCAGGTCCCCGAGCCCCAGAGCGGCAAGGAGGAGGCGCCCGTGGCCGCCGCGGCCCGGGTCGAGGAGCCAAGCTTCTCGCTGGCGCTCGAGCCGAAGGGGCCGTACCAGGCCGGACAGCGCGCCGAGCTCGCGCTCGTGCTCGAAGCCAAGGCGGACTACAAGGTGAACGACAAGTACCCCTTCAAGTTCAAGCTGAAGCCGAGCGAGGGCGTCACCTACCCGAGCGACGTCGTCAAGCAGGACGCCATGAAGGTCGAGCCGAAGCGCGGGGTCATGACGGTGTCGTTCACGCCGCAGAGCGCGGGCGACAAGCGGATCGCCGGACAGTTTTCGTTCTCCGTCTGCACGGAGGAGCGTTGTCTGATCGAGAAGCGTGACCTCGATCTCACGATCCAGGTGAAGTGACGCGACCAAGGGCATGCTAGCCTTCCTCGTATGGGCGGAAGGAGCATCCTCGACGAGCTCGAGAACATCGCGGAAGGCATTCAGCGCGGGTTCCAGGAGGAACGCCGCGTGCTCGCGTTCGAGGAGTACCTCGAGCTGTTCGAAACCGACCCCGTGCGCTACACGCGCGACGCGTCTCGCTACCTCCGGGACATGTTCGACTACTACGGCCAGGTCGAGGTCGAGCATCCGTGGGGCAAGCAGGCGCGCTTCCGGCTCTTCGATCTGCCGTTCCTCGATCGAGCCGAGGCGCTGCGCGAGTGTTTGGTGGGGCAGGAGCCCGTCCAGCACGAGCTCTATCGCGTCCTGAACAATTTCGCGCGCGAGGGGCGGCCCAACCGCGTGGTGCTGCTGCATGGCCCGAACGGGTCGGCGAAGAGCACGGCCGCCGCTTGCATCATGCGCGCCCTCGAGCACTACTCGAGCACCGACCAGGGCGCGCTGTATCGCTTTCACTGGGTCTTCCCGAATCAGAACATCTTGCGCGGCACCATCGGGTTCGGCGGGCGCCACGGCCGGGGCAAAGAGGGGCAGAGCTACGCCCAGCTCGACGAAGACCAGATCGACGCCCGCCTGCTGGTGGAGGTGCGAGATCATCCGCTGTTCTTGATCCCGCAGACCGAGCGGCGGGCGCTGCTCGAGCGCTTGTATCGAGAACACGGCGCCACCGAGCCCCCGCCGGACTGGATGCTGCGCGGCAACCTGTCCCACAAAAGCCGGCAGGTCTTCGAAGCGCTGCTCGCCAACTACGGGGGCTCGCTCAAAGAGGTTTTGCGGCACGTTCAGGTAGAGCGCTACTTCATCTCACGGCGCTACCGCGTCGGCGCGGTGACGCTCGGGCCGCAGCTGTCGATCGACGCCGGAGAACGGCAGATCACCGCCGACCGGAGCCTCGGGTCGTTGCCGTCGTCGCTGCAGGCGATCACGATGTTCGAGGCGTTCGGCGAGCTGGTCGACGCGGCGGGCGGCGTCTTGGAGTTCTCCGATTTGCTCAAGCGCCCGCTCGACGCCTTCAAGTACCTCCAGATCACCGCAGAGACCGGCGAGGTGAGCCTGCGGTCGCAGAACGTCCAGGTCAACTGCGTGTTTTTGGCGAGCGGCAACGAGGTGCACCTGAGCGCGTTCCGCGAGCACCCGGAGTTCGAGAGCTTCCGCGGCCGGCTCGAGCTGACGCGGGTCCCCTACCTGCGCAGCTGGCTCGACGAGGAGAACATCTACGACTTTCAAATCGTGCCGCAGCTCCGGCGCCACGTCGCCCCGCACGCCACGCAGATGGCCGCCATGTTCGCGGTGCTCACGCGCATGCGGCGCCCCAACGCCGATCGGTACGACAAGCCCCTGCGCGCCATCGTCACGGAGCTGACCGCCTTCGAGAAGCTGGATTTGTACGCCCAGAGCATCACGCCGGCGCGGCTGGACGCGGAGTCGGCCAAGCTCCTCAAGGCAGCGATCGGCGACATCTACACCGAGAGCGACGCCTATCCCATCTACGAAGGCAGCATCGGGGCGAGCCCGCGCGAGATGCGCGCCGTCTTGCTGGACGCCGCCCAGAGCACCAAATACGGCTATCTGTCACCGTTCGCGGTGCTGGAGGAGCTCGACCGGCTGTGCGAACGCGTGAGCGAATACGCCTGGCTGCAAGAGGAGCGGCTCCCCGGTGGCTATCATGATCACGTGTTGTTCCGAGAGCGCATCCGCGACCGCCTGATGGACAGCCTCGAAGACGAGTTTCGCGTGGCCAGCGGCCTGGTCGACGAGACTCGGTACAACGAGCTGTTCGACCGCTACATCATGCACGTCAGCTACTGGGTGAAGGGCGAGAAGGTCCGCAACCCCATGACGGAGCAGTACGAAGATCCGGATGAACGGCTGATGCGCGAGGTGGAGGCGCTGATGGGCACGCCGGACAAGCCGGAGCAGCTGCGCCACTCGCTGATCAACGCCGTCGCGGCCTGGGCGATCGATCACCCCGGAGAGCCGGTCGACAACGAGCAGGTGTTCGCCTCACAGCTCCGGCGCCTGCGCGACTCGGTGTTCGCCGAGCGACGGACCCACGTCGCGCGGCTTTGTCGCGACATCTGGGTGCTCGTGCGCGAGGAAGGGACCGGCCTGTCCGACGCGCAGCGCGAGGCGGCGCGCGCGGCGATTGGCGAGATGTGCTCGCGCTTCGGCTACGAAGAGATGTCCGTGGCCGACGCCGCCATCGCGCTCGTTCGCGAGCGCTTCGCCGATCTGCGGTAAAAGCGGCGGCGCTCGGCGCCACGCTCGAAGCGCCTGGGTCCGGCGGGTGTAAGACCTCGTCGGCAAAAAAGCACCTGCACCCTGAACGGCGCCTGCGCGCCGGCGCCAGCTCGGCGCTCGGTAAAGCGTGTGCCCCGCTTGAGCTGGCGGGATCCTTCATTCAAGATCGACAGATGCGGGCTCCGGTCACGTTCACCACCGCAACGGTGTCCGTGCTCGCCCACGCGGCGGCGATCTTGGTGGGCGCTTGGTGGGTGTCGACGCCGTCCGGCGCCCCGCGCGACGCTGCGAGCCTGCGCCCCAAGGTCGTCGAGATCGAGATCGCGCCCCCCGACATCGTGGGCTCGGGTGCCCGCGAGCAGGGCGGTGCTCCTGCCCCCGAGCTCGAACCGCCGGAGGCGGCGGACACCGGTCTCGGCCTGGCGCCGTCCCGGCCCGACCTGCGCCACGGCGGCCGCGGGGGCGTGCGCCACGGCGAGCGCGCCCTCAACCTCTCGGACAGCGTCGATGGGCTCACGCTCGCGACCGCTGCCCTGAACCGCCTCGACCAAAGTCAAATCCAGCGCGTGCGGACCGGGTCGTCGCGGCGCTCGCACGACGATCGGCGCGCCACCCGAAAGCCCGCCGAGCTCACCTTCGTCGCCACCGGTGACGGTGCGCGCCCGCTGCGGCGCCCCTCGGCGGCGCACGACCCGGCGCGCGGTGTGCTCGGCTCGACGGAGCCGTCGGCGCAAGGTGGACGACCCGGGGCGCCCGCGTTCGACCTGGAGCAGACCGGATCGCTCGCCGGCAGCGAGCGCGCCGGGGCTCCAACGCGGGCGGCGCCGGCTGGCGTCGACGCGCCCTTTCGGCGGGCTCCCGCGAGCCGCCGCGCGGCCGTGATGATGGCCCGTCCAGACGTGCCGCAGGCGCGGCCGGCGGTGCCCGCCAACGAGCGCGGACGAGTCACCGACAGCGTCGACAGCACCGACCAGGTCGCCACCGCCGTGCAAGCGTTGATCACCGCCAGCGCCCTCGGCGGCGCCTCGGGGCAGGGGCCGGGTGGCAGCGCTGGCGGCGGCTCGCCAGCGGCGGGCGGCCTGCACGGCAAGGGATCCCGCTCTCAGGCGTCCGGCAGCGGCTACGGCGGTGAGGTCGGACCGGATCGGCTGGTGATGGGCTACCTGCGGGGCATCCGGCGTCGCGTGGACGTGCGTCGGGCCTTTCCGTACTGGGCCACCGCCGAGGGACGTGGGGGCCTGGCCGTCCTGGCGCTGACGCTGAGCGCCGACGGCGCGCTCCGGTCCGTCCAGGTGGTGCGGCCGAGCGGCATCCGAGAATACGACGAGAACCTGGTGACCGCGCTGCGCCGAATCGGGAGCTTCGGGAAGGTGCCGCCCGGGCTGCTCGAGCGCCAGCAGGGCGGCGTCATGACCGTGCGCATCGGCTTCGACGCGGTGAATCCCGCCGTGGGTCGAGAAGGGCCCGGCCCCGGCGGCCGCCGCTGAGCAGAAACGAGGCGGCGCCTTGGCCCCCCCAAGCCCGCCTTCGCCTTGACAAGCAAAAACGGCGCCTTCAAACTCTCGGCCCTTTCGCCGAAGTAGCTCAGCCGGTTAGAGCACGCGCTTCATAAGCGCGGGGTCGTCGGTTCAAGTCCGACCTTCGGTACCAGCGTCATTCGAATAGCGTCGGCACGATGCGGCGCACCTCGGGGAGCGCCGCGAGCTCGCAGATCGTGGCCCAGGTCGCATCGCTGAGGGAGGCGCCGGGAGCGGCGCAGTCGTCGGCGCTCATCGGCAGTTGATAAAGGCGCTCGCTTTCGGCGTCGCAACCGGCGCGTCCCCTCGAGGACGTCCACGTGAGCGTCGGCGCGATGGAGAGCGCGCGCGCCTGCAGCGCGACGTCGTCGGCGGGCAAGCAGAACTCCACGAAGCCGTCGTTCTGGCAGGCGGTGTCGCGCGTGAACGAAAGTTTGTCGGAAGGGCACAGCGGGCTCGCACCGGCGATGCCTTCAGTGCCCGCGACGCCCCCGATGCCCCCAGCGCCGTTCGCCGCGGCGCCGCCTTGACCCGCGTTCCCCATGGGGATCGGGTTCGCGCTTGCCGCTCCGGCTTCGCTCGAAGCTCCCACCGTGCCGTCGCCGTCGCCGTCGGTTTGGCCGTTGCAAGCAACGATGAGCGCGATCGGAGTGAGCAGCGAAAGCAGGGGGCGCGACATCGATGAAGCATATAGGAAGTACTCTGGACCGCCCTCGATCTCGATTGCGATCGAGGGGCACGAGAATGCTTGCAGCTAACGAAAAAATGGCCTCCGGCGCGAGGAGGCCGTTGGAGCGTTGCCGCTGCATTCTTCTGGCGACCGCGGTATGTGGTCGACTCGGAGCTCGGGTGGCTTGTTCGAGCGGCGGCGTGTCTCTATCCTCGTGCGGCTTGAAAACGCAGGGCCCCGAGCGGTCCCAACGACGAACTTCAACCACCGGGGAGATACGGCATGGACCAACGAGGGCGCTCTGGATGGATCGCGGTCTTGATGACCGTGCTGTGTGCGTGCGGATCGGAATCCGATCCCGGCAACGGCGCCGCGGGTGGCGGCGGCAGCGGCGGGAGCGCGACGGCGGCCGGTGGCAGCAGCTCGGCGAGCGGGGGCAACAGCTCGGCGAGCGGCGGCGGCACCTCCGGCAGCGGCGGCAGCGCGGGCGTGGTGACCGACGGCAGCCTCTTCAGCATTCAGGCAGCGCTCGCCAGCGACGTCGATCCCCAGGCGCCGGGCACGATCGGGATCGTGACCTGGGCTGCCGAGACGCTGTCCATCAGCGAGGCCTACATCGAGTTCGGGCTCGACACGTCGTACGGCATGCGGGCTCCGGTGGACCTCCAAGAACCCGACCACCGCACCCTGCTGCTCGGAATGAAGCCGTCGCAGAGCTACCATTTCCGGGTGGTGGCCACGGCGGGCGGGACCCGCTACGCGAGCGACGACCAGATCATCGAGACGGGACCCCCGACCGAGGCGGTGACGTTGGGCCGCTTCGACGTGATGGATGACGCGGCTCGCGAGCGCGGGTTCGTGGTGATCTCCTACTGGCGCGGCACGGGCAGCTCGGTCGCGTTCATCATCGATCCGGACGGAGAGATCGTGTGGTGGCACGAATCGGAGATCAGCGGCATCGCTCGCGCCCGCATGTCGGCCGACGGCAAGAACATGTGGCTGATCCCGGCGAGCAACCTTGGCGGTCCCTTGGAGCGCGTCAGCATGGACACGCTCGATGCGCAGGTCTATCCGGACACGGCCGGTTCGCACGACCTCACCCCGGTGAGCGGGGAGGTGATGGCCTTCATCGACTACGGCGAGAGCGACTGCGACAGCATTTTCGAGATCGATCCCAGCGGCAACGTGGTGGAGATCTGGGAGTCGACCGGGGTGGTCAGCGCGCCGGGCTGCCACGGCAACGCCCTACGCTACTCACAGAAAGAGGACGTGTACACCTTCTCGGACGTGGCGCAGGACGTCGTGGCGGTCAGCCGTCAGGGCGAGCTGAAGTGGCGCTTGACCGAGATCGTCGACGGCGGGATCGACGCCTGGGGCGGGAGGAACCACGGGCACCAGCTCTTGGACGACAGCATCCTCATCTTCGCGAACGACGGCGCGGGGCCGAACTCCTCCACGATCGTCGAATACACCCTCACCGGGGAGACGATCTTCGAGTACGAAGGCGGCAGGCACACGGCCAACCTGGGCGACGTCCAGCGGCTGCCAGGGGGCAACACGCTGATCACGTACTCGAACGCCTCCGTGGTGCGCGAGATCGACGCCAACAAGAACGTCGTCCTGGAGTTTGGCGGCGGCGCGTCGATCGGCTACACGCTCTGGCGCCCCACGCTGTATGGCCCGCCGCCAGACATCGCGCAGTGACGCCCGGGCCAGTACGTCTTCGCGAAGGATCCCGACGTCGGGACCTGCTGCGGCTACGGCACCTCGTGTGAGGCGCCTGACGGCTGGGCGCTGTTCGGCGACGAGGCCGCGTGCGATGCGGCCCCTTGATGGACGAGTGCTCGGAGCCGCCAGCTGCGCGCCGCGGCTCCGAACGGGCGCTCAATTGTCGCCGAACAGGTCCTGGATCTTCGAATCGAGGGCCATCGCGATCTTGTAGAGGCTCGAGATGGACGGGCTCGATTCGGCGCGCTCGATCTGGGAGAGCAGCGAGATGCTGAGGCCGGTGCGACGGCTCATTTGTTTGAGCGTCAGCTCCTTCTCCTTGCGCATGCCGCGGATGGTGTCGCCGATCACCTTGTGGAGCTGTTCTTCCGGGGTGCGAGCGAGCCCCTTCTTCTTCATGACGCGCGACAGGACGTCGCGGAACTCGTCCACGTTGAAGGGCTTCTTGATGTAGTCGACGGCGTCGAGCTTCATCGAGGCCACGGCGGTGTCGAGGTTCGGGTGGGCGGTGAACATCACCACGGCGATGTCGCTGTCCAGACCGCGGATGCGCTTGAGCACCTCAATGCCGTCCATCTTCGGCATCATCAGATCGAGGATGATGACGTGATAGGTTTTCTGGCGGATTTCGTCCTCGACCGTGGTGGGATCGCTCAGCGCTTTGACCGCAAAGCCATCCTTCTCGAGGAGTGTTTGCATGTAGTCACAGATGGCGGGATCGTCGTCCACGATCAGGATCTGAACTGCGGGTACTTCGATCGGCACTAGCGTCTCCTCAGCGCGCGGTGACCGCGCATGACGGAAGCTCGAAACAATCGAGCGTCCATTTCAGTCACACTACAATACCCCAAAACGCCTCGGGGCTTCCAGTGAAACAAGAACCTCCCGCTCTGCCTTGGTTCGATGTAGATTTGACTACATCTGCCCACAGGGGAAGCTCCGTCTTCGGTGCGGTTCGCGCGTTCATTGGCGGGGCTCCTAAGGGACACCTTCGAGGGGCCCGGGTTTGGGCCCCGAACGCCAATGGCCCCGCCAACGAAATGAAAAACGGCGACCCTCGGGCGAAGGAACGCCCCGGGCCGCCGTGGAAGACGGCAGCAGTCGAAGGTTTGGGGCCGCGCCCCTCCGGCTGCTGCCTATCGGGGGAGGTGCATTTCGCATACCAGCCGACACTGGCCCCTTAACGGCCGCCGCGAATCGCCGCATGGCCAGGTGTGGTTGCTCTCGTGCGCGCGGACCGCTGCCCCAGCGTGGCAGACGACCACGTGGGGTTGCCCTCCGCGGACCCCTCAGAACGAGCTACGCTCGAGCGAGGCATGGCCGTGACGAGTCGCTCGGAGGGGACATCAGAAGCCAGCGAGGTGGCTCCTCGCTCGGCGCTGGCATCGGTGACGGGCGAGTCGAGCGGCAGCATCGCCGCGCTGTCTCGGGTTTGCCCCGTGTGCAGCGGCCGCTACCCCGGCAGCTTCCGCGTCTGCCCCCACGACGCCAGCCCCCTCAGCGACGCCCAGGACGAACAGCTCGATCCGCTGATCGGAGCGGTGCTCGGGGAGTCGTACGAGGTCTTGCGCCTCATCGGCGAGGGCGGGATGGGCCGAGTCTACGAGGCGCGGCACACCCGGCTGTCCGGCAAACGGTTCGCCATCAAGACGCTGCTCGACGAATACGCCCGTCAGCCCGACGTGGTGGCCCGGTTCCAGCGCGAGGCCGAGTCCGCCAGCGGCCTCGACCACCCCAACGTGCTTGGGGTCTACGACGTGAACCGGGCTCCCGATGGCCGCCCGTACATCGTGAGCGAGTACCTGCAGGGCGAAGACTTGGGCCAGCTGCTCGATCGGGTGGGCACGGTCGAACCGGCGTTTGCCATTCGGGTGCTGCGCCAGGTGTGCGGCGCGCTGTCGGCAGCGCACGAGCGCGGCATCGTCCACCGCGACATGAAGCCGGAGAACGTGTTTTTGATCGGGGACCCCACGGCGCCGTTCGTGAAGCTCCTGGACTTCGGGATTTCCAAGCAGCAAAACGGCACCGCGGCCTTGACGCGCACGGGCATGATCATCGGCACGCCCGCGTACATGGCGCCGGAGCAAGCGCGCGGCGCGCACGTCGACCACCGCGTCGACGTCTACGCAGTCGGGGCGATCCTCTACCGGGCGCTCACCGGCCGCTGCCCCTTCGAAGCGGAGGATCCCCCCGCCGTGTTGACCGCCGTGCTGACGGCGGAGCCGGTGCGCCCGAGGACCCTCGTGCCGGCGATCCCCGACTCGGTCGAGCTGTTGATCCAGCGCGCCATGATGAAGGACCGCGACGAGCGGTTCTCCGACATCCGTGAGCTCGAGGAGGCGCTGGCGGAGCTCGATCCCGACGGTCCGCTGCCGAGCTCCGGTCACGTCGCGCCGCTCTCTCGAACGAACAAGTCGGGCGGTACCGCCAAGACCATGCCGGCCATCAGCGGCACGGGGGAGGGGGTGGTGCGCTCGGGGGCGGAAGCCCGCCAGGCGCGACCTCGGATCGTGCTGCTCAGCGCGGTGTCCTACTTTTGGATCGCCTCGGGTATCGCGATGGCCATCGCCGACGCGGTGCGCGCCGGCGGGGAGGGGGCGCCGGCGAGCCTGACCGAGACGGAGGCGCTGCTCATCGCTGCCGGGACGCTGCTCGGGACCGTCACACCCGCGGTGCTCTGGGGGCGCCACGTGCGCTCCACGATCTGGGGCAACAGCATGCGGTCGGTGCGGCTGGCGCGGCGGCTTCAGCGCGCGGTCTTGTGGAGCATCGCAAGCTTCGGCTTCCTGGCCCTCTGCCAGCACCTGTTCGAGGGGCTCGTGGAGCGGCTGCCGCTTCACGGCGGTCGGCCGGAGCTGACGGGCGCGGTGTTCGTGGTGTCGCTGGCGTTCGGTGCGGCCGCGTGGATGGACCGGATGAAGCTGCGCTAGCCCTGAGGCCGCCTTGCGCGGGCCCACCGAATCCTTCATAAAGTGAAGACGTTCTCCGTTCTTCTCTGAGCAGGTGCGCTCGTCCGGACCTGCTCGCGGACGCTGAAGTGGAATGACGGGCCCCAGGGCCCGCGCTGTCCCGCGGTCGGGCAGTGGACGAGGTGGAGGTCGGAGGTCCATCCGGTTTGCGTCATCGACTGGTCGTTCCCGTATCGCTCTTCATCGCCGTTTGGGCCGCTGTCCTCACCCGGCAGGACACCCAAGTAGGCCCCGCTCCAACGCCGCCGATGGCGGCGCTCGGCCCCTCCGAGCCCCCGGTCGTCGAGGTGTCGCCGTTGCCGCTCGGCGCCGAGACGCTCGAAGAGCAACGGGCGCGGCGGGCGTGCGCCGAGCGCATCGAGGTCGCCCTCGCCGAGCCCGCGGCGCCCGGCGCCCCCGCCCTCGCCGCGGCGCGAGCACAGCTCTTTGCGAGCGCCAAGTCCGAGCCGGTGTTGTTCGTCCGGGCTCCGGAGTATCCCGAGGACGCATCGCCCGCCGTGCAGAGTCACCGGCGCTTCTTCCAAGCGAGTCGCCACGCCTACGACATGGTGCGCCGCTATCTGGAGAGGTTTCGCGGGTTGCCGGGGCTCGCCCGCCAGATCTTGCTGCGCGACGGCTACTTCTACGCCGATGACCCCGACCTGGCGTTCGCGCTGGTCGAGCAGGTCAAGGTCCACCAGCTCTTCGCCGAGCCCCGGATCTGGATCCAGCGCGGGGATCGCCTGCATTACGCGGTGCGCGACGCCAAGAAGCAATACCGTTGGGAGGACGGGCCGGCGACGGGCCAACCGGTGCGGCTGGTGCTGATGGACCGGCTGGGCGTCGGCGATCCGCCGCTCACGGCGCTGCACCGCGATCTCAGGCGACCGCACTACCGCCTGCACTTCGAGCAGCTCGAGCCGTTGCACCTCACCGAGCGGCACCTGGTCGCGGAGCTGCGCTACGGCGAGCACTGGTCGCGCGCGCTGTTCGAAGCCGATGGGGCGCGGCTCGATCTGTCGTGCGAGCTCATCCGCCCCGAGGACAAGCTCGCGATCGAGCTGGCCCGCGGCCGCTCCAAGCGCCAGCAGCGGGTGGTTCAGGGCTTGCGCGAGGTGATGCTCGAGCAGATTGAAGAGGCCCTGCCGTTCGACGAGCCCAAGACCGAGATCGGTCAACAAGATGGCAGGCTCCGGTCGAGCTGGATTTGGGCGTACCGCTCGGGACAGCGCAAGTACAAGTTCAACGGCGACGAGTACCCGGTGTTCGACGGCAGCGGTCGTCCCCGCGTGCCGCAGGTGTGCGTCGACTTCTTGACCGACACGCTCGAACGCGCGAGCGGCACCTGGTGGACGGCCGAGGCGACCGGTCGCCAACGGCAGCGCGGGCTGCTCGATCTGGGCGAGATGTTCGATCGCGACAGCCTGCGGCGCGCGCCGGAGTTCATCCGCATCGCCGAGGACCACCCCGAGTGGTTCGACGTGTACGAACCACCCCCGCGCGATCGCGTCGAAATGGGCTATAAGCGCGAGTTTTACCGAGTCCTCAGGGAGACGGCGGCCGAATACCGCCCCGGCGACATCGTCTTCATCCGCGGCTACACGCCCTGGGATCCGAAGAAGGTGATGCACTATCACTCGTTCTGGGTCTACGAGAGCGATCCGGTGACGCTGATGCCGATTTTGATCGCCGGCAACGCCGGCACGCCCAGCATCCGCGCGTGGGAATCGGAGGCCCGGCGGACGCCCTTCCGCGCCATCGTGCGCCGCATTCGGCCTCGGCTCGAGTGGCTCGAGAGCGTGATTCTGCCCGAGCGAGGCTGGAGCGTGGAGCCGCCGATGATCGCCTCGGGCAGCGGCTGACCCGAACGTTTTGACAGCGCCGCTGGCGCGCCTTACCTGAGAGGGCTGGCGCGCACTGATCCGGCGGCCCTCGAGAGACATGCTGCAGCCCCAAACCGCGGAGCCGGTCCAGAGACGGGGTGTCGAAGCTGCGGATCGGCGCATCGGTCCCGGATCGGCCGCGCTCCTGGTGGTCGCCAGCATGATCGGCACGGGCGTGTTCACCACGACGGGCTTTTTGGTGCGCGACCTCCGCTCCGCTCCCGTGGTGCTGGCGGCCTGGGCGATCGGCGGTCTCGTCGCGCTCTGCGGGGCCTTGGCGTACGCGGAGCTGGTCGCGGCGCTGCCGGACAACGGCGGAGAGTACTACCTGCTGAGCCGCATCTACCACCCGGCGCTCGGCTTCATCTCCGGCTTCGTCTCGCTGGTCGTGGGCTTCGCCGCGCCGATGGCCGCCTCCGCCATCGCCTTCGGCGAATACTTGCAGCGCTTGATCCCCGCGCTGCCCCCGCTGGTCGCCGCGCTCGCGCTGATCGGTGCGGCCGCCGCCGTGCACCTGGCGCGGGTGGGCGTCGGCACGCTCGTGCAGAACGCCACCACCCTGTTGAACGTGGCGCTGGTGGTGCTGCTGATCGGCGCCGGGGTGCTCGTGACCGGCGGGGCCACGCTGCCGGAGGCGGCGCCCGCGGCGGGCCATTCCTTCTTCTCGTCCGAGTTCGCGCTCTCGCTCGTCTACGTCTCGTTTGCCTACACCGGTTGGAACGCTGCCGCCTACGTGGCGGGGGAGGTGCGGCGCCCCAGCCGCAGCCTGCCGGTGGCCCTCGTCGGCGGGACGCTGCTGGTGACGCTGTTGTACCTCGGGCTCAACTGGGTGTTTTTGACGGCCGCGCCGCTCGAGCAGCTCGCGGGCGTCGTGGAGGTCGGCCACGTCGCGGCCGCTCACCTGTTCGGGGAGCGGGCCGCCACCTTCGTCACCCTGACCGTGTGCGTCGGCTTGGCCACGACGGTGGGTGCGCTGACGGTGACGGGGCCGCGCATCTACTCCGCGATGGGTGCGGACTACCCGCGCCTGCGCCCGCTGGTGACGCGCAGCCGCAGTGGCTCGCCGCTGTGGGCGACCTGGCTGCAGCTCGGCCTGGCGGTGGTCATGATCGTCACCGCGAGCTTCGACGACCTCTTGGCGCTGATGGGCTTCACGCTGGCGCTGTTCTCCGCGCTGACGCTGGGGGGCGTGTTCGTGCTCCGCGCGCGAGCGCCCGGCCTCCCGAGGCCCTACCGAACCTGGGGCCACCCGATCACGACGAGCTTGGCCATCCTGCTGATGCTCTGGATGATCGTGCGCGCGGTGTCGGAGAAGCCCCTCACCAGCCTGGCGGTGCTCGCGATCCTGGTGGTGGGCGCGCTCTTCTATCGCGTCCTCGGCGGGGGCGCGCGGGTGCAGGCGCTGCCCAGCGAGATCAGCCCCGGCGAGTGAGCCAGCGGAACGCGAGCCCCGTCGCGCCCGCGTACACGGCGTGGTGCAGCACGTCGATCGCGATCTGCTTTTTGCCCCATTTTTTGACCGGGGGAGCGAGCTCGAGCGCCGGCAGCATCCACGCCGCCGTGCCCCACACGAGGGCGAGGTGCGACAGGGTCGCGCCGATCCCGCCGAGCCGGGTGGCGGAGAGCAGGGCTCGCGGCAGCCCCCAGCTGGTTCCGTAGAGCCAGTGGGTCGCGTTTGCCAGGCGCAGCTCCTGCGCTTCGTTCTTCGGCTGCACGCGGGTGAGCTTCTCGACGGCTTGCGCCGGCACCGTGCTCGGCTCGCGGTTCTGCAGCTTCATCTCCAGCATCTGCACGGCCGTCATGACCGCGGTTCCGGCCGCCCCTGCGGCTAGCCCGCGTCCGCCGAGGCGGACGAGCTCGTTCCATGTCATCGTCGGTTCTCCTGTGCGAGGGGGGCGTGAGGGCGCGGCCGCTCACTTCGGATAGTCGTAGCCGGGCACGCGCTCTGGGGCGCGCTCGGGGGGGAGGCGGGCGCCTGGCTTGCCCACGATCTGCACCGTCGACGCCTGCGGACCCTCTTGGCCGAGGACCTCCTCGTAGCGCACCTCTGTCCCGATCGTGAGCCGATCGAAGTCGTCGTGGGTGACGGCGTTCCTGTGGAAGTAGATCTCGCGACCGTTCGGCGTGCGTAGAAATCCATAGCCGGCGTCGTCGAACTTGCGCGAAACCAGCGCGTGCGGCTCGAAGTGCGTCTTGACCTCCCCGCGCTGTTTGTCGACGAGCTCCTTGAGCTGCCGCTCCATGGCCTGGAACGCGTGCGTGATGACCGTGCTCAAGCTGTCGCTCAGCGTGTAGTCGCTGGGCTCCTTCGTGACGACGAGCTCGTGCCCGGGGGGCACGGTGCAGTCGATCCGCACTCGATACGGGTTGCCGCTCGCTTCGTGTTCGTGCGGCCGCTCCACCGCGACGCGGCAGCCGATGACGTGGTCACACAGCCGCTCGAGCTTCTCGACACGGCGTGTTATCAGCGCCTCGAGCTCCGGGGTCTTGTCGACGTACCGGAAGGTGATCTGAAGGGGTCGTTCCATGAGTGCATCGAATGCACCATATGTGCCCCGTCCGCCCACGGCGTAATGCGGGCAGATCGCGCCGTACCGTGCGAGCCGGCGCGGGGCATTCGGTCACGCGCGCGCGCCCCCGCCCGCACGGTCACGGATGTGGAGCCAGCGGTCCGCGTGGATCGACCGGGTGCCCGCGCTCGTAGATGCGGTCGGAATGGTACCGCTCGCTGCCGTGGTGCAAGACGCGCGGTTGGCCGCGCTCGGGCGGCACCTCCTGCGGCTGAATGCTCGGATCGGGGACTTGATACGGCTGAGAGCGCGGTGTTTGGCTGCGCCGTGGCTCGTCACTCATCGGTGGCCTCCTTGCCGCTTGGGATTGCAAGACACGTTCCCGTGGCATGGGCTGTGCAGTTGCTGCCTAGGGGCCGTGCTCATCGGCTCGTACTGGTCGCCGCAGCGGCTGCGATAAGCCAAAGCGCGCCACTTTGCGGCACGGGAGGTTTCGATGCAAAGTAGCTGGTTCGATGACTACGAGGAGCAGCTGTCGCCCACGCGTGCCGACATCCCGACCAAGCACCGCCTCTGGCCGATCGTGC
>Ga0079224_100006666_pt1 | contig 15368 bp, 11 predicted proteins | sample Stecom2015_FD_80414 | JGI IMG/M metagenome (GOLD analysis project Ga0079224, IMG submission 80414) | Agricultural soil microbial communities from Utah to study Nitrogen management - Steer compost 2015 | ecosystem: Environmental > Terrestrial > Soil > Agricultural land | place: USA: Utah...
GGCCCCGCACCCGCCGCCCGCCTGCGCGCCGACCCGAGAGAACCCGACGATGGCCCAAGCCCGCACCCTCTTCGTGACCACCGCATTGCCCTACGCGAACGGGACATTCCACTTGGGCCACATCATGGAATACGTCCAGGCCGACATCTGGGTGCGCTTCCAGCGGATGCGGGGCAATACCGTCCATTTCGTCGGGGCCGACGACGCCCATGGCGCGCCGATCATGATCGCCGCCGAGAAGGCCGGCACCAGTCCGCAGGAGTTCGTCGCCGGTATCGCGGCCGGGCGCAAGCCCTACCACGACGGCTTCCATATCGCCTTCGACCATTGGCACAGCACCGATTCCCCCGAGAACGTCGAACTCTCGCAGGGCATCTACCTGGCGCTCAAGGAGGCCGGCCTCATCGATCGTCGCGAGATCGAGCAGTTCTACGATCCGGTCAAGGGCATGTTCCTGGCTGATCGCTACATCAAGGGGAAATGCCCGACTTGCGGCGCGGCCGACCAGTACGGCGACTCGTGCGAGGTCTGCGGCGCGGTCTACGCCCCGACCGACCTGATCGAGCCCTTCTCGGCGCTGTCGGGCGCTACGCCGGAACTGCGCCGCTCCGAGCACTTCTTCTTCCGCCTGTCCGATCCGCGCTGCGTCGCCTTCCTGCGCGAGTGGACGCGCGACAACGGCCGCCATGGCAAGCCGCGGCTACAGCCCGAGGTGCTCGCCAAGGCCCGCGAATGGCTCGGCGGCGACGAACCCCAGGGCCGGCTCGCCGACTGGGACATTTCGCGCGATGCCCCTTACTTCGGTATCGAGATCCCGGGCGAACCAGGCAAGTACTTCTATGTCTGGCTCGATGCGCCGATCGGCTACCTGGCTTCGCTCAAGGCGTATTGCGCCCGGGTGGGCATCGATTTCGACACGCTGATGAATGATCCCGCCGTCGAACAGGTGCATTTCATCGGCAAGGACATCATCTATTTCCATGTCCTGTTCTGGCCGGCAATGCTGCACTTCGCCGGCCGCAAGACCCCCGACCAAATCAATGTGCACGGCTTCATCAACGTCAGCGGCGAGAAGATGAGCAAGAGCCGCGGCACCGGCATTTCGCCACTGCGCTACCTGGAGCTCGGCCTGAACCCCGACTGGCTGCGCTACTACATGGCCGCCAAGCTCAACGGCCGGGTGGAGGATGTCGACTTCAATCCGGACGACTTCATCGCGCGCATCAACAGCGACCTGGTGGGCAAGCTCGTCAATATCGCGAGCCGATGCAGCAACTTCGTGGTGCGTCGCTTCGAGGGTCGGCTCGGCGAACCCGACCCGCAGGCGGTCGCCGGCTTCGCGAACGCCTGGGCCGGACCCGAGGCGGTTGCGGAACTCTACGAAGGGCGGGAGTACGGCAAGGTGATCCGCGAGATCATGCAGTACGCCGACGCGATCAACCAGTACGTCGATACCGCCAGGCCCTGGGACGTCGCGAAGGATCCCGCCGCAGGCGAGCTGCTGCAGCGGATCTGCTCGACCGCGATCAATGGCTTCCGCGACCTGGTGCTGCTCCTCGCGCCGGTCATGCCCGCGACTACCGCAAAGGCCCTCGAACAGTTGTCGCTGCGCCCGGAGGACTGGTCCGCCATCGGCGTGCCACTGCCTGCGGGCCACGCGATCGGACCCTACAAACACCTGATGACCCGGATCGACAACAAGGCAGTGGACCGCCTGCTCGGCATCGAGGAGAAGCCGGCGCCCGTAGCGGCGGGCCCGCAGGCAGGCAAGGCGGCCCCGACCGGCAGCCCGACTCCCGCCAGTGGCACGCCGGCGGCGCCATCCGGCGGTGGGGTGGTGGGTATCGACGACTTCGCGAAACTCGATCTTCGGGTCGCCAGGATCATTTCCGCTAACCGCGTCGAAGGCTCGCGCAAGCTGCTGCAACTCTCGCTCGACGTCGGCGAGGAGCGCCCGCGCCAGGTGTTCTCGGGCATCCAGTCGGCCTACGCGCCCGAGGACCTGGTCGGACGCCTGACGGTGATGATCGCCAATCTGGCGCCTCGCAAGATGAAATTCGGCATCTCCGAAGGCATGGTGTTGTCCGCCGGCCACGAGAATTCGGACCGCGGCGAAGGCATCTACCTGCTCACGGTCGACACGGGCGCCGAGCCCGGCATGCGAGTGGGCTAGAATACCCACTTGCAAACGGGGGTTTCGGCAGGATGATCAGGTTTCGGTTTCGACCAGTGCTGGTCGATGCCCTCAAGCACTATCGACGCGACGACCTGGTCGCCGACGTGTCGGCCGGGATCACGGTCGGCTTCGTTGCCCTGCCCCTCGCAATGGCCTTCGGGATCGCCAGCGGCGTCAAGCCCGAACAGGGCCTCGTCACTGCGATCGTCGGTGGCCTGCTGATCTCCCTGCTCGGGGGCTCGCGGGTGCAGATCGGCGGCCCCGCCGGCGCCTTCGTCGCACTGCTCTACGCGATCGCGGCCCGCTACGGTATCGCGAACCTGTTGCTGGCCACCATGATGGCCGGCGTGCTGTTGTTCGCGATGGGCGCGCTGCGCCTGGGCAACCTGATCCGATTCATCCCGGTCGCGGTGGTGGTCGGTTTTACCAATGGCATTGCCGTCATCATCGCCCTGCAGCAGGTGCGCGATTTCCTCGGCCTGCAGGTCGCCGAGGTGCCGGCCAACTTCTTCTCGATGGTCGGCGCCTTTGCCGGCGCGATACACACGATCCACTGGCCGGCGATTGCCATCGGGCTGGCCTCGCTGGCCCTGGTGGCGTTCTGGCCCAGGTCGACCGGGCCCGGCGGTCCCGCCTGGCGTCGCTGGGTATCGCGAGTCCCCGGCACGATCGCCGCCCTCCTCCTCGGCGTCATCGCGGTGTCGGTCTTCGGGGTCCCCGTCGAGACCATCGGCAGTCGTTTCGGCTCGATCCCGCAGGGACTGCCGATGCCAGCCCTGCCGGCGTTCGAATGGTCCAGCGCCCAGAATCTCGCCGGACCGACGATATCCATCGCCCTGCTGTGCGCGATCGAGTCGCTGCTCTGCGCCCGGGTGGCCGACAAGATCACCGGCGAGCGCCATGACTCCAACCAGGAACTGATGGGACAGGGCGTCGCCAACTTCGTGGCGCCACTGTTCGGCGGCATTGCCGCGACGGGAACCATCGCGCGGACGGTGACCAACGTGCGCACCGGCGGCCGGACACCAATGGCGGGCGTGTTCCACGCCCTCACCCTGTTGTTGATCATGCTGGTCTTCGCGCCCTACGCCGGCGACGTCCCGATGACCACGCTGGCGGCGATCCTGCTCTATGTCGCCTACAACATGGGTGACTGGGGAGCGTTCCCGCGACTGCGCCGGTTCTCGCCGCAACATCGCACCCTCATGCTCACCACCTTCGGGCTGACGGTCGTCTTCGACCTCACGGTCGCGGTCCAGGTCGGGCTAGTGCTGGCGAGCCTGTTCTTCATCTACCGGGTTTCGGCGCTGACCCGTGTCGAACGGATCGAACTCGGCCCCGACATTGCCCGCCAGGCCGGCCGGACCGTGCGTGCCTACCGGCTGTTCGGCTCGCTGTTCTTCGGTTCGGTCGGCAAGATCGATGCGCTGCAGACGCCTTTCGACCCGTTGCCCGGCGTGATGATTCTAGAGATGCACCAGGTCATCAATCTCGACACCAGTGGACTGGAAGCGTTCGAAGGCCTGCTGCACTCCCTGCACGCCAGCAAGGGCCGGATGCTGATCGTCGCGCCCAACGAGCAGCCGCTGTCACTCATGACCCGCAGCGGATTCCTCGAATCGCTCGGGCCCGATAGTGTTTTCAGCTCCCTCGCCGATGCGCTCGACTCCATCCGGCAGGCGGAGCCAGGCGAGGCCACCATCGCCGGCGATCCGTCGAACAATGCCAGTTCGGCCGATGCCCCCCTGGGCCCCGACCAACCCGACGAGCCGCCATCCGGGCCGATACCGGATTCGACTACTGGGCGTTGATCGACTCGGGATCCGGCGTCCGGCTCACGCCGGTCAGCCGACCCTGCCCATCGAAATGCGCATTGAAATGCTCGAGCCGGCCATCGTCGGCGCGATACTTCCAGCTCAGGATGCGCTCTCCGCGCCGCGGGAAATCGGCGGACCCGCCGGGCCGGCCGAGGCGGCGCCGCACATCATCGATGCTGTCACCCGGCTCCAGTCGTGCGAAGGAGGCATCGACCAGCACATTGCGCATCCCCCGGTAACGATCATCCGGGCCGATCTCGACCATCCAGGTCTCGGTACCGGCCGGACCGAGCGGATACTCGAACATCCGGGCGCCCGCATCGCCCTGGTGGACCGCATGCGGCTCGCCCAGCAGCGCCCGGACGGCCGCCGAGTCCGATTCGCCGGGCCACAGCGCGCCGCGGGCGAGAGCCGGGAAGGGCCCCAGGCCCAGGCGGGCAAGCCCCGCCGCGATCCAGCCACCGATCCTGCCCATTGCCTCCCCCTGTTGACTCCCCATGGCTCCCTTCCGCCGTCTCGACCAGTCCACCTCGCCACTTCGGGTTTCGCTAGAATACGCGGGACGAACCACGGACAGACATGTACGAATCCGACATCACCAAGTTCCTGCGCGAACTCAAGCAGACCCGGCCGCATCTCGAGGCCGAGCAGCAGCGCGGCCGCGCCATCTGGTGGGACCAACCGCAGAGCCTCGAAACCCAGAAGCGCAATCGCGAATCGCGGCTACGCCAGCGGGCTTACGTCTTCTACGACAACCCGCCGACTAGTGAATAGCGCCGAGCGCGCCGACGCCACGGCACCGACGGACGAGCAAGCCGGCGCCCCGCCGGTTGCGATGCCGGGTGAACAGCTCGAACTGAAGGTTTTCGCGCGCCTCTACGGCGAGCCGGTCGTCAAGCTGCCCCAGGACCTCTACATCCCGCCCGATGCGCTGGAGGTCTTCCTCGATTCATTCGAGGGCCCCCTCGACCTCCTCCTCTACCTGATCCGCAAGCAGAACTTCAACGTCCTCGACATTCCGATGGCCGAGGTTACCCGGCAGTACCTCGCCTACATCGAGGAGATCCGCCATAACAACCTCGAGCTGGCGGCGGAATACCTGCTCATGGCCGCCCTCCTGATCGACATCAAGTCGCGAATGTTGCTGCCCGTGCGCAAGGCCGACACCGACGAGGAAGCCGAGGACCCGCGCGCCGAACTGGCGCGGCGACTGCTCGAGTACGAGCGGATCAAGTACGGCGCCCAGCTACTCGAGTCGCTGCCGGTTGCTGGGCGCGACTTCCTCGCCGTCCAGGCCCACATCGAGCACGACATCGAGGCCCGCCTGCCCGGCGTTGACCCGAACGACCTGCGAGCCGCCTGGGCCGACATCCTCAAGCGCGCTCGCCTGGTCCAGCACCATCGGATCACTCGGGAACAGCTGTCGGTGCGCGAACACATGACGATCGTCCTGCGCCGACTCCAGGACCGGCGCTTCGCCGAGTTCCAGGAACTGTTCGATACCGACCAGGGAATGCCGGTCCTCATCGTCACCTTCATCGCGCTGCTCGAACTCGCCCGTGAATCACTCGTCGAGATAACGCAGGCCGAGTCGTTCGCGCCGATCTACGTGCGCCTCGCCTACCAGCCCAGCTAACGGCGCGCCGCGTCCGGACCTTCGCCGAGCATGGCATTGCAACCGAGCATCGAAACCGACGTGCCGCTGGCCCGGTTCAACAGCTTCGGTGTCGCCGCCGTGGCCGGGCAGCTCGCGACCCTGCGCGATACCAGGGAACTCTCCGCCCTTGTCGATTGGCATCGTTCGGGCACCGCGGCGCAGGTGCTCGGCGCCGGCTGCAACACGCTGCTGGCCGCCCGACGCATCGAGCGCATCCTGCGCGTCGCCCTGCGGGGACGCCGCATCGTGGCCGAGGACGGCGAGCGCGTCCTTGTCGAGGCAGCCGCGGGGGAAGACTGGCCGGCGCTGGTCGAGTGGACACTGTCCAAGGGCTTGTGCGGACTGGAGAACCTGTCGCTGATCCCAGGCAGCGTCGGCGCGGCGCCGATCCAGAACATCGGCGCCTACGGCATCGAACTCGCCGAGCACTTCGATTCGCTCGATGCGATCAGGCTCGATAGCGGTGAGCGCCGGCGTTTCTCTCGCGCGGACTGTCGCTTCGGCTACCGCGACAGTGCGTTCAAGTCGCCGGACCATCGACGCTGGCTGATCCTCTCGGTGCGACTTGCGCTCTCGCGCAGCCTGATGCCGCGACTCGACTACGGCGATATCCGCAAGGAACTGGCCGATGCCGGCGCTGCCACCAGCGCCCGCTCGATTGCCGACGCGGTGATCCGCCTGCGACGCGCCCGCCTGCCGGATCCGGCTCGCCTGGGCAATGCCGGCAGCTTCTTCAAGAATCCCGTCGTCGAAACCACCATCGTCGAGCGCTTGCGGGCGCGCTACCCCGGGATGCCGGCGTGGCCGGCCGGCCCGGGCCTCGCCAAGTTGCCCGCGGCCTGGCTGATCGAGCGCGACGGCTGGAAGGGCCATCGCGATGGCGACGCCGGCGTGCATGAGCGCCATGCACTCGTGCTGGTCAACCATGGACGGGCAAGCGGCGCCGACCTGCTCGCACTGGCCACCCGCATCCAGGCTGCCGTGTTCGACCGCTTCGGAGTCCGCATCGAGCCGGAGCCGGTGATCCTGGGTGGGGCCCGGGCCTAGCTAGCGGCGGCGGAACACCCAGCGCTGCTCGTCGGATTCAGCCGGCTCGAAGGCATAGCCGTCACGATCGAAGTCCTTCAGGCCTTCGGCGGAATCGAGCCGGTGGTCGATCGCGAACCGGGTCATCGCACCACGTGCCCGCTTGGCGTCGAAGGAAATGATCTTCCATCGCCCACCATGCCATTGCTCGAACACCGGCTGGATGATCGGCGCATGCCAGCGCGTGCGATCGACGCTGCGGAAGTACTCCTGCGAAGCGAGGTTGACGAGGACCCCGGCACCCGCGTCGGACATCGCACGGCGAAGGGAGTTCGCGATGCGGGAGCCCCAGAACCGGTACAGGTCCGGGCCACGCTCGTTTGGCAGCCGCGTACCCATCTCGAGGCGATAGGGCTGGATCAGGTCGAGCGGGCGCAGCACGCCGTACAGGCCCGATAGAATCCGCAGGTGGTCGCTGGCCCAGTCGAACCCTGCGTCATCGAGCGATTCGGCCCGCAGCCCGTCATAGACATCACCGGCGAAGGCGAGCACGGCCGGCTTCGCGTTGGCGGGCGTGAAGGGCGTCGTCCACTGTTCGTAGCGGGCGGCATTGAGGGTCGCGAGCGCATCGCTGATGCCCATCAGCCGAGCCAGGTCGGCCGGAGCGAAGTCCCGCAAGCGCTCGACGAGGCGTCGTGATTCGGCGATCATCGCCGGCCGATCGCGCGACTGGCGGGTGGACGGGGTTTCGAAATCCAGGCGCTTGGCCGGCGAAAGAACGATCAGCATCGACGATTGGAGGGCAGCGGGCAAAGCCGCGATGATGGCATGGAAGCGATTCTGGACACCAATGTCTGGCTCGCCTGGCTCGTCTACGACGACCCGGTGACTCGCCCCCTAGGCGAGGCGGTCGAGGCCGGGCAGCTCATCCTGCCGACGCTGCCGCGTATCCGCGACGAGTTCGAGCGGGTCCTGGCCTATCCCCGCTTGCGCCTCGAAGCGACGCAGCGTGCCGATGCCCTGCGTCGCTTCGATCGCCATGGGCGGATGGGCTCCCCGGTACCGGTCGCGGACCTGACCTGCCGGGATCCCGACGACCAGGTCTTCCTCGACCTCGCCCTGCATCGACGTACGGGCTGGCTGCTCAGTCGCGACCGGCAGTTGCTCGCGCTGCGCCGGCGCGCGCTCGTGCTGGGCCTGCGGATCGCTCGCCCCGAGGACGATGCCTGGCAGGCCGTGCTGCCTCCGCCCGGCACACCAGGCAGCCGGACGGCGAACCTATAATCGGCGCACTTCCCGGCGTAACCGGGCGCCTTTCACCTGGGCAGGCCCATGAAGATTGACAGCAAGCTCCCCTCGGTCGGCACGACGATCTTCACCGTGATGTCGGCACTTGCCGAGCAGCACGGCGCCATCAACCTCGGACAGGGCTTTCCCGACTTCGACTGCGACCCGAAGCTCATCGAGGCAGTACATGCGGCGATGCTGGCCGGCCACAACCAGTACCCGCCAATGGCCGGCGTGGCGGCGCTGCGCGAAGCGATCGCCCGCAAGATCCACCAATGCCACGCCGTTGCCTACGATCCGGCCGCCGAGATCACCGTCACGGCCGGGGCTACCCAGGCCCTGCTGACCGCCCTGCTCGCGGTGATTCGCGCCGGTGACGAAGTCATCGTGATCGAGCCGGTCTACGACTGCTACATCCCCGGCATCGAGCTCGCCGGGGGCCGCGCCGTGAGGGTGCCGATGACCCCGGACTACCGGATCGACTGGGACCGCGTCGAGGCCGCCGCCGGGCCGGCCACCCGCGCCATCATGATCAACTCCCCGCACAATCCGACCGGCACGGTGATCAATGCCGACGACCTCGAACGACTGGCCGGGCTCGCCGATCGCCACGACCTCGTGGTGATCGGCGACGAGGTCTACGAGCACATGGTGTTCGATGGCATGGCGCATCGCTCCCTGAGCGCCCATCCGGCACTGCGCGAGCGCAGCTTCGTGATCTCGTCCTTCGGGAAGACCTTTCATGTCACCGGCTGGAAGGTCGGCTACTGCGTGGCCCCGGCGGCGCTGATGACCGAATTCCGCAAGGTCCACCAGTTCAACGTCTTCACCGTCAACACCCCGATGCAGGTGGGCCTCGCTGCGTACCTGGACGATCCCGCGCCCTACCTCGGCCTGGCCGATTTCTACCAGGCGAGGCGCGATCGCTTCCTGGCGGGCCTGGCCGGCACGACACTGCGCCCCCGGGCATGCGAGGGCACCTACTTCGTGGTCTGCGATTACTCGGCGAACAGCGACCTGGCCGATGCCGACTTCTGTCGTTGGCTGACGTCGACCATCGGTGTCGCCGCGGTGCCGATGTCGGCGTTTCGCAGCGATGGCCGCGACGATCGTCGGATCCGGTTCTGCTTCGCCAAGCGCGAGGCGACACTCGATGCGGCCCTGGCCCGCCTCGCATGCCTCGACGAGGCACGCTGAGCCGGCAGCTCAGCCCCTGTCCTCGGCGCCGGCGGCGGCGTCGCCCCGCAAGCCGGCAATGACATCGATGGACGCGCCGCGCCGGCCAGCGACCTGCGCATCGATCCCCGGAGCAGCGAGCGGATCCGCGACCGGTTCCGCATCGGCCGTGCTTCCCATCAGGATCGTCTCGGCGGCGTCGAGTTCGGCCAGGGCGTGTGCCATCCTGGGCCGCAGGCGGCGATTCGCGCCCTGGACTCCGTACTTGGCCGCCTGGTGGCGCACCCAGACCTCGAAGTCCTCGCGGGTCAGCGGCCGGCCCACGTAGTACCCCTGCGCCTGGTCGCAACCCATCTCTCGCAGCAGCGCGAGCTGTTCGGCGGTCTCGACGCCCTCGGCGACGGACTGCAGCCCCATCGAGCGGGCCAGGTCGATCACGGCGCGCACGATGATCGCCGCGCGCGGGTCCTCGCACATCCGGCTGACGTAGCGCCGGTCGATCTTCAGGCTGTGCAACGGCAGTTTCTGGAGCTCGTCGATCGATCCGAAGCCGCTGCCGAAATCATCGACCGCGAACATGGCGCCGGCACGCGACAACAGTTCCATGTTCCGGGTCACGATCGCGGGCGCGCCAAGCAGTACCCCGTCCGGGATGTCGAAGCTCAGGGCCTTGCCGGCCAGCCCGTGCTGGCGCAAGGCCGCCACCACCTGGGCGGGGAATTCCGGGTTCATCAGGTCGCGCCGCGACAGATTGACCGAGATGGTCAGCGGCAGGCCGTCGCGGTTCCATTCAGCGGCGTGGCGCAGGGCGCCATCGATCGCCCAGGCGGTGAGCTTGCTGATGAAGCCGGTCTTCTCCGCGAACTCGACGAACTCGGCCGGGTTCTGCGGCCCACGCTCGGGATGGACCCAGCGCATCAGCGCTTCGGCCATCAGGCCCGATTCGGCGCCAAGCGAGATTTTCGGCTGGAACACCATGTGGAGTTCGCGCCGTTCCAGGGCCATCCGCAGGTCGGCCTGCACCCCGAGCTGGCGCTCCCTCTCGGTTTCGAAAGCGGGATCAAAGATCGCCACCCCGCCGATGTCGGCGGCGGCGCCCACGAGCGCGTAGTCGGCGGACTGCATCAAGTCGGGAATGGTGGCGCCATGGACCGGGTAGCCGGCTACGCCCACGCGCAGCGAGATGCCCAGGGTCTGGCCTTCGTGCCGAAATGGCCGCCCCGTCATGTCCGCCAGGCGCATCCCGACGTTGCGTGCAGTAATCGGGTCGCAGTCGCGCAGCATGACCGCGAACTCGTAGGGGCCGGTTCGGGCGAGCACCGATATCTCCTGCGGCTCGGTCTTGCCGTCGTCGCGCACCAGCATCCGCGTGCCACGCAGCACGCCGCGGAAGCGCTCGGCCAACTCGGCCAGGATCTGCTCGGCCGCCTGGCGCCCGAGCGTGTCGTTGATCTCGCGAAGCTGGTCGACCTGCAGCAGCATCAGGCTCGCCTTGCGCTCCTTGGCGCGCACCCACGCGAGCATCGCGCCCACACGCTCGTCGAAGAGCACGCGGGTCGGCAGCCGGGTGACCGGATCACGGTACGCAGCCTGGCGAATGCGCTGTTCGCGCTGGTGGACCGCCTCATGCATGGTGTTGAAGGTGTTCGACAGGCGCGCGAGTTCGTCGCGGCCGGCACGGATGACCGGCTGGTACTGCCCGCGGCCGGCGATGAGGTCGCGGGCCGCCCGATCGAGGGCGAGGATACCCTTGCGTATCGAGCCGGCGGCGAGAGCGATGGCGAGAATCCCGCCCAGGCCGATCGCCCCCAGAGCCAGCGCCAGGACCAGGCGATACTCCTCGAGCAGCGCACCGGCGCCGATGTCGCGGGCGGCGACGGCCGCGACCAGGGCCGCGCCATCCTGTGACTGGAGCCGGATCAGCCGAATGGAGTCGGCACTGTCGCCGGTATCCGAAGCCCGGCGCTGGGCATCGGCCGAAGCGGCGGCATCGAACAGCTGCTGGTGGCGACTCGCCATCGCATCCGAGCCGAGTTGGACGATACCGCCACCGGCCTCAGGCACACCCGCGAGCGCGATCTCGACCCCGGCTGAATCGGCGAAGCGACGAGCCAGGCGCGAATCGATCGACAGTTCGAGGACCGCGACGGAGTCGGTGCCGGGTATGCCGGTGACATCGACCCAGGCGGCGCGCGGACCGTCGAACACGAGGCCGGCGGCGCGCCCCGCGTTGCGTGTGGTCGCCAGCAACGGCGCAAGGCCTTGCGCGCCACGGAAGCTCAGGCTCTCACCCTGTTCGGCGAGCAGCGTGCCGCGGGCGGACTGAACCCAGCCGCGCGAGGCGCCCGCCGCAGCAACGGCTCGGTCGAGCCACTGGGCGGCGACGGCCGCGTTCGGAGCATCGAGCGTGCGTTCGAGCATCGGGCCCGTGACGGCAAGATCGCGAACTGCATTGGTCCATGCGCGTCGCAGGCCGGTTTCGGCCGCCTCGCGCCGCTCCTTCCAGACCAGCGTACCGGCCGATTCGAGCGCGAAGTTCGGCAACAGGAATCCGACAGCCGCCATCGCGACAGCGAACACCGTGACCAGCGCAACCAGGCGAACACGCAGTGACATCGAAGCAGGAATCTCCACAGGCTGGCCGGGACCATGGCAAGGTTCCGACACGGGAAATATCGTCCAATGATGCCCTCGCCCCCAATGGCCGACGGTCAATGGCGGACGGACGGCGGCTGTTGAATCACTGGCGGCACGCACCACGGGCGCCAGTCGACGAGCGGCGGTAAGCTTGGGCCCCCGCCCCGGGAAATCGCATGTCGATGGATCGCTTCAAGCAGATCGCCACCTTCGTTGCCGTCGCCGCGCGCGGCAGTTTGAGCGCGGCCGCGCGCGCTGAAGGCATCTCGCCCGCGGTCGTCTCGAGGCGCATCGACGCCCTCGAAGAGCGGCTCGGCGTCAAGCTGATGCAGCGGACCACCCGGCGCGTCACGCTCACGTTCGAGGGCAGCGCGTTCCTCGAGGACTGCCAGCGGATCCTGCGCGAGATGCACGATGCGGAAAGCTCGGTCAGCCTCGGCGGCGTCAAGGCGAGTGGCCACCTGCGCATCACCGCGCCCGCCGGCTTCGGCCGCCAGCATGTTGCTCCGCTGGTCCCGGGCTTCGTCGCCGAGCATCCCGATGTCAGCATCAGCCTCCTGCTTTCGGACCGGATCGCCGACATCGCGAACGAGGGTGTCGATCTCGCGATCCGCATTGGCAGCCTGGAGGACTCGAACCTCGTCGCGGTCAAGCTGGCCGACAACAGCCGGGCCGTCGTCGCCAGCCCGGCCTACCTCGGGCGGCACGGCACGCCGAGGCATCCCGACGAGCTGGCCGGGCATCGCTGCCTGACACTCGGGCCCGAGGCGAACCAGGCGCGCGGATGGCAGTTCATCGTCGATGGCGAGCCTTACGCGGTGCGCGGTGGCGGTCCGTTCGAATGCAATGACGGCGCCGTGCTGCACGACTGGGCGCTGGCTGGCCAGGGCCTGGCCTGGCGCTCCCTGTGGGAAATCGGCGAGGACCTGCGCGAGGGGCGCCTGGTCACCGTACTCGACGAGTTTGCAGCGCCAGGCACGGCCATCCATGCGGTGTTCGCCGAGCGGCGGCGACTACCGCTGCGGGTTCGCATGTTCATCGACATGCTCAAGAACACTTATGCGAACCCGGGCTACTGGGCCCGAAAGTAGGCTCCCTCCGAGGGGACCTTTCCTGTCCTCGTGCGGCCCGGCAGGAGAAAAAAGGGGCGATCGCGAGATCGCCCCCCTGATGCGGTGCCTTTGCGACCCTTAATTCAGGTGCTTGTTCACCAGGGCCGTCATCTCGAACATCGACACCTGCGGCTTGCCGAACAGGACACGAAGCTTGTCGTCGGCATTGATCATCCGCTTGTTGGCGGAATCCTGCAGGTTGTGCTTCTTGATGTATTCCCAGATCTTCTTGACCACCTCGGTGCGCGGCACGGCCTTGTCGCCGATCACGGCCGCCAGCTCGGGACTGGGGGTCTTGGCAGCCATGAATGCCGCATTGGGCTTGCGAGCGGGCTTCTTGGCTGCCGTCTTGGCGGCTGGCTTCTTGGCCGCGGCCTTGGCGGCCGGCTTGCGAGTCGCTGCCGTCTTGGCCGCGGGCTTCTTGGCGGCGGCCTTCCGGGCGACGGGCTTCTTGGCCGCTGCCTTCTTGGCAGCCGGCTTCTTGGCAGCCGGCTTCTTGGCAGCCGGCTTCTTGGCCGCAGCCTTCTTCGCGGCCGGCTTCTTGGCTGCCACTTTCCTGGCCGCCACCTTCTTCGCCGCCGGCTTCCTGGCCGCAGCCTTCTTCGCGGCGGGTTTCTTCGCCGCGGCCTTCTTCGCCGCCGGCTTGGCGGCTACCTTCTTCGCAGCCGGCTTCCTGGCTGCGGTCTTCTTCGCACCCTTGGCAGTCGCCATGGATCACCCTCCTTTGATTTCTGGGGAAGACATGATCGACACCCGATCACACCGCGAAGAATGACGCGCTTTGTCATCGCCAACAACAGAAATGTGAAGAGCGAGCAAGTCCTCGGCACGCAAGTTGCGCAGACTGTTGTATCCGCGATTCAATCGCGCCGATAACGCCGCCCGTCGCGGCTCTCCGGTGATCGTGCGACGATGCTCGGCGCACTCCCCGGCGATTGCTCAGGCGAGCTCCGATTCCCTCGAGGCGCGCTTGCGTTCGTGCTCCTTGAGCATCCGCTTGCGCAGCCGGATGCTCTTGGGCGTGACTTCGACGAGCTCGTCGTCGGCGATGAACTCGACCGCCCGCTCGAGCGTCAACTCGATCGGCGGGACCAGCATGATGTGCTCGTCCTTGCCGGAAGCGCGCACGTTGGTGAGCTTCTTCTCCCGGATCGGATTGACCACCAGGTCGTTGTCCCGGGTGTGGATGCCGATGATCATGCCCTCGTAGAGGGGCTCGTTCGGCTTGACGAACATCCGGCCACGGTCCTGCAGCTTCCAGAGCGCATAGGCCACGGCGACGCCGTCGTCCTGCGAGATGAGCACGCCGTTGCGACGCCCTTCGATATCGCCCGCCCAGGGTCCGTAGTCGTCGAAGACGTGGCTGGCGATGCCGGTGCCCCGCGTCATGTTGAGGAACTCGTTGTGGAACCCGATCAGGCCCCTGGCCGGCACCCGGTATTCGAGCCGGGCCCGACCCTGGCTATCGGATTCCATGTTCGTGAGTTCGCCGCGTCGCCGGCCGAGCAGTTCCATCACCGGCCCCTGGTGCGCTTCCTCGAGGTCGATCGAAAGGATCTCGTAGGGCTCCTCGCGTCGACCATCCACCACCCGCATGCGGGGCTTCGGACGCGATACGGCCAGTTCGTAGCCTTCCCGGCGCATGTTCTCGATCAGGATCGTCAGGTGGAGTTCGCCGCGTCCCGACACCACGAACGTGTCGGAGTCGGCCGTGAACTCGACGCGCAGGGCGACGTTGCTTTTCAGCTCGCGCTCGAGGCGCTCACGAAGCTGGCGGCTGGTGACGAACTTGCCCTCCCGCCCCGCCATCGGCGAGGTGTTGACGAGGAACTCCATGGTCATCGTCGGCTCGTCGACGGTGAGGATCGGCAAGGCCTCGAGGTGCTGGGGATCGCACAGGGTCGAGCCGATGCCGATCTCCTCGATGCCGTTGATTGCGATGATGTCTCCCGCCTCGGCCTGCTCGACCACGGTGCGCTCGAGCCCCGCGAAGCGCAGGACCTGGTTGATCTTGCCGGTGACGGGCGCAATCCCCGTCTCGGCGGGATCGCCGTTGAGGATGCTTACCGTCTGGCCGGCGCGTACCCGGCCGCGATTGATCCGCCCGATGCCGATCTTCCCGACGTAGCTGGAGTAGTCGAGTGCCGAAATCTGGAACTGCAGCGGCCCGTCCGGGTCGTCGCCCCGGGCCGGGACCTGCGACAGGATGACGTCGAATAGCGGACGCATGCTCAACCCCGCGGCCGCGGCAGATGTCGCGTCGAGGGGTCCGGCGGGCAGGTCGCCATGTGCGGCCAGGGCGAAGCCGTTGACTGCCGAGGCATAGACTGCCTGGAAGTCGAGTTGCTCCTCGGTGGCGCCGAGCCGGTCGAAGAGATCGAAGGTCTGGCTGACGACCCAGTCCGGCCTCGCACCGGGCCGATCGATCTTGTTGACCACCACGATAGGCTTGAGACCCAGGGCGAGCGCCTTGCGGGTCA
>Ga0079224_100006667_pt1 | contig 15367 bp, 10 predicted proteins | sample Stecom2015_FD_80414 | JGI IMG/M metagenome (GOLD analysis project Ga0079224, IMG submission 80414) | Agricultural soil microbial communities from Utah to study Nitrogen management - Steer compost 2015 | ecosystem: Environmental > Terrestrial > Soil > Agricultural land | place: USA: Utah...
ACGACGCGGTGAGTGCCCTGGGGTTCCTGCGTCTGGGCGAGGTGTGGTCGCATAGGGTCGGGGGGCTCCTGGAGCAGGTCATCGAGTACTTCACTGACGGCATGGGCGGCTTTCACGACTCGGCGGTCGACGCCGAGGCGCTGGTGACGCGGCCGGCGGACGTGCACGACGGCCCGACGGCCTCGGGTTGGGCGCTGGCGGCGTCGGCGCTGCTGGCGGCGTTCGAGGCGACGGGCGAGGAGACGTACAAGGACGACGCGTGGCGGGCGATCGCGCGGGCGGAGCCGGCGATGAGCGCCAACCCGAGGTTCACTTCGGGCCTGCACTCGGCGGCCGAGACACTGGTGCGCGTCCAGCGTTGAGCCGCGGAGCGGTCCGCGGCACTCCGTCCGAAGCAGACACACGAAGGCTCGCGCGTCCGCCGTTCCCGACGCGGGCCGGGCCCCGAGCGCGCGGAATGGGGGCCTTGTCACAGCGTGGGACCTGCGATATCGCATTGCCGAGACCGCGGGCCGCGCTTACGTTTGTTCGTTGTGACACCGAACCCGCTGCGCCCCGCCCCGCCCTCCCCCGCGGCGATCCCCGCCGACCCCTGGCGCTACCTGTGGCGGGTCGCCAGGTCCCAGACCGGACGGGTCGCGGCGGGCTTCGTCGCCCTGAGCGTCTCGGGGAGCGCGTGGATCCTGCTGCCGTGGGTCATCGCCGAGATCGTCGACCGGGTGATCGTCCCCCGGGACACCGGGGCGCTCCTGCCGTGGTCGGCCGCGCTGATCGCGACGGCCATCGGGAGCTCGTGGATCTTCGTGGCGGGCTACCGGTTCCTGTTCATGGCCGAGTCGCACGCCAGGGTCGCCACCGTCCGCTCGCTCACCGACCACCTCAACCGGGCCGGGACCGGGGTGCGCGGGGCGGGCTCCCCGGGCGAGATGGTCAACCTCTCCACTGAGGACGCCCACAAGACCGGTTCGTTCATCTTCCAGCTCGGGTTCGGCTGGATGGGGCTGGTCATGCTCGGCGTGGGCACCGTGATCCTGTGGAACATCCACTCCAGGCTGGGGCTCGTGGCCGCCGTCGGCGTGCTCCTCATCGGCTTCCTCGTCGGCCCCCTCCTCAGCCGCCTCCAGCACCACCAGATCGCCTACCGCGCGAGCGTCGCCACTCTCACCGGCCAGGCCGCCGACGTCGTCGGGGGCCTGCGGGTGCTGCGCGGCATCGGCGGCGAGGCCCAGTTCTCCAGGCGCTACCGCGCCGCCTCGGCGGACCTGCGCGAGGCCGGCTACGCCGTGGCGACCGCCGACTCGTGGGTGCAGGGACTGAAGGCGAGCCTGCCGCTCGCGCTCATCGCCGTCGTCACCTGGGTCGGCGCCCGCCTCGCCCTGGAGGGGACGATCACCGTCGGCGAGCTCTCCGCGGCCTTCGGCATGACCGCGCTCCTGGCCCAGCACGCGGGCGCGCTCATCGGCATGGCCCAGGCCCTCATCGCCGCTCAGGTCTCGGCCCGGCGGCTCACCGCGTTCTTCGCGACCGAGAGCGACATCGACCAGGGCGGCACCGGACGAGAAGCCCACGGGACGCTGCTCGACCCCGAGACCGGGCTCGAGATCGAGCCCGGGAGGCTCACCGTCGTCGTCAGCGCCGAAGGCAGGCCCGCCGCGGCCGCTCTGGAACGCCTCGCCCGCTACCGCGACTCCCAGGCGGAGTGGGGCGGGGTGCCGCTCGCCGAACTGGAACTCGACACCGTCCGCGAGCGCGTGCTGCTGCTGGACGAGGACCACCTGTTCGCGCAGCGCCTCGGCGAGACCCTGCGGGTCGAGCCCGAGGCGGCCGTGCGCGCCCTCAGGACCGCCTGCGCCGAAGACGTCCACTCCAGTCTCGGCGCGAGCCTCGAAGGCGAGATCGCCGACGGCGGCCGGAACCTCTCGGGAGGGCAGCGCCAGCGCCTGCGCCTGGCCAGGGCCGTCGCCGCCGAGGCCGAGGTGCTCCTGGCCGTCGAGCCGACCTCCGCGGTCGACGCCCACACCGAGTCCCTCGTCGCCGAGCGGGTCGCCGAGGCCCGCCGCGGACGCACCACCGCCGTGGTCACCGCCTCGCCGCTGTGGCTGACCCGCGCCGACCGGATCGCCTGGATGCGCGAGGGCAAGGTCCACGCCACCGGCACCCACGCCGAGCTCTCCCGCGACGCCGAATACCGCGGCCTCACCTCTCGACAGGAGTCCCGATGAGCGCCCCCCACACCCGCCTGCCGGTCGCCGGCGGCGCCGAGACGATCCGCGCCGTGAAGCGCCTCGTCCTCGAGGACAAGGCGGCCTTCGCCGGCGTCGTGGCCCTGTACGTCGCGGCGGCGGGGGCGAGTGCGGCCCTGCCGGTCATGCTCGGAGAGGTCATCGACGGCATCGGCACCGGCTGGACCGCCTCCCGGGTCGACGCGGTCTGCGCGGCGATCGCCGGGTGCGTCCTCGCGCAGCTCGTCCTCATGCGCACCGGCCGCCGCCTCGGCTACCGGCTCGGCGAGCGCGCCGCCGCCCGGCTGCGCGAGTCGTTCGTGGACCGGGTGCTGCGCCTGCCGCTGGGCACCGTGGAGCGGGCCGGCACGGGCGACCTCGCCACCCGCACCTCCGGCGACGTGGGCGCGGTGGCCGAGCTGCTGCGCAAGACCGGGCCGGAAGTGGCCGTGGCGATCATCGAGATCGTCGTCATCACCGTCGCGGCGTTCGTGGTCGGCCCGGCGCTGGGCCTGCTGTTCCTCGTCGGCGCCCCGGCGCTGGTCATCGCGGGCCGCCGCTACGTGCGGCTGGCGAGCCCGGTGTTCCTCAAGGAGCGGGCCGCCATGAGCGAGATCGCCGAGACCCTCACGGCCTCGGCGGCGGGCGCGCGGACCGTGTCCGCCTACCGGATGCAGGAGGAGCGCCGCGAGGCGGGCTACGGCCGCGCGGCGGCGCACCTGCGGCGACTCAAGGGGATCGTGCGGCTCCAGACCTGGTTCTTCCCCGCCACGGACCTGGCGTTCCTGACCCCGGCGGTGGTCGTCACCGTCGTCGGGGGCCTGTGGCACGTGAACGGCTGGGTGACGGTCGGCGAGGTCGTGGCGGTCGCGATGCTGACGCTGCGGCTGGACGGCCCGGTGTTCCGCTCCATGATGGCGCTCAGCGAGTTCCAGATGGGCGGGGCGGCGATGGCGCGGGTCGAGGGCGTCCACCTCCTGCCCGATGAGGAGCGCGAGGCGGTTCCGGCCGGCGCCGAGGTCCGTCTCGACGAGGTGACCTTCGGCTACGGCGACGGCCCGGACGTCCTGCACGGCCTGAGCCTGCACCCCCGGCCCGGTGAGCGCCTGGTCGTGGTCGGGCCCTCGGGCGCGGGGAAGTCGACCATCGCGCGCCTCATCGCCGGGATCGACCGGCCGCGCACCGGCTCGGCGACCCTCGGCGGCGAACCGGTGGCCGACGTGGCGCTGGAGGAGCTGCGGCGCAAGGTGGTCCTGGTGACGCAGGAGCACCACGTCTTCACCGCGACGCTGCGCGAGAACCTGAACCTGGCCGCTCCGGAGGCCGACGACGAGCGGCTGCTGGCGGCGCTGGCGGCGGTGGACGCGCGCTGGGCGGCAGACCTGCCCGAGGGCCTGGACACGATGCTCGGCGAGCAGTCGCCGGCCGGCGGCGCCCGCCCGTGCGGGCGCACCGCTTACGAGCCGAACCTGGCCGAGGCGCAGCAGTTGGCGCTGGCGCGCGTCATCCTCGCCGACCCGGACGTGGTGATCCTGGACGAGGCCACCGCGGGGATCGACCCGGGCAGCGCGGGCGGCGTGGAGGCCTCGCTGGCGGCGGCGCTGCACGGGCGCACCGTCATCGCGATCGCCCACCAGCTCCAGGCGGCCGAGACCGCCGACCGGATCGCGGTGGTGCGCGAGGGCCGCATCGCCGAGGAGGGCGCCCATGAGGAGCTGCTCGCGGCCGGAGGCGCTTACGCGAGCCTGTGGTGGGCGTGGAAGGGCGTCGCGGTGTGAGGCCGCGCGAGGGCCGACATACGCCTGTGGAACCCACAAAATACCAGAAATTCGCGTTTGCCCGATTAGAGTGCCTCCCAGACCCCGGCGTCACCCCCGTGATCTCGAATGGGAGCTTCCATGCAGCGCACACCGTTTCCCCCGGCCCTCCACGCACACCGCTGGGAGGGGTTCGGGTACTGCTCGCGCGTGTCCCGGGCGGCCGATCCGCGGTTCGACCCGGTGGTGCTCATCGGCGGCGCCATGCAGCGCAAGGAGGACTGGGGGCGCATCGAGCAGGGGCTGCTCGAGAGCGCCGACGTCGTCTGCCCCGATCTTCCGGGATGGGGCGAGGCCGATCTCCTGCCGCCGCAGCACGGCTCGGAGCTGCTGGCGGGGGCCCTGCGCCGCCTGCTCGACGACCTGGGGCTGGAGCGGGTCAACCTCTTCGCGGGCTCCTACGGCACCGCGATCGCCTACCGCCTGGCCCAGACCGACCCGGAGCGGATCGCCAGGATGGCCTTGGTGGGCACCATGAGCGCGATTCCCGACGCCGCCCGGCCGGGGATGCTCGGAATCCTCGACCTGATCGCCTCGGGCGAGAGCGAGCTCGGCCCGAAGGCCATCGAGACGCTCATGAACGGGGACCCGCGCGTGGACGTCGCCTCGGCGGCCGTGGTCCGGCGCATCCTGATGCTGCGGTTCGGGAACCTCACCGAGGAGGAGCTCACCAGGTTCGTGGCGAACACGCAGCGGCTGCTCGAGCGCGAACTCATCGACACCTCGGTGGAGCCGGTGGTGCCGAGCCTGTTCATGGTCGGTGAGCACGACACGCTCACCCCGCCCGAGCTGTGCCGGGAGCTCGCCCTGACGTGCCCCCGGAGCTGGTTCGTGACGATGCGCCGGGCCGACCACCTGATGCACCTCGAGCGCTCCGGGGAGGTGGTGGACCTCGTGACGCGGTTCTTCGCGAAGCGGGAGATCACCGGCCTGCCTTACACCGCCGACGTGGAGGATCTGCGGAGGGTTCCGGTCTTCACCTGAATCGGCAAAGGCTTTCACTCCGGTGACGGGGCCCGGGCCCGGCGACCTAGCATGAAGGTCCACCACCACCGGGAGGAACCATGGAGTACGCACGGCTGGGGCGCGGCGGCGTCAAGGTGTCGAGGATCGTCCTCGGCACCATGAACTTCGGGCCGGCCACCGACGAGGACGAGGCGCATCGGATCATGGACCGCGCGCTCGACCTCGGCGTGAACTTCTTCGACACCGCCAACGTCTACGGCCACGCCCCGAACCAGGGCTGGACCGAGGAGATCGTCGGCCGCTGGTTCGCGGCCAACCCGGGCGCCCGCGACAAGGTCGTGCTCGGCACGAAGGTCTACCAGGTGATGGGCGAGGGCCCGAACGACCGGGGCCTGTCGGCGGTCCACATCAGAGCCCAGATCGAGGCGTCGCTGCGGCGCCTCCGGACCGACCACGTGGACCTCTACCAGTTCCACCACGTCGACCGCGACGTCGAATGGGACGAGATCTGGCAGGCGATCGACGTGCTCGTCCAACAGGGCAAGGTCGTCTACAGCGGCTCCTCGAACTTCCCCGGCTGGACGATCGCCAAGGCCAACGAGCAGGCGAGCCGCCGCGGGAGCCTCGGGCTGGTCTCGGAGCAGTCGATCTACAGCCTCGTCAACCGCCACATCGAACTCGAGGTGATCCCCGCGGCCGAGCACTACGGCCTCGGCGTCATCCCCTGGTCGCCGCTCGCCGGGGGCCTGCTCGCGGGCGTGCTCGGCAAGACCGCCGCGACCGGCCGCCGCGCCGCCGACCACATCGCCGAAGCCGTCGAGCGGCACCGCGGGCAGCTCGAACGCTACGAGGCGATGGCCGCGGAGAAGGGCGTCAGCGCCGCGAACCTGGGCCTGGCATGGCTGCTCCACCAGCCTGGCGTGACCGGCCCGATCATCGGCCCGCGCACCCTGGCGCAGCTCGAAGACGCGGTGGGGGCCTTGGAGGTCGAACTCGACGAGGCGGACCTGGCCGAGCTCGACGCGCTCTTCCCCGGGCCCGGCGGCCCGGCCCCCGAGGCCTACGCCTGGTAGCGCGGAGCCGGGGCCGGGCTCCGCGACCGGAGACCGGCCCTCGTCCATAGCGGACCGGCGAAGGGCGACACACTGAGCGAATGGCGCTCAACGCCGGTCGGGAGCGGTACTGTACCCGCTCATGACCGACTTTGCCGATCGGAGAGTGCAGAGCCCCGCCCCACCGCGGGTGGCTGACGGGACGCCGTTCACCGCCCGCCTGGTCGAGCGGGCGCTCGGCACGGCCGGAGCCGCGAACGCCGATCGCATCCACCGGTGGGGGCAGTACCACGATTCGCGGCTCGCCCGCCACGTGCTGGCGTTCCTCGCGTGCTCGAGCGCCCCCGAAGCCGTCCTGGACCCCTGCCGGAACAAGGCCCGGCTGCGGAAGACCGCCCTCAACCTCGAAGCGCTCTGCGCCCTGGCGGCCGGCATCGGCCTCAAAGCGCGCACCCGCGAGGAACGGGCCACGGCCCTCGAACTGTTCGAGCTGGCGCACGAGCGGCTCGGCGGCCGGCTCCCCGAACAGCACCGGTGGCTGCACGCCACCCTCGCCCACCTCAACGGCCACGGCCGCCGGGCGAAGGCGCTCGCCAGGGCCTACGAGGGCCTCCCCGCCTATCTGGCGGAGGCGTTCCGCTGCCAGGAGGCCCACCCGCGGAACGGCGGATCGCCGGAGGCGTTCAAACGGCGTTTCGCCGCGTTCGCCGGCCTGCCGAGGCTGTGCGCGCCCGCCGGTTCGATGCCGGGCCTCGACGAGCTGCGGACCGAGCCGGTGGCCGAAGTAGACGAAGGCCCGCTGATATCGGTGGTCATGACCTGCTACAAGCCGGGACCGGCCCTGCTGACCGCGGTGCGATCCATCGTGGCGCAGTCCTGGCAGCGGTGGCAGCTGCTCCTGGTCGACGACGCCTCGGGGCCCGAGTACGCTCCGATCCTCGAGGAGGCCCTCGCGCTCGACCCGCGCGTCGAGCTGCTGATCCAGCCGGAGAACGCCGGCACCTACCAGGCCAGGAACCGGGCCATGGCCGTCGCCGAGGGCGAGTTCGTCACCGGCCTGGACTCGGACGACTGGGCGCACCCGCTGCGACTCGAGAAGCAGGTGCGACCGCTGCTGGAGGACCCGGAACTGTCCATGGTGGAATCCAGTTGCCTCGCTGTCAGGGAGGACCTGTCGCTGGTGATCGACCCGCAGGTGGCACTCATCGCCGCGCGGTCCACGCCCATCATGGTCCGCGGCGAGGCCATGCGGCGCATCGGCTTCTACGACGAGGTCCGCAAGACCGCCGACTCCGAGTACCGCTACCGCCTCAAGGCGGCGTTCGGACAGCAGGCGTCGACTCGACTGGCCTCCGGGCCGCTGACACTCGTCCGCCACGCCGCGACCACGCTCTCCGCCGGCGAGGTCTCACGCCACTGGATGTCCGCGAGCCGCCTGGCCTACCACTGCGGCTTCACCCACTGGCACCGCCTGATAGCCAAAGGCGAAGCCTCCCCGGAGCTGCCCTCGTTCCCCCGACCCAGGCCCTTCCCCATCACCCGCGACATCACCCGCACCAACGCCCGGAACGAGGCGATCGCCTACCACCGGATCTATGCCGCCGACTGGCGATCGGTGGACCGGCAGCGACGCTCCATGCTGGAGGACGCCGCCGCGGAGGCCCGCAACGGGCGCCCCGTCGGGCTCCTCCACTGCCCCGACTGGGTCCAAGTCGACGGCAAGCGGCCCTTGATCAATCAATCGGTGCTGGAGGCGGCCGCCGAGCACGGCCTCGATTTCCTGGACTTCGACGAACGACACACCGCTCCGGTGGTCGTGCCGAGCGAAGCGTACGCCGAACTGCTCCTGTTCGAGCACCCCGGACTCTCCCCCTCCCGCCTCCGCGTGCAGCCGGCGCCCGCGGGACCGGCCGCCTCGCCTCGGCCGCTCGCCCAGACCCCGCCCTCGAAGCCGCACCGTGCCTCCCTCCGCCCAGACGCCCTGGTGGCCGCCGGCGGCCTGTGCTCCGCCGCGACGGCGACCGCCTTCGCCGCCGCCCTCGCCCCGGCCTCCCTGACCTGGGCCGCCGCCGGCGGCCTCATGGTCTGGGGCGGCGTGGTCACCGCACTCGCCGCCCGGCGATTCGGCCCCCGCCCCGCGCAGCGATGAGCCCCGCAGACGGCGGCGGTCCTCCCAGAAGAGAAACGAGGTTCCACGTGCGCTTGAGACGACTCGCGAAGGCGGTCGCGCGCCGCCCCCTCTGGGCGGCCGCCGCGGCGACGCCGGCCGTGCCCGCCCTCGCCGTCTCCTGTTTCGGCGGCGGAACCCAGTCCGCGGCGAGCCTCACGCTGGGGGCGATGGGGTTCTCCTCGGCGATCGCGGCGATCGGCCTGCGCCACGCGCTCCGCACGGCCCGCACCGAGGCCACCGCCCCCGCGCCTCCGATCCGCTCACGCAGACCCGGCCGCAGCGTGCCGAAGCAGCGGGGCCGGGAGATCGAGCAGTGGCGGCACCGTCTCGGCAACGGCTGGTCGGCGACCGCGGGCGAGGCCCTGCGACGCACGGCCGAATCCGAGCGGGAGCACCCCGAGGCGCGGGTGCGGGCGCTCGCCGCCCTGTGCGAGCACCACGCCGCCCGCCGCGGGCGCGGACCCGCGCGCACCCGCGAAGCCGACATCGTGATCGTCTCGACGATGAACCTCCGAGGCGGGACCACCGCCGCCAACGCCGCCGAGATCCTCGCCTACCGCGCGGCCGGACTGCGCGTCGGCCTGGTGCACCACCCGGTGCTGGACCGGGCCATGGGCCGCCCCGTCGACCCCCGGATCCGGGCCTTGACGGACGGCGAGCAGGTCTTCGAGGTCCGGCCGCACGACACGGTCCGATGCGACCTGGCGATCGCGCGGTTCCCCGCGGCCCTGGCGAACCTCATGGAGGACCGGCCTCGGATCGAGGCGGCCCGCACCGTCCTGCTGGTGAACCAGACCCCGTTCGAGCAGTACGGGCCGACCGGCGGATACGGAACGGCCTGGAGCATCGGCGACGTCCACCGGAACACCACCGAATGGCTCGGCCCGCACACCTGGTACGCGATAGGCCCGGCGGTGCGCGACGCCATGCGGGACCACCACGCCGACGAGCTCGCCTCCGTCGAGCAGTCCGAGGACTTCTGGTACGAGACCATCGACACCGCCGAATGGACGCCCCGATCGCGGCGCGTCCGCGCCGAAGGCGAGCCCATCAGGATCGGCAGGCACAGCCGCGACCACATCACCAAATTCCCCAACATGGCCAAACGCCTGCGAGCCGCCTACCCGAGCGCCGAGGACATCGAGGTCCACACGCTCGGCGGGAACGAGGCGCTGCGGCGGATCCTCGGGTCGATACCCGAAAGGTGGGTCGCCCACCCGTTCGGCGCCATGCCCGTGGTGGACTTCCTCGGCGGCGTCGACGTCTACGTGTACTTCATCGACGACGCCCTGGTCGAGGCGTTCGGCCGCGCGCCGCTCGAGGCGATGGCGGCCGGAGTCCCCTGCGTCCTCCCCCCGAAGTTCGCCGAGCTGTTCGGCGACGGCGCCCTCTACTGCGAACCCGACGGGGTCGAGGCGCAGGTGCGGCGGCTCATGGCCGATCCCGAGCACTACGCCGAACGCGTCCGTGCCGGGCTGCGCGTCGTCCACGAGCGGTTCTCCCCCCAGGCCCTGCTGCGGCGGGTGGGCGGACTGGGCGTCGCCGTCGAAACGCCCGCGCCCCTCACCACGACCGGCCCCGGAGGCGCCCGATGAGTCTGCCGTTCCGATTCACCGCCCCCGCCGCCGTCGTGGCCGCGACGGCCGCCTCCACCACCGCTCCGCTCGTGCTCCCCGGGTGGGAGGGGCCGGCCTTCGCCGGCCTCGTGGCGCTCGCCTTCCTGGGCGCGGCCCTCCGGGACGGCGCCGCGCTGCGGCGGCTGCGCCGCGACATCACCGCGAAGGCGACCGCCGAGGACCTGCTCGCCGACCTGGCCCGGACCGCCCCGCCCACCCAGGCGGAGATCGGGGACGCTCGGAGGATCGAGCGGGTCCGTGAGGCGCTGGAGGGCGGGTTCCCCGACTCGGCGGTGGAGGAGGCCGCGGTGGTCGCCGAGCGCACCCGGATCCCCGCCGCCGTGCGCCTCGACCTGCTCCAGGCGGTGGTCGAGTGGCACGCCGAGGACGAGCGGCGGCCCCGCGTGTCGAAACGCTCCTCGTTCGACGTCGTCTTCATCTCCCATTTCGGGTTGAGCGGCGGCAACACCTCGGCGAACGTCGCCGACATACGCGTCTGCCGCGATCAGGGCCTCACCATCGGCCTGCTCCATCACCCCGTCTACCAGTGGGGCCCCGACGCCCCGATCGATCCCCGAGTGGCCGAGCTCGTCGACGGCGCCTCGGTGCGCGTGATCGGCTTGGACGAGGAGGTCGCGTGCGATGTCGCGGTCGTCCGGCTGCCCACCGCTCTGATGCGGCCGCTCGAACGGCGCCCGGCGATCAGCGCCGGCCACACGGTGGTCATCGCGAACCAGACGCCGTTCAAGTTCTACGGGCCCGACGGTCCGAGGGAACCGGTGTGGGACGTCGCCACCGTCGACGAGAACATCGGCGCCTGGCTGGGGCGGCCCACCTGGTACGCCGGAGGGCCGCTCGTCCACGCCGTGCTGACCGGCCACCATGCCGAGGAGGTCGCCCGCGTCGACCTGGCGCCCGCTCCGTGGAACGAGAGCATCGACATCGACGATTGGCGTCTGGCGGGCCGCCGCGCGCCCGACGGCCGCATCCGCATCGGCAGGCACAGCCGCGACCACCGGCTCAAGTGGCCCGAGGACCCCGAGACGCTGCTCCAGTGCTATCCCGATCGCGATCCGTTCGACATCAGGGTCCTGGGCGGGGCGGAAGTCCCCACCCGCGTCCTCGCCGGGCTGCCCGCGAACTGGACGGTGGCCCCGTTCGGGTCGCTGACGCCCCGGGAGTTCCTGGCCGAGATCGACCTCATGGTCTACTTCATCGCCGCCGACGGCCTGGAGGCGTTCGGCCGCGCGCCGCTCGAGGCGATGGCGGCCGGGGTGCCGGTCATCATGGACCGGCGGTTCGAGGCCACCTTCGGCACCGCCGCGGTCTACTGCGAGCCGCACGAGGTCGCCGCCGTCGCGGAGCGGCTGATCGGGGACCCGGGCGAGTACGCCGCCCGGCGCGCGGCGGCGTGGGACCACGTCGCGGCCCATTGCTCGGGTCGCGCGCTCTTGGAGAGGCTCTCGGCGCACGCCCCGAACGGCTCGCTCGGCGGCCGCGGCGCGTCCCCGCGGGCGGGCGCGGACCACCGCCTCGGATCGGGAGGGAGCGAAGGGATCCCCAAGGCCCGGTTCATCGGCGACCTCGTCAAGGAGCAGGAGATCACCAGCGTCATCGACTGGGGCTGCGGCGACGAGGAGGCGCTCGAGAAGCTGGACCTGCACGGCGTCGAGTACACCGGCGTGGTGGCCTCGGAGGACGCCCTGGAGCGGATGCGGAAGCGGTTCGCGGAGCGGCCCGGGCACACCTTCACGCTGCCGCACGGCTGCGAGCGTTGGGAACGCCGCGAGCTCGCGCTGGGATCGGAGGCGCTCCCCCTTTGCCCGGACGACGCCGAATACGAGCAGTCCCTGAAGCGGCTCTTCGAGAGCTCACGGCGATTCGTGCTGGTCTGCGTCGCGCAGGACGGGGCCGATCGGCGCCTCCGCCCGCGTTCGATCGCCGGAGACGTGTCCGAACGCTTCCCCGAATGGGAGCTGCGGCGGGCGGAGCCCTCGGCCCCCGGAGGGCCGCGCTCGCTCTTCCTCTACGAGAAGACCGGCTGAAGTGGTGACGGCGGCGCCTCCGATCCGGAGGCGCCGCCGTCGCTTGCCCTGGGCACCGCCGAATCACCCTATAGGTGACGCCGGTACCAGACGGTCGGTTTTCCGAAAAAGCCCCTGCATCGCCGTGAGCGCGCCAATATGTCCCTGCACTCTTTCCATGCCGGTCGCCACGGTGGCGCGCATCGGATCGGCCGCTAGGGACCACAGCGCCACCCGGATCGGAACCGCCGCCTGACCGTCCGTTCTCCACAGGGGGTCATATCGTGAAAAAAGCTTCGCTGCGTGGGCTCGCGGCCACGGTCGCGGCGGGGGCCATCGCCGTTCTGGCGATCAGCGCTCCCTCGCACGCCCTGCCCGACACGCAGACGCCGCCCGAGGCCGACACCGAGTCGACCGTCGAGCAATGGCCGCCCGGCCTCACCGAGCGCGACGTGGACCCCGACTCGGTCAGAGGGCCCTCCGGGCGGAAGATCTCGATCCCGACCCACCGGTCGCCCGAGGGCGGCCAGACGACGCACCCGAGCGTCGTCCGAGTTCCCGGAGGCTGGAACGGCTTCGAGTACTGGATGGCGCACACCCCTTATCCGGGCGGCGACGACCGGTACGAGGACCCGAACATCGTCGCGTCCCACGACGGGATCGCATGGTCCACTCCGCGCGGGCTGCGCAACCCCATCGACGACCGCCCCGGGAGCCCCGGGCCGTACAACTCCGATGTGGATCTCCGCATGGGGCCCTCGGACACCATGTACCTGTTCTGGCGGACCCTGATGCCCGAGCAGCGGCAGGAGCGGCTCTACTACTCCACCTCCACCGACGGCGTCACCTGGTCCGCGAAGAAGGAGTTCATGCGGAACGACATGAGCGTGCGGCGGCTGCTCTCGCCGTCGCTGCTGTACGAGAACGGGCGCTGGGTCATGTGGGCCGTCGACATGAAGCCCTCGCCGAACCGGGTGGTGTACCTCAAGGGCGGCCCCCGTCCGGAATCGGGCTGGTCCTCCCCCGCCCGCGTGGACGTGGGAGAGCTGCGGGAGGACAGGGAGCCCTGGCACCTGTGGATCGGCAAGTTCGACGGCGAGTACCTCGGGCTGCTGAACGACTCCACCAGGTCCACCACCGGCCACGACGGCGACCTGCTGTTCATCGCCGGGAACGGCCACCGGGACTTCGACAACTCGGGGCGTTCGATCATCCCCAGGTTCCAGGCGGGTCGGCACGATCACCTCTACCGCGCGTCCATGATCGCGGACTTCCAGAACGGCCGTCCCGGGTACCGGGTGTGGTACTCGGCTCGGCTCGAGGGCGAGCCGGACGTGTGGAACGTGCTGGTGACGTTCGTCCGCGACCGGTGACCGGCCCTGCCGCCGAGACGCGGGGCGAGCGGCCCACCGGGCGCGCGCACGGGGCCGGCCTCCCTTCGCGGGAGGCCGGCCCTTCGGCCGTCCGGGCCCGGAGCGCGGTGCCGCGGGCCGGCGCGCCGGTCAGGCCGAGGCCAGCTCCGGGTACATGACGCCCGGCTCGGCGTTCAAGACGGCCTTGATCGCCGCCGTGCGCTGGTCGGCCACGACTTCCAGAGCACCCGATTCGATGCCGTCGAGCGCGGCCCGGACGATGTCGGCCGGGTCGCTCTTGTCGGCCTCGACGCCGGCGAGCATGTCGGTGTCGACTCCGGCCACGTGCAGACCGACCACTTGCGTCCCCTGCGCGGCGAGTTCGAGCCGGACACCGTTGGTGAGGCTCCACGAGGCGGCCTTGGCCGCCGAGTAGGCGTGCGCGCCCCCGGGGGAGTACCACGAGAGCGCCGAGAGCATGTTGAGGACGGCCCCGCCGCCGTTGGCCCCGAGGACCGGCGCGAAGGCCCGGACCATGTTCAGCGTGCCGAAGAAGTTGGTCTCCATCTCCTGCCGGATCGCGTCCTCGGAGCCGTGGACGAGGTTCTCGAACGTCGCGACCCCGGCGTTGTTGATGAGGACGGTCGCGTCGGAGGCGATCCGCGCGGCCGCCGCCACCGAGGCCGGGTCGGTGATGTCGAGCCGCACCGCCTCGACGCCGGGGAGGTCGATCGATTCGGCTCTGCGCGCCCCGGCATAGACCTTGGCCGCGCCGCGTTCCAACAGTTGCCGCGCGAAATGGCGGCCCATGCCGCGGTTGGCTCCGGTGACGATTGCGATTGATCCTTGGATTTCCATGGGGTCGAAGCTATGACCTCACGTCGGCGTCAGGGGCAAGCGACGGTGACGGAAGCCATACCCACAGAGGACTCGGGAGGAAGCGGATGCGCATCGGGGAACTGGCCGAGGCGACCGGCGCGACGGTACGCGCCATCAGGTACTACGAGGAGCAGGGGCTTCTGCGCCCCGAGCGGACCGCGAGCGGCCAGCGGGTCTACACCCCCGACGAGGTCGAGCAGGTCCTGTGGATCCGGCGGCTGCTCGCGAACGGCTTTTCCAGCAAGGCGATCGCGAAGCTCAAGCGGTGCAACGGAGCCGAGGAGGTCACCGCCGAGCAGAGGGCCGTCATCTACGAGGAGCACGCCCGCATCGAGGCCCGGTACCGCGCCATCGCGGACACGAGGGACCGCTTCGCGTCGGTGCTGGCCTTCATCGGGGACGCCCGAGGGGCCGGGCCCGCGCCAGAGCACGCCTCCGGCGTCGAGCGGACCGGCCGCGGACGCGGCTGAGCCGGCCGCCGCCCCGCCCGTTCGTCCCCGGCGCCCGCCTCACTGCGGGGCTCGACGGGCGGGCGCGTGCCCGCGAGGCGCTTCACCGAACACGACCTATGCTCGTCCGGTGGACACACGGATCCGACAGATCGTGTCCGGCATGCCCCGGTTGCAGAACCTGGAGGAGGTGTGCGGACAGGCCGAGCGGCGCCTCGCCGAGGGCGACGCCGTGTTCGCGGCCGATCTCGCCATCGCGGCGAAGGCCGAATCCTCCAAGGACGCGGCGCGCGAGGTCTGGCAGTACGACGCCGTCTTCGACTTCCTGCTCCGGCTGCTCGCCACCACGCGGGGACGCCGCCATGTCGAACAGGCGCTGCGCGTGCTGGCCGCGGCGGAGCGCTCCGAACGGAAGCGCGCCCGGCTCCTGGCTTCGATGCTGGCCGGTTCCCAGGCTCCCGAAGACCTGGCACCGGCCTTCGCGGGCGGCGACTCCGGCCTCGCCGAAGAGCTGCGGGCCTGCCTCGTTCACGAGCTCGTGCTCAGAGAGGTGGCGATCGATGCGGTTCCGGCGATCCACCGGTGGGCGCAGTCGCCCCACTGGCGCCCTCACCCGCTCGGCGGCCTGCCGCTGAGGCCGGCCGCCTTCGAGAAGGCCCCGGCGCTGCCGACGTACTCCGCGCGCGGGCATGTCGTGTCCGTGCACCATGAGCTTGAGGACGGCGCCGAGACGAGCGGCGGCGCCTCGCACCGGCCGTCGGCGGTCGAGGTGACGACCGCGGCGTTCAGATCCGGTGCCCTCGCCGCGGTGCGGAACTGG
>Ga0079224_100006668_pt1 | contig 15367 bp, 9 predicted proteins | sample Stecom2015_FD_80414 | JGI IMG/M metagenome (GOLD analysis project Ga0079224, IMG submission 80414) | Agricultural soil microbial communities from Utah to study Nitrogen management - Steer compost 2015 | ecosystem: Environmental > Terrestrial > Soil > Agricultural land | place: USA: Utah...
GAATGCCGGCATTGCCGAACTGCGCGAGGCCATTGCCGCGCGGTATCGCACCGACTACGGCGTCGACTATCGCGCGAAGGACGTCATCGTGTCGGCCGGCGGCAAACAGGCGCTCTACAACACCGCGATGGCGCTCTTCGGTCCCGGCGACGAGGTGATCACCCATGCGCCCGGCTGGCCGACGCTCGTCGAACAGATCAAGCTGGCCGGGGCGGCGCCGGTTGTCGTGCGCACGCGCCCTGAAGTCGGCTTCCGGCTCGAAGCAGACCAGCTGCTTGCCGCCGTCACGCCCCGTACGCGCGCCATCATCGTGAACTCGCCCGGCAACCCGACCGGCGCGTTGATTTCGGAAGAAGACGCGCGGGTTCTGGCGGACGCGTCGGCGAAGCACGGGTTCTGGATCATCGTCGACCTCTGCTACGAGAAGCTGATCTACGGCGATGTCGCGCACAACCTGCCGCGCGCATTCGAAGCGGCGCGCGAACGCCTGGTGCTCGCAGGGTCCGCGTCGAAGGCCTACGCGATGACGGGATGGCGATGCGGCTGGGTGCTCGGACCGGGCGCACTCATCAGCGCCTGCAGCGCGCTCCAGAGCCACAGCACGTCGAACGTCAATTCGATTACGCAGCCGGCGGTGGTGGCGGCCCTGACCGGTCCACAGGATTGCGTCGATGAGATGCGTGCCATCTATCAGCAGCGCCGCGACCAGGTGCTGGCGTGGCTCGCGGACGAGCCCCGGCTCACATGCCCCACGCCGGCCGGTGCCTTCTATCTCTTCCCATCGGTGCTCGAGTTCCTCGACTCGAATGGGCTCCGCACGTCACAGGACGTCGCCGACCGCCTGCTCGCCGAGAAGCACGTCATCGTGACCTCGGGCGAGGCGTTCGACGCGCCGGGATTCCTGCGCATTTCGTACGCGACCTCGCTCGAGACGCTTCGAACCGGCATCACGCGGCTCATCGAGTTCCTGCGGACGAATGGCGCGGGGAGCTGACGTGGTCAGCGCCGAATTCCTCCAGCGTCTCCGCCAGATCTGCGGCGACGAATTCGTCCGGGTCGACGAGGCGTCGCGGGCGGCGTACGGCGTCGACGCGCTGAAGCAGGGACATCCTGCCGACGTCGTGGTGCTGCCGTCGGGCCCTGAGGAGATTTCCCGTATCGCGCGACTCTGTCACGAGGAACGGGTGCCCATGGTGCCGCGCGGTGCCGGCACCGGCTACACGGGCGGTGCCGTGCCGACTGCCGGCGGTGTCGTCCTGTCGCTCGAGCGGCTCAACCGCATTCTCGAAATCGACGAGGAGAACCTCCTCGTCGTCGCCGAGTCGAACGTCGTGACCGGCGACCTGCAGGATGCCGTCGAGCGCGTCGGTCTGTTCTATCCGCCCGACCCCGCGAGCCTGCGGCAGTCGGTGATCGGCGGCAACGTCGCGGAGTGTGCGGGCGGCCCGCGCGCGTTCAAGTACGGCACGACCAAGCAGTACGTCCTGGGACTCGAAGCCGTCCTGCCGACCGGCGAGATCATCAATCCCGGCGGCAAGGTCGTGAAGAATGTCGTCGGCTACGACCTGACGCAGCTGCTCGTGGGCTCCGAAGGCACGCTCGCCATCATCACGAAGGTCATTCTCAAGCTCATTCCGAAGCCGCCCGTGCAGGCCACACTGCGCGCGACGTTTCCCGACGTGCAGGGTGCGGTCGATGCCGTGTCGGGGCTCCTGCGCGCACGCGTGATTCCCGCGGCCCTCGAGCTGATTGACGGCGAATGCCTCGAGGCCGTTGCGCGCTATCTGAACGTCCGGTCGCTCGCGCCCGAGGGCACGGGTGCCCTGTTGCTGATCGAAGTCGATGGCCTCTCCGAGCTGGTCGCGGGAGAGGCTGAGCGGGTGGCGGCAGCGTGCCGCGAGGCCGGTGCGACCGAACTGCTTCGCGCCGCGACCGAAGACGAGCGGCAGGAGCTGTGGCGCGTGCGGCGCGAGTTGTCGCCGTCGCTCAAGGTCATCACGCCGCTCAAGCACAATCACGACGTCGTCGTGCCGAAGGGGCGCATCCCTCAGTTGTTCGATCTCGTGGCGCGGCTCCGAGACGAGTACCGCCTTCGCATTCCGTGCTTCGGCCATGTCGGCGATGGCAACATCCATGTCAATTTCATGCTGACACCCGGCGACGAGGATGAGGTGCGGCGCTCGACCGAGGCCGAGCGCGCGCTGTTCGAGGGCGTTGTTGCGCTGGAAGGATCGATCAGCGGCGAGCATGGGATCGGCTTTTCCAAGGCGCCGTACCTTGGTATCGAGCTGTCCGATGCCGAAGTCGCGCTGATGAAGCGGGTCAAGCAGGCGTTCGATCCGCACGGGGTCCTGAATCCCGGCAAGATCTGGTAGCGCCTACTTCTTCGTCTTGTAGCCCGCGGGCACGACGAAGAGGCCGTCGTCAATCGGGCCGGCGGTGATGCTGGCGACCTCGCTCTTCATGGTCATGCCGCCGACCTTGTTCATCATGCTTGCCATCATGCCCGAGCCCTGGAACTTGAACGTGAATTCAGTGGAGTAGGGCACGCCCGCCGCGGCCATGCGGCGATAGAGTTCCGTCATCCCTTTGGCCTGACCCGGCTGAGCCTTCGCGGCGCGGGGGTCGGTGAAGAAGAGCCCCTTCTCGGCTGCGGCGGCGTAGAACGCCTGGAAGTCGGCCGCGCCGGGCCCGCCCTTGACGAGGCACACGGGCCCCTGCATCGTCACCAGCAGATCGTCGCCGCTGCCGCCCACGCGCGCAGGCACTTCCACACTCATGTTGTGCACCGTGCATGTCGAGCCGGCAATCTGACGTGTCTGACTGGTTGGCGTGATGGACGCCTTGACGTCCTCGGCCTGAATTTTCGCGAGGTCCTGCGCGACCTGCCGCATGTCGGTGACCGTCGCTTCGCGCTTGCCGTGGTCGAGGACGATCATCTGCTGCGCATCGACGTCGATGATGACCGACGTCTTCTTGCCGCCCATCGTCTGGTCGGTGCGCATCTTCGTGCCCTTGATGTACTGCACCGTTTCGCCGGCCAGATTCTGACCGCCGCCCGAGCCGCTGGTGGTCTGCGTGATGGTGACCTGGGCCGCCGCCGGGGCGGCCGTGAGGGTGGCAATGAGGAAGAGAGCAGTGCGTGTCGTCATCGGCGGTATCGGGACCTCCACATTACAGATCTGATGCAGACGTGACACACATGACGTCACGGAGCTGCGCAGTGGCTGCAGCAGCGGCACTTGCCACGGCCACCACACCGGCGATGCAAGATCTACTCCCTGGTCAGCGCCCGCACTTACCTGCACTCACCCGCACTTACCTGCACTCACCCGCACTTACCTGCACTCACCCGCACTTACCTGTACTCACCCGCACTTACCTATCAAAACCGAGTGCTATCCCGTGGCGCGCGAGCGATTGTGCGACAGTTTCCGCCTGCTCGAGCACGCGTTCGGCTTCGGCCATCGCGGCGGGAGCGTCCGTACGGGCGCTGTCGTAGGCCGACAGAGTCGTCTGCGTCGGCATCATGCCGCCCATCAGGCCCGACTTGGCCCGCGTGATGTTCGTCAGGACGTTGTTCGAAGGACCGCCGCCAAACCGGCCGCCGGCGGGGCGTGCGTACTTCGGCGCGATGGCCGAGATCGCCTGCTTGAAGGCTTCGAACTCCTGCTTCACCGAGGCAGGCACGTCGTTGCGCCCCGCGAGCGTGGTGGTGATGCCGGGCAGTTGCTGGTTGATTGCGGCGATGCGGTTCGCGAGTCGGCTCGCTTCGACGTGCATCGCATGCAGTTCAGACGCGCGCGCGAAGAGCGACGCACGCTCCGTCTCCGTCAGTTCGACCTCGGGGTCGGCGATCACCTTCAGCGGCTGCGTCTCGACGGACTGGCCGTTGACGATGAGCGACACCTGGTAGGTGCCGGGCAGAACGAACGGGCCGGCCGTGCCGCCTCCGCCAAAGCCACCGAAGCCACCCCCTCCCGTCGAGCAGCCAACGCCGAACGGACTCGGCTGCGCGTTCGTGGTTGGCGCGGGCACAGGTGCGACTTCAGGGGCCGGCTGGACGCGCAGGTCCCAGCACGCCATGTTGATGCCGGCCTTGTTGGCGCCGTCGAGGTCGCGACCCGTGAGTTCGCGCACCGTCTGGCCCGATGCGTCGCTGATGCGGATCGCCAGCGACTGCGCGGGCGCTGCGAGATACCACGAGAGACGGGCGGCCTGGGGCGGGTTTTCGCCGAGGAACGTCTGGTTGCCCCAGAACTCATAGTTGCGGTCGCGCGACGGACGCTGGTACCAGGCATACGCCGGCGGCGTGAAGAGATCCGCCTTCGGGCTGGCCGCGCGCGCGGCCGCCAGTTCCTGTACCGGCTCGAGGTGGTCGAGAATCCAAATCGTCCGCCCGTGCGTGGCCAGAATCATCGCGTTGTCGCGTGGATGGATGGCGATCTCGTCGATGCGGACCGTCGGCAGGTTCGCGCGCAGGCGCTCCCACGAACGGCCGCGATCCAGCGACACGAACAGGCCCGTCTCGGTGCCGATATAGAGCACGTCACGATTGCGTGTGTCTTCGGTCAGCGTGCGCGCGATTTCGTCGGTCAGGTTCGCAGCAATCGATCGCCAGGACTGGCCGTAGTCTTCGCTCACGTAGATGTAGGTGCGGAAATCGTTCTGGCGATGTCCGTCGAACGTCGCATATGCGACACCGGCTTCGAAGCGCGACGGCACGACTTCGGACACGTAGGTGCCCTTCGGTAACCCCGGTACTTTTTCGGTGACGTTCGCCCACGTCTTGCCGCCATCACGCGTCACGGACAGATTCCCATCGTCCGTGCCCGCGTAGACCAGGCCAGGCGTCACCGGCGATTCGGCGAGCGAGACGATGGTCGGCCAGTCGCGGATGCCGTCGTTGCGCGAGAAGCGGATGTCGCTGTTGCGTACGCCCATCGTGATGATCTCGTCGCGCGATGGACTCTCGGTGAGGTCCGGGGAGATGACGACCCAGGAGTGGCCGCGGTCAGGCGAGCGGAAGACCTTATTGGCCGCGACGTAGAGCGTCGCCGGATCGTGCGGCGACAGGATCATGGGCGTATCCCAGTTCCAGCGATACGGCGCTTCGCCATCGGGCGGAAGCGGACGGATGCTGATCGACTCGCCGGTGACGCGGTCGATGCGTGTCATGTTGCCGTCCTGTGATTCGGCGAACGTGATGCGGAAGTCCGACGGGTCCTGCAGTACGACGAATCCGTCGCCGCCCTGCATGGTCTGCCAGTGGTGGCCGGAGATACCCGCGCGGCCGCGCACGGCGCTGGGGCCGCACCAGCTGTAGTTGTCCTGCATGCCGCCGCAGATGTTGTACGGCGTCGCCATGTCGTAGCTCACGTGATAGAAGAGCCCGGCCGGCAGATTCGGCAGGAAGGCCCAGGTCTTCGACTGGTCGTACGACACGGCCAGTCCGCCGTCGTTGCCGATGAGCACGTGGTTCGAGTTGCGCGGATTGATCCAGATGGCGTGGTGGTCCGAGTGAATGATCGACGCCGCCTGCGTGTTGACCGTCTTGCCGCCGTCGAGGGTCACGTGCAGATCCACGCCGCCGAAGAACACGACATCAGGGTCGTTCGGATCGATCGTGATCTGGCTGAAGTACATCGGCCGCGGGTTGGCGTTGTTGACCTTCGTCCAGGTGGCGCCGGCGTTCGTCGACTTGTAGAGACCGGTCGGGTCGGCGTTGAGCGGCTGCTGGCCGCCACGTCCGCCGCCGGTGCCAGGCTGCTGCGGGCCCTCGATCAGCGCGTACATGGTCTCGGGACTGGAGCGTGAGATGTCGACCGCCATACGACCGAGAGGACCGTCGAGTACACCGCCGGTGATGCGCGTCCAGGTGTCGCCGCCGTCGGTCGATTTCCAGAGTCCGCTGCCGGGACCGCCCCCGTTGAAGCAGCACGCCGTGCGACGCCGCTGATAGGTCGTCGCGTAGAGCACCTGCGGATTCGTCGGGTGCATGACCAGGTCGTCGCCGCCGGTATCCTCGTCGACCGTCAACACCGCGGTCCAGGTGCGGCCGCCGTCCGTGGTGCGGTAGATGCCGCGGTCGCCGCCAGGGCCCCAGAGGCTGCCCAGCGCCGAGACGAACACGCGATCGTTGTTCGTCGGATCGATCACGATGCGATTGATGTGCTTCGAGTCGGCCAGGCCCATGTGCGTCCACGTCGCGCCGCCATCGGTCGACTTGTAGACCCCGTTGCCCCACGAGGTGCTCTGGCGGTTCGACGACTCGCCCGTGCCGATCCAGACGAGGTCGGGATTCTGCTGCGACACCGTGACGTCGCCAATCGACATCAGCCCCTGATCCTGGAACTGCGCCTCGAAGGTCGTTCCGTTGTTCGTCGTCTTCCAGACGCCGCTGTGCGCCGTGCCGACGTAGTAGATCGACGGGTCGGCCTCGTAGACCGCGAGGTCGGCTACGCGGCCCGACATCACGGCGGGGCCGATCTGCCGGAAGTAGAGGCTGTCGAGCGGATTCGCAGGCGGCTGCTGCACGGCCAGTCCCGACAGCGTGTCGGCAGACAGGGCAGCGGCGGCGACGAGCATCAGAAGGCGATATCTGGTCATGGGGCGACTTCTCTCCAGGAGGATGGACCTGCGCAGTATACGGGCTGGCGCGCGGCTCAGTTTACGAGGCCCCCGAGAGCCGGGAGGCGAGAGCCGAGAGCCGGTTATGATCGATCCCATGAAGACCGTTGCCGTCATCGGCGCCTCGAACGACCGCTCGAAGTTCGGCAACAAGGCTCTGCGGGCGTTCCGGAACCAGGGTTACACCGTCGTGCCGATCAACCCGAGCCAGACCGAGGTCGAGGGCGAGCGGGCCTATGCCTCGGTGCTCGACTACGCGGGGACGATTGACGAGGCGACGTTCTACGTCGACCCGCGGGTAGGTGAGCGGGTGCTCGACGATGTGGCCGCCAAGAAGATCGGCACGGTCTGGCTGAATCCGGGTGCGGACGGGCCGAATGTCGTGGCCCGGGCCCGGGCGCTCGGCCTGAATGTCATTCAGGCCTGCAGCATCATCGGGATCGGGGATTCGCCCTCCCGATATTGACCACGCCGCCCGTCGCGCTATACTGCTGATCTCCTTTCTCGTCCTTTTCACGAACCCGGCGCGCCGCGCCGTCGTCCTCCCCAGAACATCGACATGCCCAGAGAATCGACCCGAGAACCCAAGCGTCCGCGACCCGAAGGCCGATCCGCGCGCCCCGCGCCTGCCGAGGGTGGGGCCCAGGCGCCTCGCCCCGAGCGCGCGGCACCAGCGCCCGCGCCAAATGGTGCGGCGCCGGCCGCCGATACGGCGGGGCCGGCCGGGCCGCCCCCGGGTGTCGCCGAACGACGCGCCGAGCTGCGCCTGTCGGATCTCAAGGAGATGGGCATCCAGAAGCTGGTGCAGGTCGCCAAGGATCTGCAGATCGCGGCGACGGGCCTGCGCACCCAGGAGCTGATCTTCCAGATTCTCAAAGCGCAGGCCGAGAAGAGCGGGATGATCTTCTCGGAAGGCGTCCTCGAAGTGCTGCCCGATGGCTTCGGGTTCCTCCGCGCTCCCGATTACAACTACCTGCCCGGGCCGGACGACATCTACGTCTCGCCCTCGCAGATTCGCAAGTTCGATCTCCATACGGGCGACACGGTCTCGGGACAGATTCGTCCGCCGAAGGAAGGCGAGCGCTACTTCGCGCTGATCAAGGTCGAGGCGGTCAACTTCGAAGCGCCTGGCCAGGCCAATCGACTCTTCTTCGAGAACCTCACGCCGCTCTATCCGCAGGAAAAGCTGCGCCTCGAAACCACGCCCGACAATCTCTCGGGCCGCGTGATGGATCTGATGACGCCCATCGGCAAAGGCCAGCGTGGCGTCATCGTCGCGCCGCCACGCACCGGCAAGACGATGCTGCTGCAGTCGCTGGCGCAGTCGATTGCCACCAACCACCCGGAGGTCTACCTCATCGTCCTGCTGATCGACGAGCGGCCGGAAGAAGTCACCGACATGCAGCGGTCGGTCCGAGGCGAGGTCATTTCCTCGACGTTCGACGAGCCGGCCACGCGTCACGTCCAGGTGGCCGAGATGGTCATGGAGCAGGCCAAGGCTCTGGTCGAGCACAGGAAGGACGTCGTCATTCTGCTCGACTCGATCACGCGCCTCGCGCGTGCCTACAACACCGTCATTCCGGCGTCGGGCAAGGTGCTGACCGGCGGTCTCGACTCGAACGCGCTGCAGAAGCCCAAGCGGTTCTTCGGCGCCGCGCGCAGTATTGAAGAAGGCGGCTCGCTGACGATTATGGCGACCGCGCTCGTCGACACCGGCTCGCGCATGGACGATGTGATCTTCGAGGAGTTCAAGGGGACCGGCAACATGGAGATCCATCTGGATCGCAAGCTGGTCGACAAGCGCGTGTTCCCGGCCATCGACATCACGCGCAGCGGCACGCGCAAGGAAGAGTTGCTGCTGCCGAAGGAAGATCTGAATCGCGTGTGGGTGCTGCGCAAGGTGCTCAACCCGCTCTCGGCCGTCGAAGCCATGGAGCTGCTGCTCGACAAGATGGGGAAGAGCAAGTCGAACGCCGACTTTCTGGGAGCCATGACCCGGGGCTGAGGTCGCCTGAAGTCCGCGCGTAGCGGCCGGCGCGATTGGCGCGTCGCGCCTTGGCACACACGCGCGATGCGCATCAGGGGGTAGAATCAGCGCTGGCTCCCCATGCCGGCTGATCTGTTCGACGTCCGCGCCTGGATTCTGGCCAGCGCGGTGGCCCTGCTGGCTGCTGCACTGGTCTATCTCGTCGTGCTCAGGCGCGCTCGCGCGCGAGAGCGCGAGCTGCTGACTCTCGTGCAGGAGCGCACCCAGCAGCTCGAAGCCGCCAATCGCCGGCTCGAGGAGCTGTCATTCCTCGATGCGCTCACCGATGTCGCCAACCGGCGGCAGTTCGAGCAGATTCTCGACCTCGAGTGGCGGCGCGCCGTACGCTCGGGGGCGCCACTCTCTCTGCTCCTCGCGGACATCGATCACTTCAAACATTTCAACGACACCAACGGGCACCAGGCTGGCGACCGCTGTCTGCGCGACGTCGCGACACTGCTCGATTCGGTTGTGCAGCGTGCCGGCGATCAGGTGGCGCGGTACGGCGGGGAAGAGTTCGCGGCGATGCTGCCAGAGACCGATGCCGAAGGGGCCGGCAAGATCGCGGAACGCATGCGTCTGGCCGTCGAACGGCTCGAGACCGGCGGTGGGCGCGTGACCATCAGCATCGGCGTGGCGACGACGCTGGCTCGCGAGACGCTGTCGCCCGATGCGCTGGTGGCCGCGGCCGACGGCGCCCTCTACGACGCGAAACGCGCGGGCCGCAACACCGTGCGCGCCCGGACGCTCTGAAACGCCACTAACCAATCCACGCGCGCATTCGTCATAGGTCCAGAGCCCATGACGGACGTCGATGCGCGCATTCCTTCGCGCCGGCTGTTGCAGGACCTGTGGCGCGACCTGCGCCTGACCGCGCGCATGCTCCGCGCGCGCCCGGCATTCACCGCCGTCGCCGTACTCACTCTGGCGCTGGGCCTTGGCGCCAATACGGCCATCTTCAGCGTCGTCCATGCGGTGCTGCTGCGGCCGTTGCCATACGCCGAGCCGGGTCGCCTCGTCTTCCTGTGGAGCCATACGCCCGAGCGGGGCAACGAGAATCTCACGCCCGGTAGACTGCTGGATTTCGCGGAGCGCACCGAGAGTCTCGAGTCGTTCGCCGGGTTCTCACACCGGTCCCTTACACTCACAGGCCACGGCGCGCCCGAGCGGCTGAGCAGCGCCAGCACCGGTTCGCAGTTCTTCGACGTGCTGGGCGCGCGTGCGCTGCATGGGCAGCTCTTTCACGAAGGTGCAGGCGAACAGCAGGTCGTCGTGCTGTCGCACCGCGTGTGGGTGCGGGTCTTCAACGCCGATCCTGCGGTCGTCGGCACTGCGGTCACGCTGAACGGCCTGCCGCACACGGTGCTTGGCGTGCTGCCGGAGACTTTCACGTGGCCGACGGTGGCGACCGGACAGGTGAACGGCCCTGGTCCCGAGGTGTTCACCGTGGCCACGCGGCACGACATTCCCGACACGCCCGTGCTCAGCGCGGAAGACATGCGCCTGAACCGTCGCACGAGCTATCTGCGCGCCGTCGCGCGCCTGAGATCCGGGACGTCACTCGACGAGGCGCGCGCCGAGGTCGCGACGATAGCCGCGGCCCTCGGGCGGGAGTTTCCCGACACCGATCAGCATCGTGGCGCCGTGCTCGTGCCGGCGCACGAACAGATGGTCGGGGATCGCCGCAGCCCTTTGATGCTCCTGCTTGGCGCAGTCTCGCTGGTGCTGCTCATGGCGTGTGCAAACGTCGCCAACCTTCTGATGGGCCGCGCCGCGTTCAGACGCCGCGAGTTCGAGATCAGACTGGCGCTGGGCGCGGGCCGCGGACGACTCGTTCGACAGCTGCTCGTCGAGAGCCTGGTGCTCGCGTTCGCGGGCGCGGCGGTCGGCGTAGTCATCGCCTGGTGGGCACTGGGCGCCATCGTCAGCAGCGTCCCCCCAGGGCTGCTCGGCGTGGAGCAACCGGCCCTCAGCCTCCCCGTGCTCGGGTTCTCGCTGGTGCTCGCCGCGGGCACGGCTGTGCTATTCGGCATGCTGCCCGCGCTGCAGGCCGCGCGTCTCGAGGGGCGGAGTGGTCTGCGTGATGATGGCCGCACGGTGGGAAGGGCGGGCAGGGCGCGTGCCCGCACGCTGCTGGTGGCGGGCGAGGTCGCTGTCGCGATTGCTCTTGTCGTGGGTGCGTCGCTGCTGGTACGCAGCTTCACCGCGCTGCAGCGCGTCGATGTCGGCCTGGATGTCGATCGCCTGCTGACGTTCGATCTCATCCTCAGCGGGGAGCGTGCTGCGCGGCGCGAAACGCAGACCGCATTCTACGAGCAGGTGCTCGAGCGCATCCGTGCGCTGCCCGGCGTTGCGGCGGCCGGCATGGCCGTGACGCTGCCGATTGGCGGCGACACGTTCGGCGCCCCGGTCATCGTCGATGGCCGCCCGTTGCCCCCGGTTGGGGAGGAGCCGACGGCGGGCTATCAGATGGTCAGCCCCGGCTTCTTCGAGGCCGCGGGCGTGCGCATCGTCGCAGGTCGCGACGTGTCGACGGCCGATTCCCCCGAGCATCCCAGAGTTGCCGTCGTCAACGAAGCGTTTGCGACGCGTTTCTGGCCGGGCGAGTCTGCACTCGGGAAGCGGATGCGGCTGGATCGCGACCCGACGTATCCTCACATCGAGGTTGTGGGCATCGTCAGCGACCTGCGCCATCACGGTCCGGACGCCCCGCCGCGCCCGGAGTTCTACCTCCCGTATACGCAGTCCTCGTTCTCGTTCATGGCGGTGGTCGTCAAGGCGCACGGAGACCCCGCGCTGCTGGCTGAGCCGGTCCGCCGGGCGGTGATGGATCTCGATCGCGATCAGCCCATCGCGCGTGTGATGACGATGGCGGAGCACCTGCGGAACGACATCGCGGAACCGCGCTTTCTGTCGCAGGTCACCCTGCTGTTCGGCGCGCTCGCGCTGACGCTGGCCGCCGTTGGCCTCTATGGCGTGATGGCGTGGTCGGTGGCGGTGCGCACGCGCGAGTTCGGTGTCAAGCTGGCGCTCGGGGCACGGCCGGCGCTGGTGCTGCGGCAGGTCGTCGGCGAAAGCCTGGTGACCACGACGCTGGGCATCGGCGTGGGGCTGGCTGCCGCGGTTTCGATGAGCCGTCTCCTGCGGAGTCTGCTCTTCGAGGTCTCGCCGCTCGACGTCACGACCTATGCGCTGGCGACGCTTGTCGTGCTGATGGCGTCGCTCGTTGCGACCTGCGTGCCGGCGATGCGTGCGGCGCGTGTGGATCCCATCCGCGCAATCCGGGCCGAATAGCGATAGAATCGCGCGCTGGAATGGCGGGCGTTCTCAATCTCGGTGCGGGACTCGACCGGTCGGTGCCTGGCGCCGTGACCGTCGACAAGGCCGCGTCAACAAATCCAGACGTCGTGCACGACCTCGACGTCTATCCCTGGCCGTTCGAGACCGACAGCTTCGATCAGATCATCGGCCGCGAGGTCATCGAGCACCTCGAGGACGTCGTGAAGGCGATGGAGGAGATGCATCGCATCACGCGGAACGGCGGGCTGGTGCACATCGTCACGCCGCACTACTCGTGCTCGAATTCGTATACCGACCCGACGCACCGGCGGCATCTCGGGTATTTCTCGTTCGACTACTTCACGGACGGAAACCAGTGGGGCTTCTACAGCGGCGCGCGGTTCAAGATGAAACGCCGGCAGATCCGCTTCTACGGGCGCTACAAGAACGCGCCGCAGCAATGGTTCGCGAACCGCTACCCGAGACTCTACGAGGAGCGGTTCGCGTGGATTCTGCCGGCGTGGTATCTGGTCTTCGATCTCGAGGTGGTGAAGTAGGCGTCAGCCCTTCGCCTTGACCTCGGCAATCCAGCGATCGACCCGCTGATCCAGAATCGTCAGGGGCAGGGCGCCTCCGCCGAGGATGGTGTCGTGGAACGCGCGGATGTCGAAGCGGTCGCCGAGCTCCGTCTCCGCCCTGCGTCGCATTTCCTGGATGCGGAGCATGCCGATCTTGTAGCTCGTCGCCTGGCCCGGGATGACGAGGTAGCGACGAATCTCCGAGCGCGCCTGCGCCTCGGTGGTCGCCGAGTTGTCGAGGAAGTACTGCACCGCCTGCTCCTCGGTCCAGCCCTTGGCATGCAGGCCGGTGTCGACGACCAGGCGGATGGCGCGCCATATTTCGGAGCCGAGCCGCCCGAATTCTGAATACGGATCTTCGTACGTGCCCGGCATCTCGCGCGCGAGCCACTCTGAGTACAGGCCCCACCCCTCGGAATACGCGCCGACGCCGGCCTGGCGGCGGAACGTCGGAATGCCCGTCAGTTCCTGCGCGATGGCGATCTGCATGTGATGGCCCGGCAGGCCCTCGTGATACGCGATAACTTCGAGCTCGTGCTTCGGCATCGCCTTCATATCCGAGAGATGCGCGTAGTAGACGCCGGGGCGTGAGCCGTCCGGCGTGCTGGGGAAGTAGTGCTGCGCCGCACCCGGCTGCTCGCGGAATGGCTCGACGCGCTTCACGACGAGGTCGGCCTTCGGCAGCAGCCCGAAATACTGGGGCAGTACCGCTTTGATCTTGTCGATGGCGGCCGTGGCGTCGCGGATGTAGGCCTCGCGCCCCTCGTCGGTATCAGGGTAGTAGTAGCGCGGATTGTCCTTGTTGTCGCGCAGTTCGGCGAAGAACTCCTGCAGCGTGCCGGTGAACCCGACCTTCGCCTTGATGACTTCCATCTCCTGACGGAGACGCGCCACCTCGGCGAGACCGATGGCGTGGATTTCGTCGGCGGTGAGGTTCGTTGTCGTCGAGGCCGCGAGGCGCTCATTGTAGTACGCAGCGCCGTTGGGAAGGGCGCCGACGCCGAACGACTGTTCGGGGGCGTTCTCGCGGTCGGCGCGCTGCCAGGCGATCAGTTCGTCATAGGCCTCTTTGAACGGCCCGGTCAGTGCCTCGCGGGCGCGGGCGAGGAAGGCATCCGCCTGCGCCTGGTCGAGTTTCTTCTGTTCGACCAGAGCGCCGAGGTCGGCCTTCAGGTCGGCCCAGACGGCGCTGTCGTCGCCGCTCTCGTCGAACGGCGCGCCGGAAATGATCCGCGTCGACTCGTCGATGACCGCGTCGAACGCGAAACGCGGTGGACGGACGCCCTCGGCTGCCGCGCGCCTCGAGAGGTCGATCAACTGGCGCAGGGCGCGGCCCGACTCGCGGATGCGATTGATGTACATCTCGACGTCATCCGCGTCGGTCACCGGGTGGAACGCAATCAGCAACTGCGGGAAGAGGGAGTGCAGTCCCGCCATCTGATTGAAGACATACATGTTGTTGCGAAACTTCAGTGCCGCTTCGGCCTGTTCGAGCTGGTAGACGGCGACGTCGTACGACGTCTGGGCTTCGGGACTCAGCTTGTCGTAGTCGAAGGTCGCGCGCATTTCGTCGACGGTGGCGCGCTGCCATTCCATCTGCCGGTCCTGTGCGGCGATCGACATGTCGTCGATCTCGCCCGACTTGCGTCCGAGAAACGTCTGCTGGAGGGGACTGAACGCAAGCTGCTCTTCGAACTTCTGTTCGAACCAGGCGTTGATGCGGTCGGTCTCATCCTGTGGCGCCTGTGCCTGCGGCAGGGCCGCGAGCAGTAGCGCCAGCCCTGCGGCGGCGAACCCCGTGCGTGTCATGAAGCAGTCTCCCTTACGATGGTGGCGGAATGTCCGCCGGAACGGTCCCGGCGGGATTCTTGGGCGGCGTCGGGCCCAGTAGTTCGCGCAGCTCGTCCCCTTCGATCACTTCGCGTTCGAGCAGACGCGTCGACAGCTCGTCGAGCACGTCGCGGCGCTCGCGCAGCACACGCAGCGCCGTCTCGTGCGCGTCGTCGATGATCCGCTTGATCTCGCCGTCGATGCGCTGGGCAGTGGCTTCCGCGTAGTTGCCACGCTCGGGGGCGAACCCGGGATCGAGGAACATGCCGCGGCGGTGTCCGTCGTAGTTGACGGTACCGAGCGCCTCGCTCATGCCGTACTCCGTGACCATCGCCCGCGCGATGTCGGTGGCGCGCAACAGGTCGTTCTGTGCGCCGGTCGAGACTTCGCCGAACGCGACTTCTTCGGCGCTGCGTCCGCCGAGCAGCACGGCCAGCTGGTTGCTCAAGTCGGCCGTCGTCATCAGGTAGCGGTCTTCGGTCGGCAACTGCATGGTGTAGCCGAGGGCGCCGACGCCGCGGCCGACGATCGAGATCTTGTGTACCGGATCGAGATTGGGCAACACGCTCGCGACAATGGCGTGACCGGCTTCGTGATACGCGATGATGCGCCGCTCGCGCTCGCTGATGACGCGCCGCTTTTCGAGACCGGCGATGAGACGGTCGATGGCCTCGTTCAGGTCGCTCATGTCGACCGCCGTCTTATCGCGCCGTGCCGCAAGCAGGGCCGCTTCGTTGACCAGATTCGCAAGATCCGCCCCGGCAAAGCCCGCCGTACGCGCCGCGATCAGCTTGAGGTCGACGTCCTCGGCCAGCTTCACCTGTTTGACGTGGATGCCGAGAATCTCTTCGCGCCCCCGCACGTCGGGCTTGTCGACGACGACCTGCCGGTCGAAGCGGCCGGGGCGGAGGAGTGCGGGGTCGAGTACCTCGGGCCTGTTCGTGGCCCCCATGATGATGACGCCCTTGCGCGCGTCGAAGCCGTCCATTTCGGCCAGCAACTGGTTGAGTGTCTGCTCGCGCTC
>Ga0079224_100006669_pt1 | contig 15366 bp, 10 predicted proteins | sample Stecom2015_FD_80414 | JGI IMG/M metagenome (GOLD analysis project Ga0079224, IMG submission 80414) | Agricultural soil microbial communities from Utah to study Nitrogen management - Steer compost 2015 | ecosystem: Environmental > Terrestrial > Soil > Agricultural land | place: USA: Utah...
CGGCCTGCTGCCGGGCGCCGGCGGCACCCAGCGCCTGCCGCGCATTGTCGGCGTCGAGAAGGCGCTGCAGATGGTCACCAGCGGCGAGCACGTGCCGGCCAAGGCGGCCAACGGCATGGGCCTGATCGACGAGCTGGTCGAAGAGGGCAAGCTGCGCGAGGGCGCCGTCGCCTTCGCCAAGAAGGTGGTCGCCGAGGGCCGCCCGCTGCGTAAGGTCCGCGACAACGACGACAAGATCCAGGAAGCCAAGGGCAAGCCGGAGATCTTCGCCAACTTCCGCAAGGCCAACGCCCGCAAGTTCCGCGGCTTCATGGCCCCCGAGAACAACATCAAGGCCATCGAGGCGGCGGTGAACCTGCCGTTCGATCAGGGCCTGGAAGCCGAGCGCAAGCTGTTCACCGAGCTGATGATGGGCCCGCAGTCGGCGGCCCAGCGCTACTACTTCTTCGCCGAGCGCCAGGCGCAGAAGATCCCTGACGTGGGCGACGACGTGCCGACCCTGCCGGTCAGGAGCGTCGGCATCATCGGCGCCGGCACCATGGGCGGCGGCATCGCGATGAACTTCGCCAACGCCGGCATCCCGGTGAAGATCGTCGAGGTGAAGCCCGAGGCCCTGGAGCGCGGTCTGGGCGTGGTGCGCAAGAACTACGAGCGCACCGCCTCCCGCGGCGGCATCACGACCCAGCAGGTCGAAGAGCGGATGAACCTGATCAAGGGCACGCTCTCGATGGACGATCTGGCCGACGTCGACCTCGTGATCGAGGCGGTGTTCGAGCGGATGGACATCAAGAAGGACATCTTCGCCAACCTCGACCGCATCTGTAAGCCGGGCGCGATCCTGGGCACCAACACCTCGGGCCTGAACATCAACGAGATCGCCTCGGCGACGAAGCGCCCCGAGAGCGTCATCGGCCTGCACTTCTTCTCGCCGGCCAACGTGATGAAGCTGCTGGAGATCGTCCGCGCCGACCACACCTCCAAGGAGGTGATCGCCACCTCGATGAAGCTGGCCAAGCAGATCGGCAAGATCGCCGTGCTGGTCGGCGTCTGCCCGGGCTTCGTCGGCAACCGTATCCTGGGCGCCCGCCAGCGCGAGGCCCAGAAGCTGGTCCTGGAAGGCGCGATGCCCTGGGACATCGACCGCGTCCTCTACGACTTCGGCTTCCCGATGGGGCCGTTCGCCATGAGCGACCTGGCCGGCCTCGACATCGGCTGGGTGAAGGAGAAGTCGAAGGGCGAAAGCATCCGCGACGTGCTCTGCGAGATGGACCGCCGCGGCCAGAAGACGGGCGCCGGCTACTACGACTACGACGAGAACCGCAACGCCAAGCCCTCGCCCGTCACCGAGAAGATCATCAACGACTTCATCGTGAAGAGCGGCCGCAACCCGCGGAAGATCTCCGACGAGGAGATCTTGGAGCGCTGCATCTATCCGATGATCAACGAGGGCGCGAAGATCCTGGAAGAGGGCAAGGCCCTGCGCGCCTCGGACATCGACGTGGTCTGGGTCAACGGCTACGGCTGGCCGGTCTACCGCGGCGGCCCGATGTACTACGGGGACCAGGTCGGCCTGGACAAGGTGCTGGCCAAGATGAAGGAATTCGAGGCCACCATGGGCGACGTCTTCAAGCCCGCGGCCCTGCTCGAAAAGATGGTCGCCGAAGGCACGACCTTCGCCAAGCTGCCGCCGAACCCGCGGATCCTCTAGGTCCGTCCGCCACTCAGCGCACACTCAAGGAAGTCAGGAATATCAACGAACATGCGTGAAGCCGTCATCGTCTCCGCCGCCCGCACCCCGATCGGGAAGGCCTACCGGGGCGCGTTCAACAACACCACCGCCCCGACCCTGGGCAGCTTCGCCGTCAAGGCGGCGGTCGAGCGGGCCCGGATCGATCCGGCCGAGATCGACGACGTGGTGATGGGCGCGGCGCTGCAGCAAGGCACCACGGGCTCTAACTTCGCCCGCGCCGTGGCCCTGCGCTCGGGTCTGCCGAACACCGTCGCGGCCATGAGCCTCGACCGCCAGTGCTCGTCGGGCCTGATGGCGATCGCCACCGCCGCCAAGTACATCATCAATGACGGCGCCCCGGTCGCCGTCGGCGGCGGCCTGGAATCCATCTCGCTGGTCCAGAACGACAAGATGAACCGCTTCCGGGCCCGCGACGAGTGGCTGGCCGAGCACGTGCCGGAACTGGCGGTGTCGATGATCGAAACCGCCGAGATCGTCGCCGAGCGCTACGGCGTCTCGCGCGAGTACCAGGACGAGTACGCCCTGCAGTCCCAGCAGCGCACCGCCCAGGCGCAGGCCGATGGCCGCTTCGACCAGGAGATCGTCCCGGTCACCACCACCATGATGGTGCAGAACAAGGAAACCGGCGAGTTCTCCGAGAAGGAGATCACCATCCGTCAGGACGAGGGCAACCGCCCGCAGACCACCCTGGCCGACCTGCAGAAGCTGCAGCCGGTGTTCAAGGGCGGCCGTTACGTCCAGGAAGGCAAGTTCGTCACCGCCGGCAACGCCTCGCAGCTCTCGGACGGCGCCGCGGCAGTGGTGCTGATGGAGGCCAAGGAAGCCGAGCGCCGTGGCCTGGAGCCGCTGGGCGCCTACCGCGGCATGGCCGTGGCCGGCTGCGGCCCGGAGGAGATGGGCATCGGTCCGGTGTTCGCCATCCCGAAGCTGCTTGAGCGTAACGGCCTGAAGATGGACGACATCGACATGTGGGAGCTGAACGAGGCTTTCGCCTCGCAGCTGCTCTACTGCCGTGACAAGCTGGGCATCCCGAACGAGAAGCTGAACGTCTCCGGCGGCGCCATCTCCATCGGCCACCCCTACGGCATGACCGGCGCCCGCTGCACGGCCCACATCATGTACGAAGGCAAGCGCCGCGGCGCGAAGTACGGCGTTGTCACCATGTGCGTCGGCGGCGGCATGGGCGCGGCCGGTCTCTTCGAGATCTTCTAAGCGATCCGACGCTCGTCGAAAGTGGAACGGCCGCCCCTCGGGGCGGCCGTTCTCGTTTGGGCCTAGAACCTCCCGCGCAGGCCGACCGCGAAGGTCCAGGCCAGGAACCAGGCGTTGGTGTAGTCGTGGTTGTGCTGGCTGCGGGTGAACGGCGGACGGTGTCGAAGGCGTTGTCGATCCCGACCGTCAGAGACGCATCCCACGCCAGCGGACCCACGTAGACGAGGTCCTAGGTGATCTAGAAGGCGGGGGCGGCTTTTCGCCAGCGCGGTCGACCGTTTGGCTCCTACGGCCGGAGCTCGCTCTTCAAGCCAGATCCTGCGGGATCGCCCTCCGTGCGAAGGCGAGGGAAGGTCTCCGCCAAGGTTTCCCTATGGGAAGTCGTCTCGTTTTTGCAACATCGTCAAAAATCAACATTCGACGATCCGTGACATCTGAAGCGGCGTGAGTAATGCTCACGCTGTGACGCTGGCCGCCCAAGAGCCGGCGCACGCGGAAACGCAATGACCGGCCGTGGGCCGGGGGGAGTGGAACACATGAAGCGGCACCTGCTCGCGACGAGCGCCCTTGCGCTCAGCACCCTTGCAACTGACGCCCTGGCCCAGGACCGCGGGACTGTCCTCGACGAGCTGGTGGTCACGGCTCAGCGGCGTGAGGAGGCGCTGCAGGACGTGCCGATCGCCGTGTCGGCCTTCGACCAGGGGGCGCTGGAACGGTCCCGGATCGAGGGCGGGCCGAACCTCGTCACCGCCGTGCCCAACGTGAACTTCTCCAAGGGGAACTTCACCGGCTACAACTTCCAGATCCGCGGTATCGGCTCGAAGCTGGTGGCGGGCTCGGGCGACGCCGGCACCGGCATTCACCTGAACAACGCCCCGCTGCTGTCCAACAACCTGTTCGAGACCGAATTCTACGACGTCGAGCGGGTCGAGGTGCTGCGCGGCCCGCAGGGCACGCTCTACGGACGCAACGCCACCGGCGGCGTGGTCAATCTGATCACCGCCAAGCCCACCGACCAGTTCGAGGGCGTGGTCCGCGCCGAGGTCGGCAACTACGACTCGATCAAGTTCCGCGGGATGGTCAACATCCCGATGGGCGAGGTGTTCGCCGCCCGACTGGCCGGCACCTACCTGGAGCGCGGCGGCTACGGCGACAACATCTTCACCGGCAACGACGCCGACAACCGCAACCTGTGGGGCGTGCGGGCGACGGTCTCGTTCGACCCGGCCGAAAACTTCCGCTCGTGGCTGGTCTGGGACCACTTCGAGGAGGACGACAACCGCTCGCGGATCGGCAAGCAGTTCTGCACCAAGGACCCCGGCCCCGCCAACATCGGCGGCCTTGGCTACTCTACGGCAGCCGGCGGCCTGATCGGCCAGATCCAGCGCGGCTTCTTCAGCCAGGGCTGCCTGCCCACCCCGCTGTACGATCCCAGCGCGCTGGGCACGGTGAACTCGCAGGGCACCCTCGGCGGCCTCTTCGGCGCCCTCGGCGGCTTCCAGACCGGCGACGCCTACGCCGGCAAGATGCAGACGCCGGACATTCGCGACATCGAGTCGACGTTCGACCCGATCTACAAGTCGAAGACCGACATCTATCAGTTCAACGCCGAGTTCGACGTCACCGACGACCTGACGCTGAGCTGGCTGACCAGCTATACGTTCTTCAAGCTCTACACGCGGCAGGACTACAACCGGTACACGCCGAGCGTGCCGTTCAACACGACGCCGAACCCGGTCAACGCTTTCGGCGCGGTGCCGGGCTACGCCTCGACCATCTACCCGATGCTGTTCCCGAACGGGGTCATCAACGATCCGCAGAACGGGGCCTTCAACCGGTTCACGACCAGCGACATCTCCTCGGCCTACACCGAGAACTGGAGCCACGAAGTCCGGCTGCAGTCGAACTTCGACGGACCGCTCAACTTCAATCTGGGCGGCCTGTTCCTGCGCTTCACCACGCAGGGCGACTACTACGTGATGTTCAACACCGGCACGGGCTACTACCAGATCAACAACCTGCTCACGGTCGGCGACGCCAACTGCCAGGGCCCGGCGCCCTGCATCACCATCGACCCAGGCGCCGACCCGAACCGGTCGGGCCACAACTACTACGACAGCTACGGTCCCTACGATCTGACGAGCTACGCGGTGTTCGGCGAGCTCTACTGGCAGATGACCGAGAGTTTCAAATGGACGCTCGGCCTGCGCTACACGGTCGACAGGAAGGAAGTGCAGAACAACACCGTGGCGCTGGGCACGCCGGGCATCGGCCCCAACCCGGGCACCCCGCGCATCCTCGAGGCCGAGTTCAAGGAGCCGACAGGTCGCTTCGGCTTCGACTGGAAGCCGGACGTCGGCTTCACCGACGACACCCTCGTCTACGGCTTCTATTCCCGCGGCTACAAGGGCGGCGGCCTGAACCCCCCGTTCAGCCCGGGGATCGGCGTCGTGCCGACCTCGCCGATCTTCCAGCCCGAGTTCATCGACGCCTACGAGATCGGCACCAAGAACACGCTGCTCGACGGTTCTCTGATGCTGAACCTGACCGGCTTCTACTACGACTACGCCGGCTACCAGGTCTCCAAGATCATCAACCGGACCTCGATCAACGAGAACATCGACGCCAAGGTGAAGGGCGTCGAACTGGAGACCGTCTGGCAACCGATCCCGGGCCTTCGGCTCAACGCGGCCATCGGCTGGCTCGACAGCGAGATCCAGGACACCACCTCGATCGATACCTTCAACCGGACCCAGGGCAACCCGGGCCTGGTGCTGGTGAAGTCGAGTTCGGCGTCCAACTGCGTGGTCTCGACGGCCTCGGCCCAGACGGCGTTGGCCATCTCCAACCAGGTGCCGGGCTTCACGCCCAACCCGTTCGCGCTGCTCGGCGTCTGCACCTTGACCTCGGCGGCGGGCGCGGGCGCCAACATCGACGGGACCGGCGCCATCGCGGCCGGCACCAACGCATTCGGCGGGCTGGTCAGCGAGGGCGTGCCGGTCAACATCGGCGGCAACGACCTGCCGAACGCGCCGGAGTGGACCGTCTCGCTGGGCGCCCAGTACACCATGGACTTCGGGAACTGGTCGGCGACCCTGCGCGGCGACTACTACCGGCAGTCCGAGACCTTCGCGCGCATCTACAACAGCCCGACGGACCGCATCGACAGCTGGGAGAACGTCAACCTGACGCTGACCGTGTCCAACGCCGACATGGGCGTGGAGATCGGCGCGTTCGTGAAGAACGCCACCGACGAGGAGGCGATCACCGACTTCTACCTGACCGACGACTCCTCGGGCATGTTCCGGAACGTCTTCTACACCGAGCCCCGCACCTACGGGGTCTGGATCCAGAAGCGGTTCTGATCGCGGGACGGTCGGCTGAGGCGCGCCTCAGCCGGCCTTCTCGAACCACAGGCTGAGATTGTTGGCCGGCATCTCGATGCGGCCGGCCAGCTTCAGGCCCGAACGGGCGGCCAGCGCCGCCACGTCCTCCAGGCGCCGCAGCCCCCATTCGGGGTTGCGGCGCTTCAGGTCTTCGTTGAAGGCGAGGTTGCTGGGCGCAGGCGGGGTCTGCGCCTCCAGATACGGCCCGTAGAGATAGAGCAGCCCTCCGGGCGGCAGCACGGCCGCGGCCAGCTTCATCAGCCCCTCGGTGGCGGCCCACGGGCTGATGTGGATCATATTGATGCAGACGACGGCGTCGAAGGTCTCCTTCGGCCAGCCGGCGGGATCCATCGCGTCCAGTCGGATCGGCGCCAGGAGGTTCGGCAGGCCCGCCGCCTGCCGCCAGGCGGCGACGCTGGCGAGCGCCTCGGCCGCGGTATCGCTCGGCCGCCAGGACGCGCCCGGCAGCCCGCGCGCCATCCACACTGCATGCTCTCCGGCGCCACTGGCCACCTCCAGCACCCGGGCCGCGACCGGCAACCGCGAGCGCAGCACGGCCAGGATCGGATCGCGGTTGCGCGCCGCTGACGGCGAGGACAGGGCTCCGGGTGGAGCGCCCGCCGCGGCGCCGGTGTCGGAGCTCATTCCCGGGGCGGGGTCCGGCATGGCCTGCGTCCTCATCCTCGCTGTGCCAGCCTAACACGGGCGTTCTTCATTCCTGCAGACCCGCTCGGCGGAAGCGCTGGTTGGATTTGGCCGAACGCCGGTCTATCAGCGCCGCCAATCCGATCCCGAAAGGAAACCTCCTTGACCACCGTCACCCTGTCGCGGCCGGCGACGCAGGTCGCCTGGCCGAAGAAGACGCGCGAGCTCTTCAACCACCACATGGATTCCACCGCCTGGAACGACTTCGCCTTCCGCGACGACGACATCGTCGTCGCCACCTATGCGAAGAGCGGCACGACCTGGATGCAGCAGATCGTCAGCCAGCTGGTCTTCCAAGGCGCTCTGGACGTGCCCGTGCACGAGATCTCGCCCTGGCTCGACCTGCGAATCATGCCGCCGGACACCAAGGCAAGGCTCGAGGCCCAGACCCACCGGCGGGTGATCAAGACCCACCTGCCGCTCGACGCCCTGGTGTTCTCGCCGAAGGCCAAATACCTCTACATCGCGCGCGACGGCCGCGACGTGGTGTGGAGCATGTACAACCACCACGCCAGCGCCAACGACCTCTGGTATCAGGCGCTGAACGAGACGCCCGGGCGCGTGGGCCCGCCGATCGGCCGGCCGGACCCGGACATCCGCCGCTACTTCCGCACCTTCGTCGAGCAGGACGGTCATCCGTTCTGGCCGTTCTGGGAGAACATCTCCAGCTGGTGGGGCGCGCGCCATCTGCCGAACGTCAAGCTCGTCCACTTCGCCAACCTCAAGCTCGACCTGGAAGGCGAGATGCAGGCGATCGCCGACTTCCTAGGCATCGAGGTCCCCGCCGACAAATGGCCGTCGGTGGTCGATCACTGCACCTTCGACTGGATGAAGCGGCATGCCGCCAATGTCGCTCCGCTGGGCGGCGCGATCTTCGAGGGCGGCGCGGAGAGCTTCATCAACAAGGGCACGAACGGCCGGTGGCGCGACGTGCTCACGGCCGAGGAGAGCGCCTGGTACGAAGCGATGGCCGAGGAGAAGCTGGGGCCCGACTGCGCCCGCTGGCTGAAGACCGGCTGCGGCGCCTGAGCCCTAGGGGCTAAGGGGCGCGCAAAGGGGCGGGCGGAGGACATTTGACGATGTTGTCTGTCTGCCCCTTCGAGAGCACCCGCCCGTTCGACCATACCAGGGTCTGGTCGGTCTCGGCGCAGACCCGCCGCACCCGCCCGCCCGTGGTGACGGTGCTGACCTCGAAGCCCAGCACCCGGGCGGTCCGTCCGCCTGGCGCGATGCGCAGGCTGCGCACCGTGCTGGTCTCCACCGAGGTGGCGGTCTGCAGGAACCGGCGCGCCGCGGCCTTCGCCTCGGCCAGGGTGCTGCGGCCGTAGACGATGGTCTCCTTCGGCGTCCGGTGCTGGTCGACGAAGACGGCGTCGGGCGTGAAGCCGGCGAAGTAGGCGTCGAGCCGGCGCGCATTCCAGGCTGATTCCTGGTCGGCGAGATAACGCCGCACGGCCGTCTCGGTCAGCCCCTTGGCCGCCGCGGGCGCGGCGACCGCCGCCAGCGTCGCCGTCAGCAGGCCGACGCATAGGCTCTTGCGTGCGAACATCGAACCACCTTTTCAGCGGCCGCAGACTTGGCCATGACTGTCGGCCCATCGCAGGGGGACGAAGATGAGCTGGCCCGAGGATGTCACGCTGAGGGGGCGCCACGCGAGCCTCGAGCCGCTGGCGCCCGAACATGCCGAGGGGCTGGCGCAGGCCAGCGCCGACGGCGAGGTCTGGCGGCTCTGGTACACCCGCGTGCCGAAGCCCGAGGAGGTCCCGGCCGAGATCGAACGGCGGCTGCAGCTGAAGGCGAGCGGGATGATGCATCCCTTCGCCGTGCGCGACGCCTCCGGGCGGCTGGTCGGCATGACCACCTACTGCAACATGGACGCGGTCAGCCCCCGCGTCGAGATCGGCTACACCTGGTACGCCAAGAGCGTGCAACGCACGGCGCTCAACACCGAGTGCAAGCTGATGCTGCTGCGCCACGCCTTCGAGACGCTCGGCTGCATCGCCGTCGAGTTCCGCACCAACCAGTTCAACTACGCCAGCCGCCGCGCCATCGAGCGGCTGGGCGCCAGGCTTGACGGGGTGCTGAGGGCTCACTCGAAGAACCCCGACGGCTCGCTGCGCGACACCTACGTCTTCAGCATCACCGCCGCGGAGTGGCCCGCGGTGCGCACCCACCTGACCTGGCAGCTGGAGCGGCCGCGCTGAGACGTCACCTCCCGCCGCTGCGCGGGGAGGTGGGGAGCTCACGAATACCTCGCCTCCACAGGTGTCGCGCCCGCCGACTGCTCCACCGCCCAGGCTAGGTCTTCGAGGTAGGCGGCGGCGACGTCGGCGTGCACCGGCGAGAGCATCAGGTGGAGGCTCTTCGGCTCGGTGGTGACGCCGGTGAACCAGCCCTTCTCGCGCAGCTTGCCCCACACCGCCAGGATATCGAGATCGGGGCGGGTGAAGGCGATGAGGCCGAGCTGCGGGCGGCCGAGGACGGTGAAGCCCATCGCCTTCACCCCCGCCTCGATCGCCTCGCGAGCGGCCACCACCTGGCCCTGCCTGGCGCGGTAGCCTTCGACGCCGAGGAAATTCATCACCGCCCAGGCCGCCGAGATGGCCCCGCCCGGCCGGGTGCCGGCCAGCGTGGGCGTGACCATCCGCCCGCCCGGCCAGTCCCTGAAGTCGAAAGTCATGAAGGCCTTCAGCTCCTGCGAGCGGAAGAACACCGTCGAGGCGCCCTTGGCGGCGTAGCCGTACTTGTGCAGGTCGGCCGACATCGAGCGCACCCCCGGCGCCTCGAAATCGAAGGGCGGGATGTCGCCGCCGTTCATCCGCACGAACGGGGCCAGGTAACCGCCGACGCAGGCGTCCACGTGCAGCCATAGGTCCCGCTGCTCGGCGAGCTTCGACAACTCGGCGACAGGGTCGATCAGGCCGTAGGGAAAGTTGGGCGCCGAGCCGACGATCATCACGGTCCGGTCGTCGGCGGCCGCGGCCATGGCCTCTGGGTCGGCGAGGTAATCCTTCAGCGGCGTGCGGCGGACCTCGATCTCCATCAGCGCGGCGGCCTTGTCGAACGCCGGGTGGGCCGAGCGGGGGATGACGATGTTGAGCGGGCCGGTCAGGCCGCGCGCCCTGCGGGCGAAGTCGCGGGCCGCCTTCAGGGCCATGGTGATGGAATCGGTGCCACCCGAGGTGATGGTCCCTGCCGCACCCTCGGGCGCATGTAGCAGCGACAGGCCGAAGCCCACGACCTCTTCCTCCATCCGCTTGAGCGAAGGGAAGGCGGCGGGGCCCAGCCCGTTCTCCGACTGGAAGAGAGCGTAGGCCTCCTTCTGGACCTGCTCGACCTCTGGGCCGGCGTTGAAGACGTAGACCGCGGTCCGTCCCTCGCGCCAGCGCACGTCGCCGCTGGCGTAGGCGACCATCCGGTCCTTCAGTTCGGGCCAGGGCGTCCCGGCCTCGCGAAGCGTCGCGTGGGTCATGGCGCCCACTCTTCCCCGTCTCTCGCGCCGAGAGAAGGGGAAGAGCGTATGTCCATGCCTAGGCCATCGCGTGCTCGCGCTTGACGATGTCCTCGGCGATGCGGCCGCCGATCTCGGCCATGTGGTCGAATTCGGCCACGTAGTCGCCCAGGCCCTGGGTCAGCCCGCGCAGTTCGGCGATCAGGTCCTGCCGTTCGCTCTCGGGCAGGTAGACCTCGATCTCGTCCCAGCCGGTCCAGCCCTCGCGCGGCTGAAACCCGAGGATCTGGCCGCGCCGGGCGGAGATGGCCGCGGTGATCCGGGCGGTCGCCGACGACGGGGCGTGGATGGTCAGCTTCTCGATAGGCTCGAGCAGGTAGCTGCCGCACTGCTTCAGCCCTTCGCTCATCGCCAGGCGGCCGGCGGCCCGGAAGGCCATTTCCGAGGAGTCCACCGAGTGGTAGCTGCCGTCGATCAGGCAGACGTCCACGTCGACCACAGGGAAGCCGAGCGGGCCCTTCTGGGCCGCATCCCGAATCCCCTGCTCGACGGCTGGGATCCACTGCTTGGGCACCACCCCGCCCGTGATCCGCTGCGAGAAGGTCAAGCCGGAGCCCGTCGCGCCCGGCTTGATCTCGAGGATCACGTCGCCGAACTGCCCGTGGCCGCCGGTCTGCTTCTTGTGGCGGCCGTGCTGGGTGACGCCTTTGCGGATGCTCTCGCGGTAGGAGACCTTGGGCTTGGCGACCTGGGCCTCGACCCCGAACCGCCGCCTCAGCCGCTCGAGCGTGGTGGCGATGTGCGCCTCGCCCTGGCCGGCCAGCAGGTGCTCCTGGGTGATCGGGTTGTGGGTCAGCCGCAGCGTGCGGTCCTCTTCCACCAGCTTGGCAAGGGCGCCGGAGAGCCGCACGTCGTCCTTGTGCTCCTTGGCCGAGATGGCCATGCAGTAGAGCGGCATGGGCTCGGCGACCTCGATGGCGGCGCGACGCGCCTTGCCGTCTGTGGACAGCACTTGGCCGGGCTGGGCCTGATCGAGCTTGGCGATGGCGACGACCTCGCCTGCGCCGGCCCGGTCCACCTTGCGGATGGCAGCCCCGTCCAGCTTGAAGAGACCGCCGGGCCGGGCGCGCCGCCCTTCCGGATCGGTCAGCTCGTCCCCGTCGGAAAGCTCGCCGCCCATGGCGCGGGCGAACGTCAGCTTACCGGCCTGGCCGGCGTAGGACGTGCGGAAGGCGTAGGCGCACGGTCCGTCCAGTCCCAGCCTTTCGGCGGCGCGGGAAACGTGCGGCGTCTCGTGGCGCAGGGCCTTGAGCAGGCGGCGCACGCCGAAGGCGTTGAGGGCCGAGCCGAAGAAGACGGGCACGATCAGCCCCTCGTTCATCTCGCGCACCAGGTCGGCGAACACCTCGTCCTGGCTGGGCGTCAGGTCCGAGAGCAGCTCCTCCATCAGGGTGTCGTCGAAGTCGGCGAGCTGCTCCAGCATATGGAAGCGGGCCTCGGCCTCCTGGGCGACCACGTCCGGCGGCAGGTCGATGCGCTCGGACGGCTGACCGGCCCGGTAGACGAAGGCGCGCTCCAGCGCCAGGTCGACGAAGCCGGTGACCTGCTCGCCCTTGAAAAGCGGAATCTGCCGGGCGACGAGCGGGGCCGAGCTGATCGGGACGAGGGCGTCCAGCAGGCCGTCCAGCGGCCCGTGCGCCTGGTCGATGCGGTTGACGAACACCGCATGCGGCACGCCCATCCGTTCCATCTGCTTGAAGATCGGCTGCAGGAGCACGGCCTTCTCCGGATGGGGATCGGCGACGATGATCGCCAGGTCCACCGCCGGCAGCACTCCGTCGGCTGCGCCGCAGAACTCGGTTGCCCCGGGGCAGTCGAAGATGGCGTAGCGGTCGCCCATGAACTCGAAGGCGGCCAGGTTCGGCTCCACGGACTGGCCTCGCTTTCGGGCCTCTGGGCTGGCGTCGCCGACACTGGATCCGGCATCGACGCTCCCCTGCCGCGGGATCGCGCCGCTGGCGAACATCATCGCTTCGAGAAGGGTGGTCTTGCCGGCGCCTGCCGCGCCGACCAGGGCGATGGCGCGCATGGCGCCCGGCTTTGAGCCGGCCATGGTCTGGTCCTCCATCACTCGGACGCCGGCTCGTTCTTTGGCCGGCCGATGGAGGGATGCTCCACCCGCTACGGGCCGAGCGCAAGCGGGAACGATCCCGGCTCAGGGCGCGGGCGGCGGCGGGATCTCGAGCGGCGTCTCCGCCGGCGAGGGCAGCGACGGTTCGGCAGGTCCGGGCGCGGCCTCGGCCCCGGTATCGGGCAGCTCCAGCGGCGCGGGGGTCACCTCGGGTGGCGGCAGCGTCAGGAAACCATCGGCGGTGGAGGGCGGGACCGGCGCCGTGCCGCGGGGCGAGGGCCGGGGAGCCGGCGGGGCGAGCGCGGCAGAAGGCTCCGCGGCGGCGGGCTCGGCCGGCGACGGCGTCAGGACCGCAGCGCGAAGCTGCGTGGCGTCCGGCTCCGCCGCCGGAGCGGGCGCCGGAGCCTCTGCCTCGACCCAGGGCGGACGGCTGCGTTCTCGCGCCAATAGGACGATCAGGGCGCCTGCGACCAGCGCCACGGCCAGGATCGCGGCGGCGTTCGTCAGGGACCGTCGCAGGTCCCGGGTCCCGGCGGGGCGGCGGGGCGGCCGCTCGGGCCGCACGATCGGGCCGATGGCGAACCGCTCGGCGCCCGGCGGCGCCTCGGCGCGTTGCGCCGCCTGAGCCTCCAGCCGCACGCGGCGCATCTGCAGGTCGGCGATCCCCGGGCGGACCACATCGACTGCAGCCTCCTGCCGCTCGCCTGTGTCGAGGTCGGTGACGACGAGGCGGACCGCGCCATCGGGGTCCGGCATCGGCCGCCAGGCCTCGGCGTAGGCCAGCGCGGCTTCGCGGAAGTTCGGCGCGCGCACGACCCTGCCGCGCTCGCGGCCCTCGTGGGCCGCATGGACCACGTAGCGGCGCAGGCCGCCATCGCCGCGGTTGCCCGGATTGACCAAATCGCGCTCCCTGCGGGCTGATCCCGGGCGACCCATTCTGAGCCAAGGATGGCGAAAATGGGCCAGGGGCGGCGCGGCGCGCTGTCGCGCGGCGCCCGCCGAACAGGCGTCTGACGTGCCGCCGCCCCGGCCGCGGGCGGCCGCCGACATTCGATCCCGAACCTTCGAAAGCCCTTCCCCTGAAAGGGTCCGTCTGGCATGCCGGTTTCGAAAACCGATCGATGTTGGACCCGATGGCCGAACGCAGCGGCGTGCGCGCAACCGCCCGATACGAGAAAAAGAGAGAGGCGATCCTCGAAGCCGCGACGCGGATCCTGAACCGGGCGGGGGTGCGGGGGCTGACGCTCGGAGATGCCGCCGCCGCCGTCGGCCTGTCCACGACCAGCGTCACCTACTACTTCAAGCGCAAGGAAGACCTCGCCGCCGCCTGCCTGATGCGCGGCATCGAGACCCTCTACGCGATCGCCGAGGCGGCGGTGGCCGAGCCGACGCCGCAGGCGCGGCTGCGCGTGCTGCTGAATCTGCACTTCGAGCGCCTGCGCCAGGCGGCCACCGGCGAAGCGCCGCCGCTGCCGGTGCTGAGCGACATCCGGGCGCTGAACCCGCCGCGTAAGGCGCAGGTGTTCGAGGCCTTCATGCGCCTGTTCCGCAAGGTGCGGCAGGTGTTCGACGTGCCCGAGCTGGCCGCCCTCAGCCGCGGCCGCAAGACCGCCCGCACCCACCTCTTGATGGAGCAACTTTTCTGGGCCGACGCATGGCTGCGCCGCTATGATCCCGAAGACTATCCGCGGCTCGCCGAGCGCGTGTACGGCATCCTGTCCGAGGGCCTGGCCCTCCCGGGGGCCGTCTGGGCGCCGGAGTCGATGGAGCTGGAGGAGATCTCGGGGGCCGACCCGCAGGAGATTTCGCGCGAGACCTTCCTCCTGGCCGCCACCCGGCTGATCAACAGCCGCGGCTACCGTGGCGCTTCGGTGGAGCTGATCAGCGCCGAGCTGAACGTCACGAAGGGCAGCTTCTACCACCACATCGACGCCAAGGACGATCTGGTGGTCGCCTGTTTCCAGCGCACCTTCGAGGTGATGCGGCGCGTGCAGCGCAAGGCGATGGCCGGACCGGGCGACCAGTGGAGCAAGCTGGTCAACGCCGCCGCCGCGCTCGCCGAATACCAGATGTCGGAACACGGCCCGCTGTTGCGCACCTCGGCGCTGAGCGCCGTGCCCGAGCGCATCCGCGGCAAGATGGTGGAACAGTCGAACCGGGTGTCGGACCGCTTCGCGGCGATGATTTCAGACGGCATCGCCGAGGGCTCGATCCGCCCGGTGGACCCGTTCATCGCCGCCCAGATGCTGAACGCCACGCTCAACGCCGGCGCCGAGCTCGCCTTCTGGGTGCCGGGCGTGAAGCAGAAGGCTGCGCCGGCGGTGTTCGTGCGGCCCCTGCTGATGGGGATCTTCGAGCAGCCGGCGCCGCGGGGCGCAGCGCCGGCCGCTATCGAGCGCTAGACCGGCCGGCTCTGCACGCCGACCGTCCCGGCAGGCGTCGGCAGCGGGTCGGATTCGACGATCGCCTCGGCCGTGGCGGTGGCCTCGCGCAGCTTGGCGAGGTTGCGCTCGTGGGCCTCCTGGCTGATCCGGTAGAAGACCAGCATTCCGGCCATCGCCAGCACCGCGAAGTAGACCACCGGCACGTAGATGTAGGCGAGGCTGGTCAGCACCTGCGGGTCGACCTGGCCGGGCTTGGCGCTCTCGGGGAAGCCGACCACGGTCAGCATCACGCCCGGGATGATCACCGACAGGCCCTGGGCCACCAGTTCCCCCATGAATTCATGCAC
>Ga0079224_100006670_pt1 | contig 15364 bp, 13 predicted proteins | sample Stecom2015_FD_80414 | JGI IMG/M metagenome (GOLD analysis project Ga0079224, IMG submission 80414) | Agricultural soil microbial communities from Utah to study Nitrogen management - Steer compost 2015 | ecosystem: Environmental > Terrestrial > Soil > Agricultural land | place: USA: Utah...
CTACGGCGGGGATTTGTAGACGCGGCCGGCCTTCATCACGAAGGCGACGCGCTCCATCACCCGGATGTCCTCGAGCGGGTCGCCGGGCACCGCGATGACGTCGGCCTGCTTGCCCGGGGCGAGGGTGCCGTGGGTGTCCTCGATGCCGAGGAAGCGCGCGGCGACGCTGGTGGCCGACTGCAGCGCTTCCATGGGCGGCATGCCGCCTTCCACCATCAGCGCGAACTCCTTCGCGTTCTCGCCGTGCGGCGACACCGCCGAGTCGGTGCCGAACACGATCGGCACGCCGGCGTTGTAGGCACGCCGGAAGGTGTCCATGATGACCGGTCCGATGGCAGCCGCTTTCGGCCGCACGAGCTCGGGAAAGAAGCCGTCGATCTTCGCCTGCTCGGCGACCCAGGCGCCGGCCACGATGGTGGGAACGTAGAAGGTGCCGCGCTCCCGCATCAGCCGCATCACCTCGTCGCTCATGAAGGTGCCGTGCTCGATGGAGGCGACGCCCGCCAGGACGGCGCGCTTCATGCCTTCCGTGCCGTGCGCGTGCGCGGCGACGCGCATGCCGTAATCCGCGGCCGTGGACACGATGGCTTCGAGCTCTTCCTGCGTGAACTGCGGGTTCTGGCCGCTCTTCGCCACGCTCAGCACGCCGCCGGTCGCGGTGATCTTGATCCAGTCCGCGCCGTCCTTGTAGCGCTGCCGGACGGCCTTGCGCGCGTCGTCGGCACCGTTCACGACGCCTTCGAGCGGGCCCGGGTCGCCCATGAGGGTGCTGGCCCACCCGACGGTCGGGTCCGCGTGACCGCCGGTGGACGCGAGCGACTTCCCGGCGGTGACGATCAGGGGTCCTGGCACGTCCCCGGCGTTGATCGCCTCGCGCAGCGCCACGGTCACGTTGAAGGCGTCGCCCAGGTTGCGCACGACGGTGAAGCCGGCTTCGAGCGTGATCCTCGCGTATTTCGCCGCATCGAGCGCGTAGTCCGCTTCGTTCAGGATGAACTCCTGGAGGCGGCTGTCGGCGGAGTACTGCCCGTCGAGGTGCACGTGCATGTCCATGAGCCCGGGCAGCACGGTGAAATCCGAGAGGTCGATGAGCGTATCGCCGGGTCCGGGCGCCGCGTGGCCGCGCTCGACGGTGGTGATCTTGTCGCCCGCGATGCGGATCGTGGTCGCCCCGGCGGGCCGGTCGGACGCCCCGTCGATCATGCGTCCCGCGTGAATCAGGATGTCGGCGCGGACGCTGCCCGCCGCGAGCAGCGCGATCGCGAGGATCTCGAGCCTTCTCATGTGCCTTTCCTCCTTCCCCGGTGTGGCAGGCGGCCGGCCGCCCACGGCGGCCAATGTTACCCAAGGTGCCGCGGCGGTGGCGGAAAAAACCATGCCGTGGCAGAGGCTTCGATAGCAAACTGGGTCACAGCGGGGCCACGGGCGCTGGCCTAGAATCCGCGGCTCATTCTCCGCCGGCGAGGATCGGCAGGCATGACGGGCAGGCTCGCGCCAGCGTCGCTGCAGCAGAAGATGACCCTGACCCTGCTCGTGGTGACGGGTGCCCTCGTCCTCGTGAGCTTCGGCATCCTGCACGCCACGGTGACCCCGGCGTTCACGCGGCTCGAGCGGGCTGCGGCCGACACCGACATGGTGCGGGTGCAGCGCGCGCTCCGGAGCGAGCTCGACAAGCTCGCTGCCAGCGCCGGGGACTGGGCGCCATGGGACGATGCCTGGCGTTACGTGCGGGGCGAGAACCCGGATTTCGTACGCTCCAATCTCGACCTGGCGACGCTCGCGAACCTCGACCTCGACCTGTTCGTCTTGTACGACGCGGCGGGACGGCAGGTGTGGGGCGCGCTGATCGAAGAGGGCACGCTCGCTCCCCCGGACCGGCTCGGCATCCTCGAGCCGGGCAGCGCCGTCCTCGCACGGCTCCTCGGGCACGCCTCGGTCGACAGCCGCCTCGACGGCCTGCTCGCGACGAACGCGGGCCCCATGCTCGTGAGCTCGCGCCCCGTGATCACGAGCGCCAGGCAGGGCCCGATCGCCGGCACCCTCGTCATGGGCCAGTTCCTCGACGCCGCGCGACTCGAGAGCCTGCGGCAACGGACCGAGGTCGCGCTCGAGGCCCTGTCCCCGGCCGAGGCACCGCGCGTCGCCGGGTTGCCCGACGCGGGCCCGGGTGACGTGGTGCAGGTCGCCGGTGACGACTTCGTGCAAGCCTACAGCGTGCTGCGCGATCTCGGGGGCGAGCCGCTGCTCGTTCTGGAGACGAGCACGCCCCGCCGCGTCTCGGCGATCGGCGGCCGCACGGTCGGCGCGGCGGTGCTCTCGCTCGCGCTGGCGGGCATCGTCGTCGCGACGGCCGCCTGGCTGCTCCTGCGGCGCATCATCCTGAGACCGCTGGAGCGTCTCGCCGCGCACATGAACGGCATCCGGCAGAGCGGGGACCTCTCGGTGGCGCTGAACGAAAAGCGGCGGGACGAGATCGGTGCCCTCGCGCGCGCCTTCGACCGCATGACGAGCGACCTGCACGACGCGCGCCGCGCGTTGCTCGAGCAGTCTTTCAAGGCCGGCAAGGCCGATACCGCGGCCGAAGTGCTGCACAACATACGCAATGCGCTGACGCCGATGATCAACGGCATCGAGCGCGTGGCGCATTCGTTCGAATCGACCGGTCGCCTGCGCATCGCCCGGGCGACCGAAGAGCTGTCCGACCCGGACTGCCCGCCGGAGCGTCGCGAGAAGCTGCTCGCCTATCTCCGTTCCGCGTTCGAGCACCTCGAGCAGACGCGCACGGGCATGCTGGAGGAGCTGCAGATCGCGGCGCGCCAGGCACACCAGGTGGAAGCGATCCTGGCCGACCAGGAACGCTTCGCCAACGTGCCGCCCGTCATGGAGAACCTGCCGCTGGACGAGGTGATCGGGGAGGCGGCTCTCGTGCTCCCCGGCGCGCGCGAGCAGGGCGTCGAGCTCAACGTCGCGAGCGGCCTCGGGCGCCTGCGGGTTCGCGCGCACAGGGTCGGGCTCGCCCAGGTGCTGGGCAACGTCATGCTGAACGCCTACGAGGCGATCCAGCGGAGCGGAGCGGGCAGCGGCCGCATCGACGTGAGCGCCGCGCCCGAGGAGGAGGATCCGCGCATGATCCGGGTGACGGTGCGCGATTCCGGCTGCGGCTTCGGGGAGACGGCGCGCCTGCGCATCTTCCAGCGAGGTTTCACCTCGAAACGGCCGAGCGAGTTCACCGGCCTCGGCCTGCACTGGTGCGCGAACTCGCTGGCGGCCATGGGCGGGCGGATCGTCGCCGAGAGCAGCGGCCCCGGCCAGGGCGCCGCGTTCCACGTGCTGCTGCCGGCGGCCTGATCCGGGAGAAGCGGATGAACACGAATCCCGAGAGAGTCGATGCCCGGAAGGACATCCGGGTGCTCATCGCCGACGACGACGAGACCATTCTCGAGTGCTACCGCAAGGCGTTCAGCGGCGGCGAGCGCCCCGCCCACCGGCTCGCGCTCGACACGCTCGAGGCCGAGCTGTTCGAAACGCCCGGGGAGGCGGCGCCTTCCGTCCATTTCAGCGTCGTGGCCTGCAGCCAGGGGCGCGAGGCGGTCGATCTCGCCGCTGCGGCGACCCGGGCCGGCCGTCCGTTCGACGTCGTGATCCTCGACGTTCGCATGCCGCCCGGGATCGACGGGGTCGAGGCCGGCCGGCAGATACGCCGGCTGGACCCCGAGGTCGAGATCGTCTTCGTCACCGGCTACTCGGACATCCCCCGCGACGAGCTCGAGCGGCGCGTGCCGCCGCCCCTCAAGCTGCACTATTTCAACAAGCCCATCTCGTTCCTCCGGCTGGCGGAAGACGTCGCGGACATGGTCCAGGCATCGCCATGATGCCGCCCGCGCCCCCGATCAACCGCGTGCTCGCGGTCGACGACGACGCGCTCCTCCTGCGCGAGTACCTGCATTGCCTGGGTCGCGACTTCGAGCCGGACGTCGCGGGCTCGACGCTCAGCGACCTCGAGAAGGTGCTGTTCGGGGAAGACACGGACGAGAAGGGCGCCGCGCGATTCGACGTGCACACGAGAAGCAACGGCGAAGCCGCCGTGCGGGCGGTTGCCGCGGCCGTGCGCGCGAACAGCCCGTACGCGATCGTGTTCCTCGACATTCGCATGCCTCCCGGCATCGACGGGGTGGAAACCGCGAGGCGCATCCGCGGGCTAGACCCGAACGTCAACATCGTGCTGGTGACCGGCTCGATGAGCCCCGAGCCCGACAACCTCGGCGCCAGGATACCGCCCGCGGACCGCATCTTTTTCTTCAAGAAGCCGTTTCACGCGGTCGAGTGCCGGCAGCTCGCCGCGGCCCTGTGCGGCAAGTGGCACGCCGACCTCGCGCTGCGCCGGGCCAACGAGATACTGGAGCAGCGCGTCATGGATCGCACGGCCGAGCTGCACCGGCTGGCGTATTTCGATCCGGTGACGAAGCTGCCGAACCGGCTGAAGCTCATGGACGAGCTGCGGCAGATCATCGAGGCGGGCGGCGAAGGGGAGAGCGCCGTCATCCTGCTCGACGTCGAACGCTTCAGCTTCCTGAACGAGACCTTGGGCTACGATTCGGGGACGCGACTCCTGCGCGCCCTCGGCAAGCGGCTGGTCGACCTGTTCGACGCCGGCGGGCCGAACCGGACGGGTATCGTCGGGCGCTTCGGTGCGGACGAGTTCGCCGTTCTCGTGCCCCGCTGCGGCGCGCGGGCAACGCTCGAAGACACGGTGGAGCGGGTGAAAACGCTCGTGCAGGAGCCGTTCAGCCTGGACGGGCGGGACCTGTTCCTCAAGGCCAGCATCGGCGTCGCCCGCCATCCCGTGCACGGCCGCGACCCGGCGACGGTGTTTCGCTGCGCCGAAGGAGCGCTGCATCGCTCGATGCGCCGGCCGGACGGCAGCGTCACCTACTACCGGCGCGACATGCGTTACCGCGCGCAGCACAGGCTCGAGACGGAAGCGGAGCTGCGGCGCGCGATCGACGGCGGCGAGATCACGGTCTTCTTCCAGCCGCAGGTACGCCTCGCCGACGGCAGTCTCGCGGGCGTCGAGGCGCTTGCACGCTGGATCCGGCGCGACGGCTCGATCACGAGCCCCGCCGATTTCGTGCCGCTGAGCGAGGAAATGGGCATCTCCGACATCCTGTTCGAGTGCATCATGCGCCGCGTGTGCGATGCCGTGAGTCGCTGGCGCTCGGAGCGGGACTGGGCCGTTCCGGTGAGCGTCAACCTGTCGGCCCACCAGCTCCGCAACGGCAGGCTCGTCGGCCTGGTGCAGGGCATTCTCGAGCAGCATCGCCTGGGCCGGCAGATGATCAACCTGGAGCTGACCGAGACCGCCCTGCTCGAGGACCTCACCGTGGCACGCCCGGTGCTGTGCGAGCTCGCCGCCCTGGGCGTCGGCATCCACATCGACGATTTCGGCACCGGCTACTCGTCTTTGGCCTACCTCGCGGAGCTGCCCGCGCAGACGCTCAAGATCGACCAGTCCTTCGTCGAGCGGCTGGTCGGGTCGGCGAGCAACGAGCGCGTGGTCCAGGCGATCATCGCGCTCGGCAAGGCCATGGGGCTGGAGGTCGTGGCCGAGGGGATCGAGACCCGCCAGCAGCTCGAGGCCGTCCGTCGTTTCGGCTGCGACCTCGGCCAGGGCTTCTTCATCCAGAAGCCGCTGCCGGAAGCCGAGTTCCTCGGCTGGTGCGGCAGCGAGCGCGAGCGCCGGGCGAGCGGGCGCTGAAATCCCTTGCGCCTCCCTCCGGCCTCGGAGGCGGTGCCGTCGTCTCCTTCCGACTCCCACGGGGCACCCCCGCCGCCGTTGCTAAGATAGCGACGCCGCGGCGAATGGCGCCGACGGCCCCGGCGTTTTGGGAGGAACGAGAATCATGTTGAAAGAGTTCAGGGAATTCGCACTGCGCGGCAACGTGGTCGACATGGCGGTCGGTATCATCATCGGCGCCGCGTTCGGGAAGATCGTCAACTCGCTCGTCAACGACGTGCTCATGCCGCCGCTCGGGCTGCTGACCGGCCGGGTGGATTTCAGCCAGCTCTACCTGAACCTGTCCGGCACCGATTACCCCTCGCTCGCTGCGGCGCAGCAGGCCGGTGCCGCCACGCTCAACTACGGCATGTTCATCAACGCCGTGATCAACTTCGTGATCGTCGCGTTCGCCATCTTCCTCCTCGTCCGCGCCATGAACCGCCTGCAGCGCAGGGTGGCCGACGAGAAGCCGGCAGAGCCGGCGCCGCCGTCCGCCGAGGTGCAGCTCCTGACCGAGATCCGCGACGCGCTCAAGGCCCGTTCCTGAGCCCGCCGGGCCCGGTCCCGGGGCCGGGTCCCGGCCTGCCGGCCCGCGGCCGGGGCGGCGCGGGTTGTCCATTCGATGGCCGGATGCGAAACTGGCCATCGTCACTCGACGTCTGCCAAACAGTCGTTTTCTTCGAAGGGGTGCCACCGTGAAAGCCGATGCGGAACAACAGATCGTCGACAGCGGGCTCGACAGGACGCTCGCCCGGTGGTGCCTGGGGCTCGCGGGCAACCCCCGCATCGCGCTCAGGCTCTGGAATGGCGCCGAGTACTGCTTCGTCGACGGCAAGCCCGTCGCCGAGGTCGAGATCCGGGACCGGTCCGTGCTGCTCGGCCTGTTGCGCTCGCCGTCGATGGCCTTCGGCGAGGGTTACGCCAGGGGTCTCGTGGAAGTCCACGGCGATTTCTACGATTTCATCTGCGAGGTCTCGGCCGCGCTGTCGCGGCGCTCCGCGCGCTTCTATCGCCTGCAGAAGCTCGGCTCGCAGCTCGCGGCGCTGCGCTCGAACACGCTGTCCCGGGCGAAGGACAACGTGCACCGGCACTACGACCTCGGCAACGACTTCTACCGGCTCTGGCTCGACGAGCGCATGGTCTATACCTGCGCATACTACGAGCACCCGGAGATGACGCTTGCGGAGGCCCAGCTCGCGAAGCTCGACCACGTCTGCCGCAAGCTCCGCCTGCAGCCCGGGCAGACCGTCGTCGAGGCCGGCTGCGGATGGGGTGCGCTCGCGCTGCACATGGCGGAGCACTACGGCGTCACCGTCACCGCGTACAACAACTCCCACGAGCAGGTGAAGTACGCCCGGGAGCAGGCACAGCTCCGCAACCTTTCCGATCGGGTGACCTTCATCGAGGACGACTACCGCAACATCGTGGGGCGTTACGACGTGTTCGTCTCGGTCGGCATGCTGGAGCACGTGGGATTGCGGAACTTCCGCACGCTCGGCTCGATCATCGCGCGCAGCCTCAAACCCGGCGGTCTCGGCCTCGTGCATACGATCGGGCGGAGCAATCCGCGCCCGCCGGACCCCTGGATCGCCCGCCGCATTTTCCCGGGCGGGCACATTCCCAGCCTGGGAGAGATGGCGGCGGTGTTCGAGCCGTTCCGCTTCTCCGTGCTGGACGTGGAGAACCTCAGGCTGCATTACGGCCGGACCTGTCGTGCCTGGCTGCAGAATTTCGAGCAGGTCGCGGACAAGGTGCGGCAGATGTACGGCAGCGAGTTCGTCCGCACGTGGCGGCTGTACCTCGCGGGGTCCTCGGCGGCCTTCCGCTACGGCACGCTGCAGCTCTACCAGGTGCTGTTCGCCCCCCACGGCAACAACGACGTGCCGTGGACGAGGCGCTACCAGTACGAGTCGCTGCCGGCGGCGGAGTAGGCGGCCGGTGCAGCACGCGGACGTCATCGTCGTAGGCGGCGGTCCTGCCGGCTCGACCTGCGCGTGGAAGCTGGTGCAGGCCGGGCTGGACGTCCTCGTCCTCGACCGGGCCGAGTTCCCCCGCACGAAGCTCTGCGCCGGCTGGATCACCCCCGAGGTCGTCGACGACCTCGAGATCGACCTCGAGCAGTATCCCCACCGGCTGCTGTCGTTCGAACGGCTGGAGTTCAACTGGGGCAGCGTGCGGTTCCGCAAGCGCACCGTCCAGCACTCGATCCGGCGCTACGAGTTCGACGACTGGCTGCTCAAACGCTCCGGCGCAACGGTCGTGCGGCACAAGGTGAAGGACATCGAGTGCCGCGACGGCGGTTACGTGGTGGACGGCGAGTACGCGGCGCGCTGGCTGGTCGGGGCCGGCGGCACCGCCTGCCCGGTGTACCGCCAGCTCTTCGCCGAGCGGTCGCCGCGCGACAGCGCGCTGCAGATTGCGACCTACGAGCAGGAGTTCCCGTACGACTGGCGGACGCGCGAGTGCAAGCTCTGGTTCTTCGACAACGGGCTCCCCGGTTACGCATGGTACGTCCCCAAGGCGAACGGCTACCTCAACATCGGACTCGGCGGGAAAGCCGACAGCATCAAGGCCAAAGGCGGCCGCATCAAGGATTACTGGCAGCGGTTCGTCGAGCGGCTCGACGCGGAGCAGCTCGTGCAGGGCCACGACTGGGAGCCGAGCGGCTACAGCTATTACCTGCGCGGGCGGTCGGCGTCCGTGCGCGAGGGCAATGCCTTCATCGTCGGCGACGCGGTCGGGCTCGCTTCCGTCGACATGGGTGAGGGCATCGGGCCGGCGGTGCGCAGCGCGCTGGCGGCGGCGCGGGCGATCACCGGCCAGGCCGAGTACACGCTCGCGCAGGTCGGTCGCTACAGCGTGCCGGGCTTCTTCCGGCGCCGCGGCATGACACGGATCCCGCGCTCGGCCCGCGCGCGCGGAGCCGTCGCGGACCAGCGCTAGAGCGTCTTGTCGAGGACCCGGCGGACGTCGGCCGGACCCCGCGCGCGATGGGCGTTCCAGCCGAGGCGCAAGGCCGCCTCGACGTTGCCGGGATTGTCGTCGAAGAACAGGATCTCCCCGGGCGCGCACGCCAGGCTCGTCACGACCTGCGCGAACGCTTCGCGGTCGGGCTTGAGCAGCCCGGTGCGGTAGGACAGGAAGGTCCGGTCGAACAGGCCGGCGAGCGCACCCGAGACATCGGGGCGCTCGTCCCAGTGCAGCGCGTTGGTGTTGGACAAGAGCACGCGCCGGATGCCCGGCGGGATCGACTCGAGCAGAGCCCGCGTGCCGGGAAACAGCGCCTGCGGCCAGGCCCGGAAGCGTTCCAGGAACTGCCGCGCGGTCATCGGCAGCCCGAGCTCGCGGACCAGTCCTTCCGCGAACGCCTGCGCGTCGAGGCCACCGCGCTCGAACTCCCGGACGGAATGCGAGCGCAGCCAGAGCGCCAGGAACCCGGATTCGCTCTGCTCGAGCTCGAACAGCTCGAGGGGGTCGGCGAGGCGGAGGAGGACACCGCCGAGGTCGAAGACGACGGCCTGGACCGGCGTGGCCGCGCGTGCGGCCGGCGTGCTCATTCCTCCTCGTCGTCGTCGACGGCGGCGAGCAGGTCGTCCCAGCCGCGTCGCAACTGGCTCGCCTTGTAGCGCGGGATACGGTACTCCCAGCCGGAGACGCGCGCATTGATGGATTCGGCCTCGGCGGCGGGGTCGGGCGATTCGGCCGCCTCGGCGTCGTCGCCGGCCGCCTCGGCGTCCCCCGTTTCTTCCTCGCCCGCGTCATTGCCGGGCGCCTCGTCCGCGGCCTCTCCGGCACCGGCGCCGTCTCCGCCGTCGGACGTCTCCTCACCGTCGTCGGGACCAGGTGCATCCCCGCTCGTTCCGGCGTCGCCCGCGGGCACGGCGGCGGCCGCCAGCCGGATCCAGGTCTCGTCCTCGGTGCCGGTCGACTCGACCGTGATCTCCAGGCCGTCGAAGGTCCTGAACACCGTGGTCACCCGGGAGGGCTCCACGTCCCCTTCGCTGTCCGCCGCGCCCTCGCCGGCCCGGCGCACGTCATCGAGGTTCAGGTTGTCGAGCGCGCTCGCGATGCTGTTGGCGACGGAAGGGTAGGAGAGCTCGCGACCCTCGGGGATGTTGTCGACGGTGAAGTTGGTATCGCCGGCATCCGCCTTGCGTATCGCGATGGTGTCGCCGCCCTCGTGGCGGATCGTGACCGATTGCACGCGCGAGGCCGGGATGTCGGTGATCTCCGGGACCAGCCAGCCCGCGGCGTCGTCCGGCAGCTTCGGGTTGCGGTCGATCAGCCAGCTCGTCGCATCACCGGCGATGCGCGCGTAGCGGTAGTCGCGCTGGGCACTGTCGCCCAGGATCACCTCGAAGTCCGCCTCGCCCAGGCCCTCGCTCGCGACCCGCTTGCCGCTCGCGCCCTCCTGCTCCGGGTCCTGCACGCCGAGGCGGTCGTACAGCTCGGGGTTCGCGGTTTTCTGCTCGATCCTGCGCGCCTCGGCAAGGCCGAGAAGCAGCTCGCGAAGCTTCGCCACGTCGGCCGGGTATCCGCCCTTGGCCGGCACGATCCAGTCGTCGTCCTCGCGCACGATGCGAACCTCGCCGTCGGCATCGGTGATCCGTACCGCGGTGATCTCGTCCAGGCGCGCCTCGAGGCCCGGCAGCAGTAGCCCGTCCTCGCCGGTGCCGCCGCCGCGCTGCCGGTCCACGAGCCATACTGCCGCGAACAGCACCACGACGGCGACGGCGAGCAGGCGCAGGGTACGCGCGCTCATAGCTCGCTCCTCGCCCGGCGGGCGCGCTTGCGGCGCCAGACCGCGACCAGCACGAACACGGTCAGGAGCACAGGCACCAGCGCGATGTTGATGACCTTGAGCACGACGCCGAGTCGCTCGATGTCGCGGTCGAGCCCGCGCTGCACCGCGCGCAGCTCCTGGCGGAGCTCGGCACGCCGGTCGATGAAGCGGTCGATCTCGGCCCTTTGCTCGGGAGTCATGAGGATGTTGCCGCGATCCTCGCGCGATGCCTGCAGCTCGGACAGCCGGCGCTCGGTCTCCTCGAGCTCCTGCTCGAGCCGCCGCTCGGTCTGCTGGAATCTCGCCTGTGCCTGGGCGCGCAACGCCTCGACCCGCGTGAACGGCCGCGCGTAGCTCGCCCGGCTGCGCACCGCGATGAGGTCGTTGCTGCCGGACAGGTTCTCCAGCGTGTTGGCCACGAACGCGCCGTTGTCGGCGAAGGCGTTGACGATCCGCTGGCCGAAGAAGTCCTGCACCTGGACCCACATGCGATCGCTCAGCATGTCCACGTCGGCGACGATCACGAGATTGGCGGGCTCGACGGATTCGGCCAGGTGCCCGTCCGCTCTGTCGGAATCGGAATCCGTCGCGCCTGCGTCGGCTTCGCCTTCCGCCTCCGGCTCGCCCGCGGTCGCGTCGTCCGCCTCGGTCGTGTCCGTCTCTTCGGCGGGCTCTTCCGAGGGCGGGCCATCGGGGAACGCGCTCTTCAGCGTTCCGTTGAGGCGGGCGGCGATGACGTAGTGCTCGCCGGTCGGCGCGAGATCGGCGAGCAGGCTCTGCGGGTCCGGCAGGAAGCGGAACCGCGACGCGGAGAGCGTGGTGGCCGACGCGCTGGAGGTGAGGAGCGGCTCCACCCGGGGCGCCCGTTCCTCGTCGAAGCGGAAGTGACCCGCGGTCCCGAGGTTGATGGACTCGAGGTCGGCCGTGACCACGTCCTCGGCATTCAGCCGGTTCGCGGTGACGCCGATGATGCCCGGGTGGACCACGGGGCGCCCTTCCATGCCGGAGATCCTGAGCGCGAGCTCCGCGTCGACGACGACCTCGTCGGTGGAGAACTCGATACCCCATGCCTCGAACAGCTTCGGCAGGTTCGAGCTCTGGCCCTGCGGCGGCATGCCGGCCATGCCGGGTGCCTGCGACGCGTCGGCCTCGGCGAGCGGATCGACGAAGATCAGCGCCTTGCCGCCGCGCATCATGAACTGGTCGATCGCGTACAGCGTCTCGTCCGAGAGGTTCTTGGGCTGCACGATCCACAGCAGGCCGACGTCATCGGCGATCTCGGAGAACGAAGTGCCGAGCTCGCGTATCTCGAAGAGCTGCTGGGTCTGCTGGTAGGTGACCCATGGCGGCTGCATCCGCTGGAGCTGCGGATCGAAGTCACCGCTCATGGGCGCGCCCGAGACGAGCCCGATCACCGTGCGCTCGGGCTGTGCCAGCACGCTGACGAGCCGGGCGATGTCGTATTCGAGGAACTTCTCTTTCGTCGGGTCGGGCTCGAAGAACGGGATGATCTCCTCGTCGTCGATGCTGTTCGTGCCCGCGAGGCCCATGTAGATGGGATCCGGCGAGGCAGCGGTCTGGATGCCTCTGAGGCCGAATTGTGCCGCCCGGTCTTCCTCGACGGAGAACGGCACCGGGTCCACGACCTTGAGCTCGATCATGCCGTCCGCGGCGGCCTCGAACTCCTCGAGCAGCTCGCGGATGCGGTTCGCGTAGGCGCGCACCGACGGCAGGTTCCGCGTCGCCTCGTCCGAGAAGTAGAAATAGAGATTGATCGGTTCCTCGATGTTCTCGAGGATGCGCCGGGTGCCGTCGGAAAGCGTGTAGAGATCGTTCTCGGTGAGGTCGAGGCGCCAGCCGCGGAACAGCTCGTTGCTCACGATCACCGCGGCAACGAACGCCAGGAACAGCAGCACGAGGCTGGTCGAGCTCAGGCGGCGTCGGGATGTCGTGCTCACGTCGGGTCAGTCCGCCTGCTTCAGTTGCAGGACGATGGTATTGGCGAAAAGGAACGTGCCGATCACGAGGGCGAAGTAGAGGAGATCGCGGAAATCGAGCACGCCCCTGCTGATGTTCGCGAAATGCGTCAGGAAGCTCAGCGAGGCGATCCCGTCAACGATCGTCTGCGGCGCCCAGCCGGAGAACAGGTCGAGCACCAGCGGAAACCCGGACAGCAGGAACGCGAAGCAGACCACCACGGTGATCACGAACGCGATGACCTGGTTGCGGGTCGTCGCCGACAGGCAGGAGCCGATCGCGAGGAAGCCGCCGGCCATGAGCAGGCTTCCCACGTAGGCGGCGAGTATGGCGCCGTTGTCGGGATCGCCGAGGTAGTTCACGGTGATCCAGATGGGGAAGGTCAGCACGAGCGCGATGCCGGTGAACGCCCACGCCGCGAGAAACTTGCCGAGCACGGCCTGCCAGGGCGTGACCGGCAGAGTCATGAGCAGCTCGATGCTGCCGGTCTTCCGTTCCTCCGCCCACAGGCGCATGGCGATCGCGGGCACCAGGAACAGGTACAGCCAGGGATGATAGTTGAAGAACGGCGCGAGGTCGGCCTGGCCGCGCTCGTAGAAGTTGCCCAGGTAGAACGTGAACACGCCCATGAGCACGAGGAAGATGACGATGAAGACGTACGCGAGCGGCGTCACGAAGTAGCTCCTCAGCTCGCGCCGGAACAACGCCCCCATCGTGCTCACGCGCCCGCTCCCTGCGTGATCTGCCGGAACACGTCATCCAGCCGGCCGCCCTCGAGCTGCAGGGCTGCGACCGGCCAGCGGCGCTCCGCGACGAGGTCGGATATCTCGCGCCACGGCTCGACGTTGCCCGAGCCCTGGCGGGGAATGGCGGTCACGGAGCCGTGCAAACGGTCCGCCTCGGTCTCGGCGACGGAAGGCAGCTTCGCGATCGCGGCCCGCACCTCGTCGAAGTTCGCACCGTCCGCCAGCGTCACCCGCACCGCGTTGTGGTAGCGGGATCGTGCAGCCAGCCCGGCCGGCGTCTCGTCGGCGAGGATGCGGCCGTGCGCGATGATGATCGCGCGCGTGCACACGGCTTCGACTTCCTCGAGGATATGGGTCGAGATCACGATCAGCTTGTCCGCCGACATCGACCGGATGAGCTCGCGCACCTCGTGCTTCTGGTTCGGGTCGAGCCCGTCGGTCGGCTCGTCGAGGATCAGCACGTCGGGATCGTGCAGGATCGCCTGGGCGAGCCCGACGCGGCGCTTGAAGCCTTTCGACAGGGTATCGATGCTCTGGTCCAGCACCGGACCGAGGTGCAGCTCCCCGATCACGGCATCGAGGCGCCGGCGGCGCTCGTCGCCTTTCAGGCCACGCACGTCGGCGATGAAGTCGAGGAACGTGCGGGGCGTCATCTCGGGCCAGGATGGCGCGCCTTCGGGCAGGTAGCCCAGGTGACGGCGCGCCTCGAGCGGCTGCTCGGCGACGTCGTGACCGCAGACCACGGCGCGCCCTTCGTCGGGTGCGACGAAGCCCGTGATCATCTTCATGGTGGTCGACTTGCCGGCGCCGTTCGGACCGAGGAAGCCCAGTACCTCGCCGGGCTTGCAGCCGAAACTCAGTCGATCGACGACGGTCCGATCGCCGTAGCGTTTTGTCAGTCCGCTGATTTCGATCATGAATCGAGCGTTCGCCGGGTGGCGGCCGCAGCGTGGCCGCATCTTTTAACAGAAAGCCCCCGGCCTAGCAAGGCGTGTCCGCTGCCTTGCCTGGCGCGGGACGGCGCTCCCGCCGGCGGTACCAGGTGACCCCGTTTTCGTCCGTCTCGGCCTCTATCCGACCCTCTTCGAGCAGATAGTTCAGGTGTGCGATCGACTCACCGGTCGCCATGATCAGGTTGTTGTCGTCGATCTTGCTCGAGAACAGGGCGTCGAACGCATCGACCGCGCGTATCGGGCGGCGACAGAGCCGCTCGAGTCGCTCGAGCCCCGCACGATGCCCGGCGACCAGCTCGTCGAGGCGCTCGTGCGCGCCGCGGAACGGCTTCCCGTGCGCCGGCAGGACGAGCACGTCCTCCGGCACCTCGCGCTTCAGCCTGTCGAGCGACTCGAGCCACTCCGCGAGCGGGTTGGCGGCGGGCTCGGTCGGGTAGACGCTCACGTTCGACGAGATCGTCGGCAGGAGCTGGTCGCCCGAGATCAGCACGCCGAGCTCGGGGCAGTAGAGGCACGCGTGCTCCGGCGAGTGACCGCTGCCGACGATCACGCGCCAGCAGTGCCTGCCGATGCGGAGCTCGTCGCCGTCCTTGAGGCGGCGGTAGGACTCCGGGAGCGGGGCGACGTAGCGGCCGAACATGCCGAACATGCGCTCGTAACGTTCCATTGCGTGCGGAGGGAATCCGGCGGCGTGGTAGAAGCGGGTGCCTGTCTCGGGCGCAGGACGCCCCGTGTCGGCGACCAGCACCCGGCACAGCAGGTACTCCGCGCGCGTCATCCACACGTCTACGCCGAAGCGGGTGGCGAGCCAGCCGGTGCAGCCCACGTGGTCCGGGTGCAGGTGGGTCGCGATCACGCGCGTCGCGGGCCGTCCCTGCATCGCGGAGGCGAACACGTCTTCCCACACGCCCTTGCTGACGTCCGTGTGCACGCCGGAATCCACGATCGTCCAGCCGCCGTCGTCGGCGAGCAGCCAGAGGTTGATGTGCCCGAGGGTAAAAGGCAGCGGCATCCTGAGCCACAGGATGCCCGGGGCGACCGGCATCGTGGCGCCGGTCGCGGGCTTGTCGTCGAGCTCGTACCGCACGCCGCCGGTGCCGTTCCGTCCCGTCATGCGGCCATCATCTCA
>Ga0079224_100006671_pt1 | contig 15362 bp, 18 predicted proteins | sample Stecom2015_FD_80414 | JGI IMG/M metagenome (GOLD analysis project Ga0079224, IMG submission 80414) | Agricultural soil microbial communities from Utah to study Nitrogen management - Steer compost 2015 | ecosystem: Environmental > Terrestrial > Soil > Agricultural land | place: USA: Utah...
CACTTAACCGGATATCGGTCCATGCATTTTGAAAGGGCTTCACTTTAAAATTTGTCATATTGACTTCAGTAGGCAATTCCTCGGGATGCTCAAGCAAGTACTTTTGCAAATGATCAGGGAAGGCTGATAAAGCTTTAAAATTCTCCATAATAAGTTTGTTTTAGCGATATAAAATTAAATTAAAATGAAACAATATGATTATACATCTTTTACACAAACAGTATGAGAAAAAGAGCGTAGATGTGGCCTTCTTCGTAGCCATGAAGATTAATCAAGGAGTGGCAACGTTTTATTACTGTCCTAAAAAAGGTTCTCCGTTGTTCACTTCTTTGTATAAACTGCTTTCTCCTTTTCTAATTTTTCCTTGACGTTGTGCTGATATTGAAAAAGAAATTACGTTGAATTTTATACCTAAAGCACTTCTCTTCGCTTATTTACGACTTTTTTAGATGCAGTTACTTCACAGCTTTTCCTTTTTTGGATAGGAGTTTGTGCTTGTCTGTCCGGTTCTGGCAATCATTAAGATACGGAATTTTCGATAATCAAAATGATTATAGCGAGGTTGTATTCGTGGCAGATTTTGCGCTTTACGATGCATGAATAGTTTGACGAAGAAAAAAAAACAGATGAAAATACGAAGCATTTTTGAACCAGGTACCGAGATTCCGAAAAGATTTACATGTTTAGGCTCAAATGTTAGCCCATCGTTCGTATTTGAAGGTATTCCTTCTGATGCCGAAAGCTTAGTATTGTTGATCGAAGATATAGACGCTTCTCCAGTCCCATGGACGCATTGGCATGTTTTTAATATTCCTCCTGCCACTACGTTAATTGAAGAAGGGCAGGTACCTGCCGGTGGAATTGAAGGTTTGTGCAATAATCATACGTTTGGCTATGAAGGCCCCTGCCCAAAATACTTCAAAGGGATTCATCATTATGTATTCAGATTATATGCACTGGATACACGCTTAGAATTATCGGCAGCCACCGAACCTGCCACAATCAAAGAGCTGATGAAAGAACATATTATTGACTTTGCTGATTTAGTAGGGATTTGTGATAGTGGCACATATATAAATGACTTATCGGATGAAGTAACCGACGCTACAACAGATGAATAAAATTAAAGAGAAAGAGGTAAAAAAAATAGCCGTTCTAAGAGCCAACGCTCTTGGAGATTTTCTTGTTACCCTGCCAGCCATTCATGCTCTTAAACACGCTTATGAAGAGGCTGAGATTGTACTGCTGGGAAGTCCTTGGCACGCCGAATTTCTTGTCAAAAAGCGAACGGTAATCGATCGTGTTGTTGTGGTTCCCCTGTATAAAGGTATTCGGGATGAAGAAGGAAAAGAGGCAGATCAAGCAGAAATAGACCATTTTTTTCAACGTATGCAAGAAGAGAAGTTCGATCTAGCTATTCATTTTCAAGGCAGAGGTATAGCGTCCAATCCCTTTATAAGCAAATTAAACGCCCGCGTGACAATAGGGCATACATGCAGGGAGGCCATAGATACAGATTACTGCATTCCTTTTGTCCATTATCAACACGAGGTAATGCGCTATTTAGAGCTGATAGATTTAGTGGGGGCATTGCCCTATACTTTAGAGCCCGAAATTACCCTGTTTCCTGCTGAGTATGCCAATGCAAAGGAGATTTTGCAAAATTTGGTTATTAGTCAGCCTTACATCATTGTGCATCCCGGTGCTAAGGATCTTCGAAGGCGATGGCTTCCGGATAAATTTGCACAATTGGCGGACGAGCTTGTAAAAAGCGGGGTTACTGTCCTATTCACTGGCGACAATGAGGATGAACAATACCTTCAGGAAATCATTGCAACTATGCAAAATCAAGCTTTTTACGCCTGCCGCAACGTATCCCTGGGAACGCTCGGAGCACTTTTTGCCAAAAGTGAATTGGTCGTTTCTAACGATACAGGACCGCTTCATTTGGCAAGGGCTGCCGGCGCTAAAACGGTAGGTATATATTGGGCACCCAACTTCGCTAAATGGGGACCGCTATTTACGAAAAAGCACCGATTTGTTATATCGTGGGATATGCAATGCCCTAGGTGCGGTGTCGTTCCGAATGAACCTTACCCTTTTGAACCTCGGGATCTTAATTGTGAACACCTTTTTTCGTTCGTAAGAGGCATTGAAGTAAGTGAAGTTTTAAGGGAAGTGAAAATTTTATTAAATGATAAATAGAAGCAAGAATGTACGAAGAAATATAAATAGACAGTTATGCAAATAATATCGCAAAAGCCATTAAGAATTTTAACCTGGCATATACATGGTAGTTATCTTTACTACCTTTCTCAGGTACCGTGCCAGTTCTATCTACCGGTAATGTCTGATAGACCGGAAGGATACGGCGGTCGCTCCGGAACTTTTAAATGGGGAGACAATGTATATGAGGTACCGGTTTCTGAACTAAAGGACATGGATTTTGATTGCATTTTGTTCCAGTCGAGAAAGAACTACCTCGAAGATCAGTATGAAATTTTAGATGAACGTCAAAGACTTCTACCTAAGATTTATTTAGAACATGATCCACCGAGAGAGGTACCTACCGATACGCGGCATATAGTAGATGATCCTGAGGTCCTATTAATACATGTAACCCATTTTAACAATCTGATGTGGTACAATAATCGTACACCTACTAGAGTGATCCAACATGGAGTTTTGATCCCTAAAGACGTCAATTATACCGGAGTGCTTGAAAAAGGAGTTGTAGTAATCAATGGCATAGCGAAGCGAGGGAGGCGATTAGGTTACGATATTTTTAAGCAAGTGCAAAAGTATGTTCCTTTAGATCTAATCGGTATGGAATCGGAAGTGGCCGGTGGATTGGGAGAGATAGCGCCTCCTGAACTACCATCCTTCATTTCGAAGTATCGTTTTTTCTTTAATCCGATACGTTACACGAGTTTAGGTTTGGCAGTCTGTGAGTCGATGATGGTAGGCTTACCAATTATAGGCTTAGCGACTACGGAGATGGCCATGACCGTAGACAATGGAAAGTCTGGGTACATTCATACGGATGTGTCATACTTGATAAATAAAATGCAGTTGTTGCTCGATGATCCACTTCACGCCAAAAAATTGGGGGATAATGCTAGGGAGACAGCAATACAAAACTTTGGAATGGATCGATTCATTCGTGACTGGCTGGACGCGTTCGAACTAGTAATCGAAAAATCAATGCAATTGAGGCAATCTAATCAGACAAATTATTAACAATATATATTATGGAGAATTCACTGCAAGATAAAGTAGTTTTAGTTACCGGAGCTGGCCGTGGTCTAGGAGCAGCAATTTGTAAGAGGCTTTCAAGAGACGGTGCCAGCATTGCATTAACAGATGTAAGAGAAAATGATTTGGTACATACGGCAGCGGAAATATCAGCTACCGGATGCAATGCACAATCATATGTGATGGACGTAAGTGATGAAACCAGTGTGATAAACGTACTAAAACAAGTAGTAGACCATTTTGGCCGACTTGATGTGATAATAAACAATGCAGGAGTAGATTATACTAAATCAGTGGAAGAATTAAGCCTCAATGAATGGGACCAAGTAATGAGTGTCAATCTTCGTGGCCCCTTTATTGTTTCAAAAAGCGCTTTCCCATATTTGAAAAAGAATGGACAAGGACATATTGTGAATATCGTGTCGACAGCGAGCAAACGAGCTTGGGCCAACGCCTCTCCCTATCACGCGAGTAAATGGGGATTGCTGGGCTTTAGTCATGCCCTACACGTGGAAGGACGTAAAGAGGGTATAAAGGTCACTGCCGTAATTGCCGGAGGAATGAAAACCCCCTTTCTACTGGAGCGTTTCCCTGACATTGATGTTAATTTGCTACAAGATCCTGAAAATGTAGCCGATACTGTTCGGTATGTGCTATCACTACCAAAAGAAACTGTGATTCCGGAAATTATGGTACTTCCTATGACTGAGACATCCTGGCCATAGGTCGCGCCTTTAGGCGGGCAGTGACTTCATATTGCCCGTCTTTTCTTTTATCCAAATCACTAAGATGCTTCTAACAATTCGACCACTTTTTGCTCCATCTGACTTAAGTCAAAAGGTTTTGAAATAAAAGCACTAATCTCTTTTCTTTTTTGCAAATCGTCACCTTTTGCGTGGGCAGACATAATAACTATTGGTTTGTTCTTAGCCAATTGATTTTTAGAAATATCAGTTGCAAGTTCCAATCCATTTCCATCTGGGAGATTTATATCCAGTAAAAATAGATGAGGAATAACAGCCAGCATGGCTTCTTTAAAGCTTTTAATGTTCCCAAAAGTTTTTACCTCTGCATATTCAGATAAGAAAATAGATAATATATCCCTTATATCCGACTCATCTTCAAGAATATAAATCAACTTCTTCATTCGTGTCTACTTTTTACGATCAGCATATATAAGCAATTCTCAGGCCACAATGAAAATCAACCGTTTAAGGCATGACGTTATGTGTATATTCAGTAGATATCTGTATACTTTATATGTCACTGTAAACATTGTAAAAGCAGGTCCCGCATATAAGCTCAAAAAAGAGGGCACCCGACGAGTTTAATACGGTGGACATAAGAAGATAGAAAGCAGAAACACAGTTATGCATTTTCCAAATCAGCAATGATCAACTTTTTCATTTGCATCAAAACAGCCATCACCCTTGAGGCTTTTCCGGATTTCCTACTAATGCACTCAGTTTCTTTGGAATAATCTGCCAACTTATTCCAAATTTATCTGTTAGCCAGCCACAAGCGACTTCGGTGCCCCCTTCTTTGATAAGATGTTTCCAATAATGATCAGTTTTGCGACTTTTCGATCCCTTAGCATCTACGAATCTATCCAATCATCAATTTCCCGGCATAAGTCCTGCAGCTCATTAATAAATTTGGATGTATGATAACCGTCGGCCACTGCATGATGTACATATATAGAAAATGGCAGTAGGGCTTTTTCCATATTTTGATAGTACTTACCAAATCTAATGATAGGAACAAGTAGATCCGAGTCACTGTAAGTGTCTTGGCTAATACTTGTAAAGCTTAACCATGGAAGTGCAGAAATGGGACAGAAGTTAGCAGGACGTCCGGCCTTCACACGAATACCTTTGATATCTCTGTATTGTTCCATGTCGTGCAAAATGGTGGTATAAAAGTCATTAAACCCCGCGTAATAAGGGCTCCATAGATCCGAAAATGTTTTATCGTCCTTGTGAAAAATCGTATATGATGGCACTAAAAAGTTCCAAAGTCCCAAAATGCCATTTTCATCGAAAGCCATTCTAAACGCTTCGTTTTGATTCACCGTTTTTGTTATAAGATAGAGAAACGTAGGATAAAATTTCAGCTGTCTTTTTTTAATGGAATTGAGCAACGCGGTTATTTCCAAGTGATGATTGACATTGTACTTGGTCTTCAATTGATAATAAAAGTAATCAAAATAAGGCTTTCGCGGCCATGTATTGAGGTCTATAGGCAAAAAGATGCTGTCATTTCACTTATTAATATCAACTTTCTTATTCATGCCCCTAACACTTGGTTTATGCTGATGATAGAGACTAATAGAATATACAATTAATACAAAAAAATCACCGGATCGTTTTTGCATGTTGTTACTCTCTTCTTAATGCAGCTCCTATAAGTACTTTGGCGATCTGTTGTGAGATGGCATGTCCGCACATTTGGTCCAGCCAAAAATATTCACCTGCCGGATTAATTTCTAAAAAATAATATTCATCATCGGGAGTTACAATGAGATCAATGGCCCCATAGTTCAATTGATAATAATCCATCAAAAGTGTCAGGCTTTTCTTTATTCTCTCCGGCAGCTGAAAAGGTTTCCATTCGTTTATCAAGCTAAGTCCATCTTTACGCCAATCAATCTTTGTGTCTTCCTGCTTTTGGGAATCGATGCTAAAGGCGAAAAACTCGTAGCCTACAATGGTCACACGCAATTCTAGTTTTTTTTCTATCTTTTCTTGGAAGATCATAGGACAATATTGAATGTCTTCCAATTGTTCAATATCCTCAGGATCTAAAAGAGTTGTAAATACAACTTGTTCTATATTATCCTTAACAATTGCAAAAGAGCTTTGCATCTTGGCAACAAACTCACCCCCAACTTGCTGCATAAATTCTTTTATCTTCTGTGGCGAATTACTGATGCAGGTTGCAGGAATCTGCATACCGCATTTATGTGCTATTTTCAATTGTTCTTCTTTGCTATCTAATCGTCGATAGGTGCTGTAACGTTCCATCTGAAAGCAGGGCAACGATTCTACCATTCCATAGAGCGTCCGTTTAACCTCTCCCAATGTCGCGGGTAAATAAGCATCATGGATTAGGTTTTTAAGGTTTCTACCAATGTAATGGCTTCTGCGATACCAAACACCGGTAAGATTGTCGTCCAACAATTGAGCCATTGTTCCTTCTAGCTCAACAGACCACTCCTGTTTGTTGTATGAACTTGTTAAGGAGGCCGTTGTTGGATACTTATCTACATCAAATCGTATTACGTTACCACCAATCTGTTCTATATAATCTGTAACGTTTGCTACACAGGCGTTATCACCTTCGTGGGTAATAATTAATACTTTCTTATTGCTCATTTTTCCTTGCTTGCTCAATTAGTTTTTCTGCTAGTGTTTCTCCGATCTTATAATTTAGTTCTTTTTGGAGCATACCCCATTCACCCTGCGGATTAATTTCAAGGAAGATATAAGCACCTTCCCTATTCCTTATCATATCAATCGCTCCGAAGCCCAGATTTAAGCGTTGCATCATCCTTCGTAATTTATGCTTTATTTCATTTGGCAGTGGATATCGCTCCCAAGATGGAGAGCTCCCTCGAGTGATTCTCCAGTCAGTCTGCATCTCTTTATGCTGAATTTTCCCGGTGAAAAACTCACCATCAACATAAATTATCCGTAATTCATATAACTTGTCTATATACTCTTGAAAGATCATAGGGCAGTAGGATAACTCTTCCAGGTTCTTCAAGTCTTCATCGGCCAGCTTTATGGTTGGAAGAAACGATTTGGCATGCATACTTTTCTCTAAGGCACCATGAAGCTTCATGATCGTTCCGTTTACGCAGGATTTATAGAACGCTCGGATAGTTGCCGCTTCATTACTAATAGTGGTTTTGGGAACCCGTAAACCGACGCTATTCGCAATTTTCAGTTGATATATTTTGTTGCCCCCAACAGCATGGTCTACTTGCATATCATTTATCCAATATAAATCTTTCAAACTATCAAAGAATAACTGTAAATAGGTACGGTACTCTTTCACGAACACAGATCGATAAGTTAGATCCAAATCGTCGGGAACTGTTAAGTCCCATAACTTGCGATACCAAACGGCCGTGATTTGAGAAGATTCAATGGTTAGCCCGTTTATATTTAATCGGTAAAGTTGCCGTCCGTTATCCGTAAAATCGTAATGAATTCTATAATTTATTGCAAATTCATCAACATTTAATCGGATTGATGGTACACCCATACGATTTAAGGCGTTTTGAACGATGTCGATAGTATAAAAGTCACTGGAATGGGTAATACATAAGATCATGTCAATCAAAATGGACAAGAGGTCGGCGCCAACCCCTTGTAGATGCTAAGATTCAGATACCTTACAGACCCTCGTCACTGTCCGAAGGGAACTTCAACGTAACATTCCAATCCGGCGATTGATGAAGCTCGGACTTTGGAGATTGCTGATTACCATTCTGATTTTTAGCATTTTGAGCTGTTTGTCCTTCTAAGAATCTGGCAAAGAAGGGTTTCTTCATTTGATTTTTAGTTTCCATAACTGTTAGTTTTTAAATAAATAAATAATAAACAAAAAGTAATACGCATTACTACTTAGTAGACGAATCTTGATGAAATTATGCTACATATATGTTTAAATTATTTAAAATAACCAATAATTACGGTTCTCTTCTTGAGCTTGTCAAACGAAGCGTGTGATTTTTCTGACGGTAGCCTCTGTTGATAAAATAGACACCGGTTAAAGTCGTAAATAACGCTAGCAGCGTCATCGTCGTCAATTTTTCGTTTAGTAAAAAGAAGCCAAGCATTAAGGCAATAAGCGGGTTGATGTAAGCGTAGATGGAAGCTAATCCCACTGGTAATTTATCCAAAGCGTAAATAAAGCAGGGATATGATAGAAGCGATCCTATCACAATCAGATACACTAAAGCCCAAAAGCTATCACTGGAAACTGGCTGAATGAATTTAAAGTCGTCTAAAAAAAGGCTCATTAGTAGCAGCACTATACCCCCGATGAGCATTTGCATAGCGGCGTTAACAAGTGGATCAGCCTTTGATGGTTTATATTTTGTGTACACACTTCCTGATGCCCAGGTTAAGGCTGCACCGAAAGCTACGAGCATTCCCGTAAAATAGGATGGATTAGACAAATCACTCAAATTATCGTTGAAAATGAGCATAATACCCAAAGTTCCCATGATTAGTCCTGCGACTATTGCTATATTTGGCATTTTACGATCTACCCCGCTCACAAAACTAACGATAACGATGTACACAGGCATGATAGAGACAATCAATGCAGCTAAACCACTGGGAATAAATTTTTCGCTCCAACCTACAACACCATTACCAAGCGTAATCATCAGTATTCCGGGGATTGCTTGACGTATAAAATTAGTCCTGGTGAGCGCGTTCAACTTGCCGGTTATCTTTAGGAAAAGCAATAGTATTCCTCCTGCCACAACCTGCCTAAATCCGGAAAATAAAAAAGGTGGAATGGTATTCACACCAATGCGCATAGCAAAATAAGTAGTGCCCCAAACTATACAAACAACAGCGAGGGCAAAATAAGCTTTAAGTAGATCGTTAGCCATATTAAGCGGATTTTAACCTAAGTCAAATCTCGATAAAATAATCGAGTGATTAGGGTTACATTTCCGGTAAATTTGAGAGATACAGTTATTGTATGCCTACTTTATATTCTTTGTTAAACCATCCAGATAATAGTGTTCTTCTGCGTGACCAAAGAAATAACTTGTCGGATAATAAAAAAGCTTGCTAAAACCGTTAATAACATTGGAGATGTATACAGCTTTAATATGTTGGACAGCTAGGCTATCCTCCAGCGTATCATAAATGTAGGTAGCAGCTCGTTTAGGAAAATCAGCATATTTTTCGTTGTCAAAAAAAATAAATGCGTAAAGTGTCGTATTAGAGAGTTTATCTGCATTATAGCTTCGGCAATATTGTATAATTTCCTCCTTTGCTACAATGGGATCAATTTTAAAAAGAAACAATGTATAGACCTTAAAATCGAAGGTTTCAATTCTTTTTTTAAGGAAGATAATCGGTCTCTTGCTCAGTTTCGCTGTTTGAAAGGGTGTTTCCAATAATGTATCCGCAATTATTACTAATGTACACCGAGAGAATTTAATGCAAAACTACGAATTTATGTAATCAAAAACCAAGCTCGTTGTTTCAGTCGTTTATAGTAAACGGAATTTTATACAACAGTTAGATTGTAGCCTGTCATTGATTTATTATGAAGTACATAGGGGCCAAATGTTCACAAACTTTGTAGCTATTGCAATTCTTTTTTGTTAATTTAACCTATTTAATATTGGGTAACAAACGATTAACTTCCAAATACACTCTTTATGAAGAATATTGAGGAACTTTTACTTTCACTTATTGCGGAAGACAATCGCTATTATTTCATATACAGTTTAACAGATAAGCTTTTTTGCTATGCTAACACATCATTTGAGTCTTTTTTCGGCATCCGCTCCGGCGATAAGAGTATAAATAAACTCACTCGTATTGTTCATCCGGATGATGTCCGGCGTTTGAAAAAATATCTCCCATTTTTACGTCAGGGAAATTCGCTCACCGATTTTGAATTCAGGACGATACGCCCTAACGAGAAAACATATATCCTTTCTCTATATGCACGTATTGACAATAGTTTAGATAAAGAACTATTTTTAGGTTATGTGACTGACATCACAACAATAAAGGAAGATGTAGACTATTTGAATGAGCTGAATGATAAAAAAGACTCCATCCTTCATATTCTATTGCATGATTTAGGTGGGCCTTTGGGCAACATCAAAAATCTATCCCGTTTGCTAAACGAAAGATTGAAATCATTGAACGAGGAAGATATACAAAAGATTATTACGTCTATCGAAAAAAATAGCAAAATGAGCATACAGATTATCAATGACTTTGTCGGCCGTCAGAACCCTTAGTGATTAATCGCATATCCTATATTATTCGAAGAAATGCGATAATCACTCGTATTGAGATGATTGGCAAATGCTATTTAATATACTTCTTCTTGCGCTTCGAGAGTCTTTAATATCCACACCGCCCACGGTGTAATAGCCACCGAAGTCCCTTGGTAATAAACCGGTGAGTGATCATGAAAAAGTAGTTCCTTCCAATAAGGGAAGTCGATAGGTATCTTATACATAGTTTCGTCTTCGGAGAAATTAAAAAGACATAATGTATTATCTCTTCCTCCTTCGTTCACTCGTTGTAGGACAAGAAGCCTATCAATCACATTGACTTGTATATCTTTTTTATTAAAGTTAGAAAAAACCGGATCAGAAAATCGAAGCTTGATCAGTTTTTTGTACCAATCCAATATCATTGCGTGCTTTCCTATTGTTCGCTTATCCCAATTTAATTTGGATCGTTCGAATACGTGGGGATCTTCCGGTGCTGATACATCCTCTTTATCCATAAACGTTCCAAATTCCTTTATTCTACCATCCTTTACCGCTCTTATCAGCTGTGGATCACCGTGATTAATAAAATAAGAAAATGGATTTTTTTCAGCATATTCTTCTCCCATAAACAACATCGGAATGTAGGGTGATAGAATAACAGCGCCTGCCGTTATTTTGAGTCTTTCAAAGTCCAAACTGGTTGATAGACGTTCGCCTTGCCCTTTATTTCCTATCTGATCATGATTTTGATTAAAGACCACGAATTTACTACCCGGTATACCGGCAGAGGAAGCACCGAATCTTTTCTTTCTCGCTTCCACGTACTCACCGGTGTGTACAAAGCCCTCTTTATATGCTTTGGAAAGCTGTTCTATCTTTCCGAAATCTTGATAAAATTTTTTCCCCTCCGGAAAGACCAGCGTATATAATGCGTGATGGAAATCGTCTAACCATTGTCCATCAAAACCAAGTCCTCCGCTCCCTTGCTGAATTACCCGGGGATGATTGTAATCGCTTTCAGCGATCATATATAGTCGGCGCCCCAACTCACGTTCAAGCTCCTTTACATAGGCACAGGCCACCTCCCAGAAAGGAACGGATCCATTATCAAACATGGCATGGATAGCATCAACTCGCAAGCCATCCACGTGGTAATGAACAAACCATTCCGCAATATTTGCCAAAAGGTAATTACGAACACCGTCACTCCATTCCCCATCTAAATTGATCGCCTGGCCCCAAGGAGTCATATACTTATCAGTAAAGTACGGGCCATATTCGCCAAGATAGTTTCCTTCCGGGCCTAAATGGTTATAGACTACGTCAATGAAAACAGCTAGCCCCTTTTCGTGACATTTGTTAATCAGTTTTTTGAGCCCCATCGGACCACCGTAAGAATTTTGAACCGAAAAGGGATAAACTCCGTCGTAACCCCAATTTCGCAACCCGGGAAATTGGCAAATAGGCATCAGCTGCAGCGCGGTAATGCCTAAGGTTTTCAAGTCGTCGAGCCTCGATAACACCCCTTCAAATGTCCCTTCATCTGAAAAGGTACCCACGTGTAACTCATATAAAAGTAATTGATGGGAAGCAATGCCGCGCCAGTTGGCATCCTCCCATGGAAACCGCGCATGGTCAATTACCTGAGAGGGACCGTGTACACCTTCTGGTTGAAAACGTGAGGCCGGGTCAGGATAATCCTTTTCATTATCATCAGGTTGATAAAAATATCGAATGATACCGGTTGCATCTTTCAGCTTGTAACAAAAATAGCCCTCGCTAGTTGGTTTCATGTTATATTTCGCCTCCTTAGGTGATACAATGTGTAGCACCATTGTTTCCTTAAGGGGTGCCCATACGCTAAAATGGACTTGATTACGATTATATATTGCTCCTATCATGCGGGGTATGAAATAAATCAAAGCCCCAATCTAAAACTGACTGGGGCTTTGCACTTAAATAAAACTAATGAACTATTGAGCAACATTGGCTTCAGACATAGCAATGTCCGTTAATTTCACGTCTGTTTCCTTTTCCTCATTAAGAGTAGTGGCTAGCAATTCCTCCGCTTCCGAATGTTCCATCAATTTGGCATAGGTTACCAGACATCCATAGCTTGCAATTTCATAGTGCTCCACTTTTTGGGCTGCGGATATTAAAGCAGCATCTAACACTTCCCCATTTTCAAATTCTTCCATTATTTCTTCCGCCTCATTCAACAGCCCTTCCATTGCCTTGCATTTTTTTCCCCTTGCTGTTAGACCTATGGAATCAAATACGTTTTTTAATCGCTCCACATGTTCTTCTGTTTGCGATAGGTGTTCCTGAAATGCGTTTTTTAGGGTTTCACCATTGGCTTTGGAGGCCATCTTTTTCAAACCTTTCAAAAGTTGCTTTTCGGCTCCTAGAATATCTCGCAATTCGTCTACAAATAATTCATGCAGATGCGCATTGGGCATTCCTTCTGTGTTTTTTTTTGAATTTGCCATAATCTTACTGTTTTATGTTCACCGATTTTTATTTAATTTACCGCTCTTCTTCTCTATCCCGTCCCTTGTCGACATTTCTATTTTGATGCCTAATTGTAATACCTGCTGCCGGCTTATCTGGACCGCTGGTATATTTTTCTGCCAGTTCATTGTCTTCATCTAACCCAGTAACGGCAAACGCATCACGTAGTCCGCTACTTTCTCGGCCTGTGCCCGAAGGACGTCCTTTTGGTGGCACGAAACTGCCATTTTTATCTTTTCCCATACTTGTTCTGTTTTGATCTCTCATAAGATTAGTTGATAATAGAGTTACAGGATTTGTGCCTAAATAGCGGATTGGTTTCGTAAAAAAAAGAACAGAAACTCTTCGAGGTTAAAATTGGCTGATAAGATGTGTTTATTACAGCATCCACTGTATGGATGTCGATATTCGTTTTTCATATTATTTTTTATGCATATTTGGCAAGATTTTTTCTATGTCCTAATTTCTGATATAACCGGTAGAAAAACAGCACTTCCCACCGACCAAAACTACCTACAGTGGCGATCTATTAAAGGCCTAGATATTAGTTGTTTTGTGGATATGATTATAGTGCCTTCCTTTGTTAAGTGATTATCTGTTTAAGAAGAAAGAACGGAGGTTGGAAAAGGTGCACTTTCCAATGATGAAAAGTAAAATGAAAGTGAGCGGCGCTGCCGTTGTACCCGACGGTACTAAGTTTATGGCGATTGAATGAATCTACCTATATTTTTTAAAAGGGCTTACTAATCTGCTTGTTAACGCGACGCCGGCACTAAAAATCAAATGTGCTAAAATTAAATGGCCGTAATAACGCTTAATAGGAACTTTTGGTGAATTAGCACTCACCTTAAAAAGAGTTTGCCAAATAAGAATACCGGTTAAACCGCTAATTAGCCCCGCATAAGCGCTATCCTTTACATTAGGCTTCCGCTTTCTTTGTTTCCAAAACTCTTGAAAAACAGTCGCCATTGCAAGTCCCATCGCATAGTGCATACCCCAACCACCCGGCTTAGCGATGTATTTGTATTCTTTTGCAAAAAAATCTGATGTTAGCTCAGCGAGAAGTTTCGGTTCTTTGAAGTTTTCCTCTCGTGAGCCGGAAACAGCATAGCTGAAGATTGTCATTGCTGTGGTGCCGACAATGCTTGGAAAAAAAGCTTTTGTTGGTTTCATATCACAAGTTTATGTTATGTAATAAAAAGCGATATACATGCCGGTTTTCACATACTGTACGGCCTTCGGTACGTTTTTAGTATATATTTCAGAAACATCATGTGATGGAAGCAGAAATTACCTCTGTCAACGAATATCTTGATACCATTAAAGATTTTAAGAGAAAACAGAACGAAAGGGAAAGCCATGACTTTCTTTTTAGGGGCCAGGCGGCTGATTATCCTCTGGTTTCGAAATTACTTAGATTACGCCCTAAGGGAGATCTTCTGAAAGTTGAGCAACAATTACTTGAAGAGTTTAAAAGGGCAAATTTCTTATTGGTGAAGGAACATCAAGCAATGAATGATTGGGATTACCTCACCCTGGGTCAACATTATGGACTGCCTACACGCCTCTTAGATTGGTCGAATAATGCCTTAACAGCGCTATGGTTTGCTACCGAGCAATATAAGATGGAGCGATCCTGGCAACCCTATGCTACTATATGGATATTGATGGCTACGGAAGCACACTATTTAAATATGAAAGAGAATCATAATCCCTTTACGGTAAATAAGACAAGGTTGTTCCGACCTCGGATCATCAAGCAACGTATCAATAATCAATCAGGTGTTTTTACTGTTCAAAGCACGGAATCCATTAAAAAAAGACTTTCCCTACATCAGGAAGAAGACTTTGCATCTCGGTTACTCAAAATCATGATTCCTGGAAAATGTCAAGAGTCCGTTCGCGATGAATTACACACATTGGGCGCAAATGCCTTTAGTGTTTTTCCAGAGCTTGAAGGGCTTTGTTCATTGCTTCAATGGAAATTTTTTCATTAGTCGCCAACGAATGATTGAGAAGGTATGAACACTGCACGCATACAATTATCTAGTTTATCATTAAAAACGCGGTATGCATACGCTCCTTCTTCCAATGACATCGGGTGTGTCAATAAAAAAGATGGATCTATTTTTCCGTTGCGGATATGCTCAAAAAGCTGAGATACATAACGTTGCCCGTGCATTTGTCCACCTCGCATTGTCAGACCTTTATTCAAAAACAGACCCATTGGGATTTTATCAACTAAACCGGCATATACGCCCACAACTGATACCGTTCCACCTTTTCTACAGGCCGTTATAGCTTGTCTTAACACCGCCGGGCGATCGGATTCCAGTCTTAAGAATTGCTTGGATCGATCGTAATAATGTTCCATCCCAGTCGTATGGGCCTCCATCCCGACTGCATCGATGCAACAGTCCGGGCCCCTTCCTCCTGTTGCCTCCTTCAACGCTTCCAATATATCCGTTGCTTCATAATTTAACACTTCTGCATGGCTATAGGTGGCAGCCGCTGCCAAACGGTAGTCAAATCGATCAATTGCAATAACTTTTTCAGCGCCCTTTAAGTAAGCACTCTGTATTGCCATTTGTCCGACACCTCCTGC
>Ga0079224_100006672_pt1 | contig 15361 bp, 14 predicted proteins | sample Stecom2015_FD_80414 | JGI IMG/M metagenome (GOLD analysis project Ga0079224, IMG submission 80414) | Agricultural soil microbial communities from Utah to study Nitrogen management - Steer compost 2015 | ecosystem: Environmental > Terrestrial > Soil > Agricultural land | place: USA: Utah...
TGAAATAGGCCACATCCCAGGCCTGCTGATCCGTCAGGGTATGATCTTTTCCAAGCGGCATATTGGCTTTTATAAATGCCGCGGCATTGGGCAGCTGATGCATCCCGGCCCCCCAGTTGAACGAGTCATCCCCCCACAGTGCTGGAAAGACCGTCACGCCGGCCGTCTTGCGCCCTTCCCCGTTCGCTCCATGACAGACCGCACACTGCGCCACGTATACCGCTTTGCCTCGCTCAAGATCCATTTTCTGCGCCGGTTCAGGCAGACGCTTGTAACCTTGCCCGGCCAGCTTGACGCCGGTTGGCGCTTTACTGGCGAGCCAGTACATATAAGATGAGAGAGCGACAATCGCCTCGGAATCGGCCGCTGGCGCCTTACCATTCATGCTATATCGGAAACAGCCCTGCAGTCGTTCAGCCAGCGTATTGACATGGCCGTTTTTCTTGCGATATGCCGGATACAGGACATAGGCGCCCCACATTGGCGCCGAGTCGGCCCGTCGCCCGGCATCAAGATGACAATTGACGCAATTGAGCGAGTTGCCTGTGTACTGCGGCAACAACCGGGATGTATGTAAAAAATAATCCTGTCCTTTTTTGACGGCTTCGCCAAACTCGTTGTCGGGAATCGCATCGGCCGCCGGCGGTGAAAAATAATTGGCAGCGGCGGGCGCGACGGCGCCTGGCTGGCCTTGGGGCGCCGAACCCTGTGCATGCGCTCGCGCCGGCTGACCGGAATCTGCTGGCGCCGCCACCGCGCCAGATGACATGAGCAGACAGGCGGCGGCTGCCATGCTCGCAAGATACGTCGTACGCTTGAATAAAAGACCGTTCATTGTTGTCCCCCTGCTTTTGTCGACGTTTGCGTTGCCGTCGCGCTGGCGGCTGCCGCGCTAATATCATTTCCGAAGTAAGCACTGACGCTGTCGATGTCCTCATCAGTGAGTTTGCGCGCCAGATGCGCCATCAGGCCATGCGGGTCATCGGCACGCGTGCCGGTTTTCCAGGCCAGCAGTTGGTTTTTGATATACATGGCAGATTGGCCCGCAAGCGCAGGGAAAGTGGGCGTCACACCAACGCCGCCCGGACCATGGCACTGCACACACGCAGGCAGCCCTCGCGACCAGTCGCCGCGTTGTGCCAGCCACGCGCCCGGCTTGCCTTTGGGGTAAGTGTCCTGTAGTTGCACTGCGCGGGCCGGGTCGATCACCGGCTTGAGAGATGCATACCAGGCAGCGACGGCCTTTTTCTGCTCGGCGCTCAGGGCCTTGGCGATCGGCTCCATGACCGCCTGCTTGCGCCGGCCTTGAGCAAACTGCTCAAGCTGAGCTTCAAGGTAGGGTGCCGGCAAGCCGGCAAGAAAGGGAAATCCTGCCGCCCCCATACCCTCGCCATTTACGCCATGACAGGCCATACAGGGCGCCTGGCCTGCAATGCCTTCGGTTGCAATACGTTGACCCTGCGCGCCATCATCCGCAGACGCAATCTGTGCGGATACCCAGAGCGCGCTGCAAGCGCTGACGATAGCCCACACTGGTATGCCGCTACGCCTTTTTTGATTGCTCTTCATCTTCTGCTCCTGACCCGAATGTGACCGAATTTATATAGCACGTAATTATTAATATATGTCTTAAAGTAATTTTACAGGGCTCGTTGTTCGGGGTAAAGCAGGCCTGTCGTGCCATTACACATTCAGAAGAGCCATGACGGCGCATCAATGCACCGTCATCAAGCAGCGACGCACGCCGGAGGGGTGAGCGCACCAATATCGATTCAACGCAAGCCCATTCACATCACCGTCTGGCGGCGGCAAAGCCTGGTGCGCCTTTTGATCCGGCCAATACGCACTGAATGCGCGCGCTCAGCGGCCACGGCGCACCTCAAAAAAGCCGCTTGCCGCCAGGGTGATTTAGCGGCATTCGCTTACTGATTATGATGCACACGGTCCTCCATATCATTGTCATCCGCATGGCTGGCATGACTATTGCTTTAGCTCTATCGCTTATTCACAAATGCAATTTGCCTTTACGCAATTTGCCTTTACTCATCCCGGAGCTGATCAATGAAACGTCGCAATATTCTTAAAACCATGGTGTGCAGTCTTGCTCTTGCATTCGGCGCCGGCGCGCTCAACAGCAGCTGGGCCCAGGGCCAGATCGATCCATCAAAACCCCCGATCAAGGTCGGCATACTGCATTCGCTATCGGGCACGATGGCTATTTCCGAAACTGTGCTGAAAAATGTCGCGCTGATGCAGATTGATGCAATAAACAAAGAAGGCGGCATTCTTGGCCGCAAGGTAGAAGCGGTCATCGTCGACCCTGCTTCCAACTGGCCGCTGTTCGCAGAAAAAGCGCGTGAATTGCTCAGCCAGGAGAAAGTGGCAGCCGTTTTCGGTTGCTGGACATCTGTATCGCGCAAATCTGTGCTGCCGGTTTTTGAGGAGCTCAATGGCCTGCTGTTCTACCCGGTTCAGTATGAAGGGGAAGAGATGTCGCGCAATATTTTTTACACCGGCGCGGCGCCCAACCAACAGGCCATTCCGGCCGTTGAATATCTGATGAGTGAAGAAGGCGGTGGTTACAAGCGTTTTTTCCTGCTCGGCACAGACTACGTCTATCCACGCACCACCAATAAAATTCTGCGCGGCTTCCTGCAAAGCAAAGGCGTGGCCGATAGTGACATCCAGGAGGTCTACACGCCCTTCGGACACAGCGATTACCAGACCATCGTGAATGACATCAAGCGCTTTGCTGCGGGTGGAAAAGCGGCTGTCATCTCCACGATCAATGGCGACTCCAATGTACCGTTCTATAAGGAACTTGGTAACGCAGGCATCAAGGCGATCGATACGCCTGTTGTCGCATTTTCTGTAGGCGAAGAAGAGCTGCGCGGCATCGACACCAAACCACTGGTAGGCCATTTGGCCGCATGGAATTACTTTATGTCCGTGGACAACCCTGCCAATTCAGCTTTCAAAAAACAATGGGCTGATTACGCCACTGCGCAAAAGCTGCCTGGTGCGGATAAACCGTTAACCAATGATCCGATGGAAGCAACCGTGATCGGCTTGAAAATGTGGAAAGCAGCCGTTGAAAAAGCGGGCAAGACCGACGTAGATGCCGTTCGTGCAGCCATGATCGGCCAGACAGTGTCGGCCCCGGACGGCTTTGAAGTCCAAATGGGCAGCAATCATCATTTGTACAAACCTGTCATGGTGGGTGAAATCCGGCCTGACGGGCAATTCGATATCGTCTGGCAAACAGAAAAACCCGTACGTGCCCAGCCATGGAGCCCGTTCATTGCGGGCAACGAAAAAAAGCCCGATGAAGTCAAATAAATGCACGCCATGGCCGGGCCTGTCGGACCGGCCATGCAATCACAGCAAAAAAGGGAAGGACCCGCATGAAACTTACCCCTTGCCGGATTAAAGACTGGATCGGAAAGCTGGCAATGCTCGCCAGCGTTCTATTTCTATGCATAGCGCCGGCCCATGCGGCCACGCTGATACCCGCCGATCTGACCGCGCTCGTTTCCGGCAGCTACGCAGAGCGCAAGGCGGCCATAGAAAAATTGGCGAATGCCGATCCTGTGCTTGCCCGTCCGGTATTACAAAGCGTGTCTCAAGGCACGCTGCTAGGCCTGCCCGATGGTCGTGCCGTAATCAAGTCCGATCACGACTATACCGACCCATTATCGGGTAAAAGCGTCGCAGCGCCAACCGAGCCGACCCGCAAACCGGTGCTGAACAATGCACTGCGCCGGCTGATCCAGAATGCGCTGGCCTCGATGAGTCTGTTCGCCCCGGACAAGGCCACTCGTCAGATGGCTATTGATAATATGCTGAGTCGCCCCGACAACCTGTCGGCGCAGCAGCTGGATCAGGCACTCAAAGCCGAAACTGATACTGCGCTGAAACGAAAGCTCACAACCCTGCATGCCCTGGCGGCGGCTGCCGATAGCAGCACAGCGCCTGGACAGCGGATGCAGGCTGTGCAAGCGCTGGCCTCGGTCAACCTGCCCTACGCGCGCACGGTCTTGAACAACATTATTTCCGAAGAAAATAATCCTCAGCGTGCGATCTCTGTTGCAGCTGCCGCATCGCTTTCACACATTGACGCAAGGCAACGCAATTCTGCACTGGCCAACAATGCCTTCACTGGTCTGAGTCTGGGCAGTGTGCTGGTGCTGGCTGCACTGGGCCTGGCGGTCATTTACGGCCTGATCGGCGTAATCAATATGGCGCACGGCGAATTTCTTATGTTGGGCGCCTACGCTACGTATCTGACGCAGCGCGCTTTTCGATCGTGGATGCCCGAATGGTTCGACTACTACCTGCTGGCAGCGCTGCCCGTGGCTTTTCTGACAGCTGCGGCAGTGGGCATGCTGATCGAATGGCTGATTATACGTCACCTGTATGGGCGCCCCCTGGAAAGCCTGCTGGCGACATTTGGCGTGAGCCTGCTGATGATGCAGACAGTACGCCTGATCTTTGGCGCGCAGAATGTTGATGTGGCCAATCCTATCTGGATGAGCGGCTCCTTTGCTCCTATTGCCGAGTGGTTACCGGCTTTCGTGGTGCCATACAACCGGCTCATTATTCTCGCTTTTTCTATTGCGGTTGTGATAGGCCTGTATCTGGTCCTGACCCGTACGCGCCTGGGACTCTTTATTCGGGCGTGTACCCAGAATCGCACGATGGCAGCCTGCGTAGGCATTCGCACCCGCAAAGTGGATGCTTGCGCCTTTGCACTGGGCACGGGCATTGCCGGCCTTGGCGGCGTCGCATTGTCGCAGATCGGCAATGTGGGCCCAGATCTGGGTCAGGCTTATCTGATTGATTCATTCATGGCCGTGGTGCTTGGCGGCGTCGGCCAACTGATCGGTACCGTACTTGGGGCTTTCGGTCTGGGCGTGCTGAGCAAGCTCGGCGAACCGTTGCTTGGCGCCGTATTGGTGAAAATTGTCATCCTGCTGCTGATTGTCGCTTTTATTCAAAAACGTCCCCGGGGCCTGTTTGCCCAGAAAGGCCGCAGCGCGGCGGAGGTTTAACGCTTATGACCACATCATTCAAATTGACTATTCCTGAACGGGCCCCGCTATTTTCACCGACCGGCTGGCTGACCATATGCGCCGTGGTTATCGGCGTGTTTCTGGCGACTGTGCTGGGTACGCAATGGGCCGCACCCGGTAGCGCGCTGCATATCAGCGACTATACGCTCACGCTTGTCGGCAAGATGCTTTGCTATGCCATCGTGGCCATGTCGATCAATCTCGTCTGGGGCTACTGCGGCATCCTCAGTCTGGGGCATGGTCTGTATTTTGCGCTGGGAGGCTATGCCATGGGCATGTATCTGGTGCAGGCGCCGGTGCCGGGCCAGGCGTCGGCAGGGTTGCCGGCATTTACGTTTTTGCTCAACTGGACCGAGTTGCCCTGGTATTGGGCCGGAACGGATAACCTGACCTGGGCATTGATTCTGACTGCCCTGATGCCGGGGCTTGTGGCGTTTGTCTTCGGCTATTTCGCTTTCCGCTCGCGCATTAAAGGCGTATATCTGTCCATCATGACACAAGCAGTGACCTATGCGGCCATGCTGCTGTTCTTTCGCAACGAAACCGGATTCGGTGGCAACAATGGTTTCACCGATTTCAAGTCCATTGCCGGCTATTCCATCAGCGCGACTGAAACCCGTACGGTGCTTTTTCTGATCGGCTTTGTGGTGCTGGTCCTGGTGTTTGTACTGGTTCAATGGATCATGAAATCCCGATTCGGCAAAGTGATCACAGCGATCCGCGATAGTGAAAGTCGCGTCATGTTCATCGGATTCAATCCATTGCAATACAAACTGGCCATCTGGACGCTGTCGGCCGTGCTCTGCGGGATTGCCGGCGCGTTATATGTGCCGCTGGTGGGCATTATCAACCCAGGTGAAATGTCGCCTGTCAATTCAATTGAAATGGTGATCTGGGTTGCCGTTGGCGGTCGTGGCTCCCTGGTTGGCAGCATCCTTGGGGTATTCACTGTCAACGGCGCAAAAACATTTTTTACTGCGTTCATGCCGGAATACTGGCTGTATGTTCTTGGGGGCCTGTTTGTTGTCGTGACCCTGTTCATGCCCAAAGGGCTGGTGGGACTGTTTTCACGGCGCCGCGGTCCACCGCCCAAGGCCGGTGCGAACATAGCTCCTGCCCCGGAGGCGATATGACTGATACCCACGCAACGGCCGGTGCCGGTGGCACGATCACCCATCTGGCCCATTTTGCCGAATCCGGAAAAATCGATACAACCCACGGCATCGTGTTGTATGTCGAGAACCTGACCGTGAAATTCGATGCCTTTTGCGCCATCAATGATTTATCCCTGTACATCAAAGAAGGCGAACTGCGTTGCATTATCGGCCCCAATGGCGCCGGTAAAACGACCCTGATGGACGTCATAACGGGAAAGACCGGCCATCGCAATGCGACTATCACCGGCCAGGTCTATCTGGGTCAGACGCTGGATTTGCTGACCATGCAGGAACCCCAGATCGCACAACTGGGCATCGGCAGGAAATTTCAAAAGCCGTCGGTATTCGAGAGCCAGCCGGTCTGGGAAAACCTCTATCTGGCCGACGCCGGAGATCGTCGCTGGCATGCCGCATTAAATGCGCGCATCACCGCAGACGTACGCTCCCGCATTGAAAACACACTGAACATCATGAAGCTGGAAAGTGTTGCGTATCGGCCAGCGGGAGAACTGTCGCACGGACAGAAGCAGCGTCTGGAGATCGGTATGCTGCTGATGCAAAAGCCCGCATTACTGTTGCTGGATGAACCGGTAGCCGGCATGACCGACCGCGAAACGACCGAACTTGCCGACATACTTCATCGCATTCGTGGTACCTGCTCCATTGTCGTGGTGGAGCACGATATGGGTTTTGTCTCGAATCTGGCCGGCGATCTGGGTACCGTCACCGTCCTGGCTGCCGGCACAGTACTGGCTCAGGGCACCATGCAACAGGTGCAGCAGGACCGGCAAGTCATTGAATCCTATCTCGGCCGCTAATCAAGGAACACGCAATATGCAGCTCAGCGTACAAAACGTCAACCAGTATTATGGCGGCAGTCATATTCTCCGCGACATTTCATTTGATATAAAAGCCAATGCCCTGACCGCCCTGCTCGGCCGCAACGGCGCGGGCAAAACCACCCTGCTGCGCAGCCTGCTTGGCGTCGTGCCGATTCGTAACGGACAGATCTGCTATGCAGGCAAGGATATCAGTCGAATGGGAACAGCGGACCGTATCGCTCAGGGGATCGGCTATGTGCCACAGGGCCGCGATATTTTTCCCAGACTAAGCGTAAAGGAAAACCTGCTGGTCGGCGCCGCGTCCCGCAAGATGCCCAAGGGCATTCCGGCATTCATTTACCAACTTTTCCCTGTTCTCAAGGAAATGGAACACCGCAATGGCGGCGACCTGTCTGGCGGGCAGCAACAACAACTGGCCATTGGGCGGGCGCTCATGGGACAGCCGCAGTTATTGATTCTTGATGAGCCCACTGAAGGCATCCAGCCCAATATCATCCAGCATATCGGACGCACCCTGAAGTCGCTGGTGTCTGACCATGGCATGACGGTGCTGCTGGTCGAACAGTACCTGGATTTTGTCAAGATCATCGCCGACGACTATCTGGTCATGAACCGGGGCGTGATCATCGCCCGTGGCAAAGGCGTCAATATTGATGCCGATGGCATCGAGCGTCACATCAGCGTGTAGCCAGGATCATATCAATTGTTATGGAAACTGAACAATGGACTGCGGATCTGGCATTGGCATTTTCGCGACAACCAAGCGGACGCAGCGCGCTGACTCGCAATGTACATGACGGCCCATTGCTGGTGCAAAAACCCCTTTATCCGGAAGGACCTGCCGTGTGCCATGCAACGATCTTGCATCCGCCATCCGGCATTGCCGGCGGTGATGCACTGAGTATCGCGGTGGCCGTGCATGAAGGCGCCCACGCCGTCCTGAGCACGCCGGGGGCGACACGCTGGTATAAAGCCAATGGCAGACCCGCCAGCCAGACCGTAACGCTCCGTGTGAACAAGGGTGCAAAACTGGACTGGCTGCCGCTGGAAAACCTGATATTTGAACAAGCTGATGCCTGTAACGAGACCCATATCCAGCTTGCCGCCGGTGCGCATGCCATCGGCTGGGATTGCTATCAACTGGGCAGTGTCGTGGCACAGGATTTTTGGCAGGCCGGCAGGATCACTCTTCATTGCACTGTGCATTACGACGACAAACTGGTATGGACTGAGGCCGGCCAGATCGATGCAGCGCACCCGATCAGGCGTCGCAGCGCCGGACTGGCCCACTTTCCTATCATGGCTACGGTCTGGAGCGTCGGCCCCGCGATTGGCGCCGATGAGATCGCACAATTTACTGACAGCCTGCCCTGGACCGACTGGCTGCGCGCAGGCGCCAGTCAGATGGCGCTTGATGCGTCCGCCAGCCTGATCCTGGTGCGCGTGCTGGGGACACATGCCGAACCCGTCAGACAATTAATGATCACGTGCTGGCAGCATTTGCGCCCGCTGCATCTGGGCATCGCAGCACCCCCCCTGCGACTCTGGCGCACCTGATCCGATAACCTGCCCGAATATTTCATATGCACTAGTGGAGAACACCATGGACCTGACCCCCAGAGAGAAAGACAAACTGCTGATATTCACCGCAGCGCTACTCGCAGAACGGCGTCGCGGCCGGGGCCTCAAGCTCAATTATCCAGAGGCAGTCGCGCTGATCAGCGCCGCCCTGCTTGAAGGCGCACGCGACGGCAAGAGCGTTGCGCAACTGATGCATGAAGGCACACAAGTGCTGACCCGTGACGACGTGATGCAAGGGGTCCCGGAGATGATGCCGGATATCCAGATCGAAGCCACATTCGAAGACGGTACAAAACTGGTCACTGTCCATCATCCGATTGTCTGAACACTGAACCGGCCTGCCAGCGGCAACCATGCCCTGTTCCGGCTTTTATACACAAAGGAAAATCCCATGTTTCATGCACCTGCCGTTCAACTTCGACACATGCCGGCAGCGCTGGCGCTGCTTAGCCTGTCTCGGCCCGCGCTGGCCCATCCCGGGCATCCTGAACATACAGATACCCTGTCCATGCTGTCTGAAGGATTGCTGCACCCCCTGGCCGGCCCCGATCATCTGCTGGCCATGCTCGCGGTGGGAGTATGGAGCGCCTTGGTGTACCCGTCACTCAAGCATGCGATTTACATCCCCTTGTCGTTTTCAACACTCCTTTTTGCAGGCGCGCTGCTGGCCATGGCTGGCGTGCGGATACCTTTGATCGAGCCGCTGATCATGACCTCATTGCTGGTCCTGGGCCTCATGCTGACCGGCGTGACCAGACTATCGCTGTCCGTAGCTGCGATGCTGGTCGCATTCTTTGCCCTCTTTCACGGCGTCGCCCACGGAGTGGCGCTGCCGCAAGGCGGGACTGCCATCGTGTTTATCGCCGGCTTCATGGTCTCCACCCTGCTCATTCACTGCACCGGCATGGTCGCCGGCGCGATACTGACACGCCGCCATGCCTGGCCGGCACGGCTTGCCGGCGCAGGCATCGCCTCGTATGGGGCGATATTGATGCTGGCCGGTCACTGAGCACGGAGAGCAATACATGATTCCAGGGGAAATCCTTGCCGCAAGCGGCAACATCGAAATCAACACAGGCCGAACCACTATTGTCATGGAAGTGACCAATACAGGTGATCGTCCGATTCAGGTTGGATCACATTATCATTTTGCAGAGACCAATGCTGCGTTATTGTTTGATCGCCAGCAGGCCCGGGGCTACCGGTTGAATATTGTTGCCGGCACAGCAGTGCGCTTCGAGCCAGGGCAAATCCGTACGGTCCAACTGGTCGCCTTGGCTGGCGACCGGCGCGTATTTGGCTTCACGGGACATGTCATGGGAGCACTGGAATGACATCCATATCAAGACAGGCCTATGCCGAAATTTTCGGCCCGACCATTGCAAACGGCGAGCCCGACCGCGTCCGGCTTGCCGATACCGGGCTGATCATAGAAGTAGAACAGGACTTGACCATCTTCGGAGAAGAAGTCAAATTTGGCGGAGGCAAAGTCATTCGCGACGGCATGGGCCAAAGCCAGCGCTGCACGGCCGACTGCGCCGATACCGTCATGACAAATGCACTCATCGTTGACGCCGTCACGGGTATCGTCAAGGCCGATATCGGGATCAAGAACGGCCATATCACGGCCATCGGCAAAGCCGGCAATCCTGATATCCAGCCGGGTGTCACCATCGTTATCGGTCCCGGCACAGAAATTATTGCCGCTGAAGGCTTTATCGTTACCGCGGGCGGCATCGATACCCATATTCACTTTATCTGCCCGCAACAAATCGAAGAGGCCATCTCCTCCGGTATCACAACCATGATAGGCGGCGGCACCGGTCCTGCGACCGGCACATTCGCCACGACCTGCACGCCAGGACCATGGCATATCCATGCCATGCTCGGCGCGACTGATGCGTTTGCGATGAATATCGGCCTGCTTGGCAAAGGCAATGCCAGCGACCCGGCACCGCTACTGGAACAAATCCACGCCGGCGCGCTTGGCCTGAAACTGCATGAAGACTGGGGTACGACACCGCAAGCCATCGACACCTGTCTTGACGTGGCCGACCGGACTGATACACAGGTGGCCATTCACAGTGACACCCTGAACGAATCCGGTTTTGTCGAAGCGACCCTGGCCGCCTTCAAGGGACGCACTATCCATACCTTCCATACCGAAGGCGCAGGCGGCGGTCACGCGCCCGATATCATTCGCGCAGCAGGCATGACCAATGTGCTGCCAGCGTCCACAAACCCGACCATGCCTTTTACACGCAATACGATTGACGAACATCTGGATATGCTGATGGTTTGCCATCATCTGGATGCATCCATCGCCGAAGATCTGGCGTTCGCTGAAAGCCGAATCCGCCGTGAAACCATCGCCGCCGAAGACATCCTGCATGACCTGGGCGCTTTTTCCATCATGAGTTCGGACTCGCAGGCAATGGGGCGTGTTGGTGAAGTGATTCTCCGCACCTGGCAGACAGCAGACAAGATGAAGCAACAGCGTGGCAGCCTGGCGGGCGATCCCAGCCGCTCGGACAACAATCGCGTCAAGCGCTTTATTGCCAAATACACCATTAACCCGGCCACTGCACATGGCATCGCCCACAAGGTGGGGTCAGTGCAGAAAGGCAAACTGGCCGATCTGGTCTTATGGCGGCCCGCATTCTTCGGCGTCAAGCCAAGTCTGATCATTAAAGGCGGGATGATCGCGCATGCGGTGATGGGCGACCCGAATGGCTCTATACCAACACCACAACCGGTGCATTACAGAAAAATGTTCGGCGCCTTCGGGCGTGCGTTGAACACGTCGCTAACCTTTGTATCCCAGGCCGGCTTTGAAAACCCGGCTGTACACGCGCTGGGTCTGAACAAAACATTGTGCACCGTCAGCGGCTGCCGCAATATCGGCAAACGCGATATGGTGCGCAATGACTGGCTGCCCGATATCCAGGTCGACCCGCAAACCTACCAGGTTTTTGCCGATGGTCAACTCCTGAGCTGCGAACCGGCCAAAACATTGCCGATGTCCCAGCGTTATTTTCTATTCTGATCGTTCGTTTATCTTCCTGGAACCCATTTAAGATGACGCGTACTGTACAAAAATTCCTGCGCCATAGCGGCCTGTCTGCCACGCTGTTGCAGCGTGCACCGGAGGCGCGAATGACATTTGAACAACGGCGCCGTAGCCGCCAGCAATTGAACCTTGGCAATGGCGAAACAGTCCATTTGATGATTGGCCGCGGTCAGGTTCTGCAGCCAGGCGATGTGCTCGTGGCCGATGACGGCGGCCTTATTACAGTGCAGGCACAGGCGGAGCAACTGGTCCGGGTGACGGCCGATGCGGCTATCGACCTGGCGCGAGCCGCCTATCATCTGGGCAATCGCCATGTCATGCTGGAAATCGGCGCCGACTATCTGCAACTTGAGTACGATCCGGTCCTGATGCAAATGCTCCAGCGCCTTGGCGTTCATACCTCAATCGTTGAGCAACCGTTCAACCCGGAAACCGGCGCCTATGGTGGTGGACATAAGCATGGACACGACGAAACGTTCGAAGAAGATTATTCGCTGGCCCAGGCAGCGTATCACGCCCATGAGGCCGCTTCTACTGACGGTCATGACCATCAACAAACGCGTACGGCTGATCGCCGCTCAGATTATGCGCACCCGCAGTTACCTAATCAGCAACATACTCATGGCGACCTGCACTGCGCGGTGCGATCCAACGCGCACAATCACGACCGTGATGAACTCAGTGCATTGAATCGGTCATTGGACTTGCGCCGTGGATATCGGCAGAAATGACGTACTCATCATGAAACCGGCGCAATATGCCCAATTGATGCGCTTGTCTTCTCCGGCCCTGCCGGTGGGTGGTTTCAGCTATTCCCAGGGGTTCGAAGCAGCGGTAGAGCTGGGCATCGTGACAAATGAAGGCAGTGCACGTCTGTGGATCGAAGACACCTTGCACACGGTGATGGCTACCTGTGATGCTGCCATATGGCTAGTGCTTTCCCGTGCATGGCGATCGCAGGATAGCAACGCGATCAGACATTGGAACCAATGGTACTACGCAAGCCGCGAAACCGCCGAAGCCCGGGCTGAAACCACCCAGATGGCGATCTCGCTAATCAACCTGATCGATGCCCTTCATTGGGCAAGCGAGAAAGCGCGTTCCCTACTCAAAGGTATGGATACGCCTTGCTTTCCGACTGTGCATGCGATTGCCGTGGCGGCCCTGGATCTGCCCGACGATGCGGGCGTTACGGCCTTGCTGTATGCCTGGCTGGAAAATCAGGTGATGGCGGCAATCAAAACCATACCCCTGGGCCAAACGGCCGGCCAGCGCCTGCTATCGGCGCTCGTACCGCAACTGGAACTTGCGGTGGGCGCGGCCAAAGACGCGGCAAACCAAACGCCTCCACGGATCAAGACACTTGCTCCGCAATACGCCATTGTTGCGGCCCGGCACGAAAGCCAGTTTTCCCGATTGTTCCGATCATGACGCCCTGCCGCTGCCGCTCACGCACATACTGGCGCCCTGCGGCAGTTGTCATTCCCGCAACCCTTGCCTTGACTAAAGGCAACGCATTAAAGGTAAAGAACCCATGAATACTCAAAACAGAACCAACCCATTGCCGGCACTGCGCGTTGGCATCGGCGGGCCCGTCGGATCGGGCAAAACCACGTTGCTCGAAGTATTATGCAAAACGCTGGCGACCCGCTATGATCTTGTCGCCATCACCAATGACATTTATACCAAGGAAGACCAACGCCTGCTCACCGTCTCCGGCGCATTGCCTCCTGAACGCATCATGGGCGTGGAAACGGGCGGCTGTCCGCACACCGCGATCCGTGAAGATGCGTCCATTAACTTGCGCGCGATAGATCAGATGCTGCAGCGTTTCCCTCAGGCCGATATTGTATTTATCGAATCCGGCGGCGACAATCTGGCAGCAACCTTCAGCCCGGAACTATCGGACCTGACCATTTATGTCATTGATGTTGCGGGTGGAGAAAAAATCCCCCGCAAGGGCGGTCCGGGCATTACCAAATCCGATTTACTGATAATCAACAAAACTGACCTGGCGCCATATGTTGGCGCCTCGCTGGATATCATGCGACAAGATACCGAACGTATGCGCCAGAGCCGGCCGTTTGTAATGTGCAATATGAAAACCGGCGACGGCATTAATGCCATCATTCAATTCATTGAAAAAGCCGGCATGCTGGCCTGATTGCCCAAGTGACACGAAAGGCGTTATTCCTGGCAGATTATCCCGGGGGTGCGCGCAAGGCCGATCACTTTACTGCGGCTGTTTTACACTTGCCGGCGGGCCTGGGTCCGCAGCGCAAAAAGGCATAATCTGCCCGGCAGGCAGCAGATACGCGCGGCGCCGGCCCTCTGCGAAATAAGGGGTCATATTTTTCAGTTCAGGAAAATTATCCATCTGTTTTGCGTCTGCCAGCAGCCAGCGCCGATCATGCGCGGGTATGCAAACAGAGCGCAAAAACTCAGCAGGCAGTACCAGGCGCCTGGCGCCAGCCGGCGCACCAAAATTGTTTGCGTCCCAAAGTTCTTTTTGCCAGTTGTCTTTCATCGGCAGCGCAGGGTCATTCCAATTGCTGACCACGAACAGATCGGGATTCTGTCGCATATAAAATCGGAAATCAAATGGGTAGTTATCAAGACTGTAATAGCGATCATGTGCGTCCAACGGCTGTGAAGCACTGTCAATAGCCGTCGCAACGCGACTGCTGCCTGGCAGATGAGCCAGAGACAGGTAAATCAGCCCGCCGCCCCCCAGAACGGCACAAATCAGTACGCGCGTCACAAAATTACGCTGCACTGCCCTGCCTGCCGCATCGACCCGGACATGATCCGCATAGCCCGGTTGAGTATACGCACTATCGACCGCAAAGACGCCGTGGAAGAACTCTGCAAAAAGGAAGGCCAATGGCGGCAGCACCGGCAGTATATATCCGACCAGCTTGGATTGTGGAATGGAGAAAAAGACCAGAATAAGCAAGAGCCAGATCCACATCAAACGCCGAACGCTGGCGTCGCGTTCCTGCATCCAGTAGTTACGTGTAAAGATGACGGACAGTCCTGTTCTGCACCAGGGCAGCATCGTCGCCAGAAGCACGGCCACATAAAACCAGACAGGCATGACGTTATTGAAGCCACCCTGAGAAAAACGCTCGAATTGCTGGTACACCAGATAATACTGGAGAAACCCCGGGTACCGGCTTTGCATTAACAACAGCCATGGCAAAACAACAGCTAAAAATAGCAGGATCCCCGGAATGCGCAAGAGCATGGGAATCGCCGAATACCTGCGTTCCGCAACAAGCCAGAAAAGCAGCACGCCGCCGGGCAAAACAAAACCGATCAGCCCTTTAGACAAAAATCCCAACCCAGCGAACATATACATCGTCAGCACCCATCGCTTGGCAGATGCGCCTTGCCGCTGCAGCAAGACCGCCGTGGCGCCGCACAGGATAGTGCTGCAAATCATCGCCGCCACCAGCAAATCTAAATTGGCATAATGCGCTGCGCCAAACATCAACGGTGTTGTCGCCAGAATGATACCGGCCACCAGCGCGCGCGATGGCAGAACAAAGCGCCGCAGAAAAACAAACAGGCCGCCGACCATCAGCAGACCCGCCAGCGCAGGGGTCAGTCTTGCGGCGAACTCATTCTGGCCGAAAA
>Ga0079224_100006673_pt1 | contig 15360 bp, 8 predicted proteins | sample Stecom2015_FD_80414 | JGI IMG/M metagenome (GOLD analysis project Ga0079224, IMG submission 80414) | Agricultural soil microbial communities from Utah to study Nitrogen management - Steer compost 2015 | ecosystem: Environmental > Terrestrial > Soil > Agricultural land | place: USA: Utah...
AACCTTTCCAATCTTACGCCGGGCGTTTGTGATGGCCTGTACGAGAACGACGAGGACGAGTGGGATGCGCTGACGCCGAGATTGGTCCTCGAGTATCAATGGACGGAGGATGTATTCGGGTATGTGAGTGTCACGAAAGGCTTTCGCAGCGGTGGCTGGAATTTTACCGAGCCGGTCACCGGCCCTGAGGCCGGTGTCGACCCGGAGGAAGTCTGGTCCTACGAAGTTGGAGTGAAAGGGGAGTTCTTTGCACGGCGTCTGCGGGCCAATGCGTCGATGTTTGCTGCCGACTACAGTGACCTGCAGGTCCGTTCGCCTGATCCGGTAACGACGCTGTTTAGTCTTCGTAACGCAGCAACGGCGCGGATCAACGGGCTCGAGGTCGAGCTGCTCGCCAGACCGGGTGACTCGTCCACGTTGTCTGCCACCATCACATACCTGGACGCCACCTACTCCGACTATGCATACGTGATTGCAGGCAGCCCTGTCGACAACGGCGGCAACCACTTGAACAATGCTCCTGAATGGCAGGTCTCGCTCGATGCCGAGCACGAGTTCCCGTTGCCGAATGGCGGCAGCCTGATGCCGAGGCTGGAGCTCCGCTACGTCAGCGACGTTTACTTCACGGAGGCCAACCAGTTTCCTTACGGCGGCAAGGCCCACGAAACCATCAACCTCCGACTCCAGTACCTGGCGCCGTCCGGTACTTGGGGATTTCGGCTGTTCGCCGACAATCTTACGAATCAGCGGGAACCCACCTATGCCTTCGAAGGAATTACGCCGGATATCGTTGGTGTCATGATCCCCCCGCCACGTCTGTATGGCGGCCAGATGTTCTACTCGTTCCGATGACGCTCAGGGATGAACCTCAGCGGCTGATACCCGGCCTGGTCGGTTTGTCGGCGCATACGGACTGCGTCTACCTCAAGGCGCTGCACTCCTTTACTGTGCGAGATGCTCATGGCAAGGGCGTGAGTCGGTTGAAGCTCTTGTACAGCTCCCTGAACTTCGAGGAACTCGTTGAGAATACGCGCACAGGCCGTTGGGATGCCGCGGAGCAACAGATCGCCGACGCCGCAGCAGCTTTGAAGGCGGGTGGTGCAGATTTCCTGCTCATTTGTGCCAATACCGCCTATGCATTGCTCGGCCGTACGCGGGAGCAAGTTCGATTGCCGGTTCTGGACATCGCGGAGCCGGTCTGCCATGCCCTCAAGTCGGCCGGGTTGAGAGCACCCGGATTGCTCAGCACGGTGAAAACCGAAGAGTCCGGCTTGTACCAGAGGTGTGCGGAAAAGTTCGGACTCAAAGTCATTTCACCCTCGTTTGAGCTCGCCCAATCGATCCAGCAGCTCATACTGGAAGAACTCATCAGCGGCGAGGTTTCCGAGCTTGGTGTACAGTTGATTCGGTCTGCAATTGGTTGGTTTGCAGATCATGGTGCCGACTCCCTGATTCTCGGTTGCACTGACCTCACGCATGTGGTGTCGCATCTCGAGCAGGGCGGGGATACCGACCTCCCACTGTTCGATTCAACCCGTTTGCATGCGGCGGCAGCCGCCGAGTTTGCTCTTTCCGGAGAAGCGAAGACGGTGTATACCTTGTAAGGCCAACGAGAGGATGCCTGGAGATCGCTATTGCTGCCGGAGCGTAGGAGCGGAAATCACCCGGGTGCGTCCACGGGCCATCCTGTGACAAAGTAGGTTCATGGATAGACCAGTTGCGTTCCGGCGGCCGGAACCTGGCACAGCCCGGGGGCTGACGGGAAGCGGTACAGCAGTTGCCCGATCGCACCTGGATGGGTTTCTCAGCGGGATGTTGGTACGTTCCCGCCTGCTGGACCTCATTGGGCGAGCTCCCCCATTCCCGGCTCCGCTGCAACTGGCCATGGCGCCTCCCGGTCTCGGAAAAACCGTCGTACTGCATCAACTTGCCGCCGCCGCACGGGAAAGCGGGATAGCCGTTGCCTGGCACGACTGCCAGTCGGCAGATCGTACGTATGACCTGTTGCACAACCTTTCGTCGGCTCTCGAAGCGGCGGGCCTGGTGCCGCGGGAAATCGAACCGTCTCTGCAGGAGTTGTCGCAAGCGCTCCAGTCCTGTTCGAGACCCGGCATCATCATTCTTGACGAGTACGAACGAGCCAGCAGCACTGAGAACGATGCGACGCTGCTCGCTCTCGCACGGGCACTGCCGGCCGACGTAATGCTCGTAGCCGCAACACGGCGACGGCTGAGCATTCCATTGTCTCGCAACATCATCGCGGGTCACCTCCAGGTCATCGATGGCTTTACCTTGCTCTTCAACGAAGAAGAGATTTCCCGGTTCTATGCCGAGCACGGCGACGTCGGCGAGGTCGAGTGCCTCATCCAGGCAGCTGCGGGCTGGCCCGCGGTGCTTGCACTCGTGAAGCACGCGCTCGTCCGAAACCATACGGCGACTCCGTACAGGAAGATCTCGGATACGATCAATGAGCGGATCAGGGACTATGTTGTCAGCGAGATCATCGATCCTCTGGATACCCAGTTGAGGGAGTTTCTGCAGGATACGGCTGTTCTCGACGAAATCGAGGCCGATGCTGCCGACGCGGTCCGTGGCTCACAGGACAGCCACGAGATCATCCAGCGTATCGAGATGCTCGAGCCCCTCGTTTCGTTCGGTGCCCAGCCCTTCCGCGCGATATTGCACCCACTGTTCCGAGAGGTGTTGCGGACGGAGCTCGAGCGCCTGCACCCGCAACGCCTGAAGCTGCTGCACCTGGCAGCCGCGGAGCACCATGCTCGGGGCGCACACGTTTACAAAGCCGTCAGCCATGCACTCAATGCCAACGACGTTGCGCGGGCGGTTCGCGTCATCGAGCGGAACGGTCCACTGGCATTGCAGGTCAGCGAGGGGCCGCGCGGTGTGCGCCACCTGCTGGATCTCCTGCCGGCCGGAGTCGTCACGAGCAATGTCCGACTGGGCCTCACTCGGGTCGTGCAGCTTGCGATGGAGGAGAACCTCATTGCGGCAAAGATCGAGTACGAACGACTCGAAGCGGAGATGCAGAAGGCACCCGAGATTCCGGAGGTAGTGCGGCTGGAATTCGAGATTGCTCGCTGTGTCACCCAGGTTTACGAGTCGGAGCACTCGCTCGATGCCGTGGCCTGGCCCGCCATTACGCATGCAGCAGAGCGGGCGCGGCAGTACGCCCACGACGATCCCCGGCTGCTCGTCATACCTTGTGCTATCGAGCTGATCTTTCTTCTTCGCACCGGTCAGGTCGATGTCGCGGAGAATCGGCTCAATGAGATCGAGCAGCTGTTCCGCAGGTTGCGCATGTCGAGGCAATGCGAATGGCTGTGGACGTATCGCAGCGTCGTGCATCTCAACCGACTCGAGTTCGACGCTGCCGAGTCGTTGCTGTTGCGGTCACTGGATGCCGCCCGGGAAACGTTCGGGGGCGATCGCAGCCCGGTCGCCGATTACAGTCATGCCTGCCTTGCCCAGCTCTACTACTATCGCAACTGTACGGACGCAGCGATGCGGCACATCCAGGCGCTCGGCGACGCGCCTTCCTGGAATGTCATCGAGGTTTTGGGAGCGTTCTGGGTGCTCAAGGCACGCTGCGCGATGGCACAGGGATACTGCGCGGAGGCTTTGCAGGTCCTTCGGGAAGGCCGTGAAGCAGCAAGAGCGAAAACGCTTACCCACCTGGATCTCGTCTGTGGAGCGGGCGAAGTAGAGTTGCTTGCGCGCCTGGGGCGTCTGAAGGAAGCACGCGCCGTAGCCGCTGCAATCGACCTCCCCGCAATGTGGAGATTTGCCCTGACATCGACATCCCAGCCATGGGTCGATGTCGAAGCGGTAGCCAAAGGATCCTTCGCCCTGGCCCTGACGAGCCAGGATCTGAGCAGAGCGGACAAGATCGCCGACGAGCTCGTTGCGCGCGCTGCGGGAAGGGGGCACGTGATTGCCGAGATCAACGCTGCCCTGCTCAAGACCAGGTCCAGTCAGATGCTCGGGCGTACCGGCGAAGCCCAGGCTACGCTCAGGGACATCATTGCAAAGATGCGAGGGGTCGACGGATTGCGCTTGCTGCTGGATGCGGGACCCGAGATCGTCCCGACGCTGCGCGCCATCGTGCAGGAGCGCGACGGCCGTGTCGCACAATGGGCATCCGCCATCATGGCCGCTCTCGAAGGTGACGTTCGTCATTGGATGAGCGGCGATCCGCTGTTCACCGAGCGTGAACGGGATGTTTTCGCCGGCCTGCTCCGTGCCGGCTCGACCAAAGAGATTGCCCGACAGCTCGACTTGTCACCTGAGACGGTAAAAACACACCTGAAGTCGATTTTCAGCAAACTGCGCGTGCACGACAGGAACGAGGCGGTCGCGGAGGCGTGGCGGCGCGTTGTCGACAAGCAGATGACTATCGATCCGAGGCAGCCGTATTCTCGGTGACGCGCGTCTCCTCGATAGCCTGCAGAATCCTGGCTCCTTGCGGGTAGTGCTTCAGCAGGTACTCCCTGGTTATGTAGCCTCCCAGAAGATCCTCCACCAATGCCGCATCGTCCCGTTCTTCCGGCCTGCCGTAGCCGCCGCCACCCCCTGTAATGGTTTCGACCCGTGAGCCTTTGGGGATATGGAGGCTCGTGAACTTGTTGCGGACATCCCGGGTGCCGTCGGGGAAATAGACCGTCAAGCTGTTCGCGGTTGCGTTCGTACCCCCAATCAGCCCGATCCCCGGAAACTTTGCTCGCTCGATCGTCGCCGTCGCGTACGCATCCTCGAGAACGCGAAACACGATCCGTACGCCCATGCCACCGCGGTGTTTGCCGGCGCCGCAGGAATCGGGTACGAACTCGATACACTCGGTGAGCATCGGGTTCTGGCGATCCCATTCTTCAGCGGGAGAAAGCCTCTGGGCGCCGGCACCGATGTGGTTGAACTCAATCCCATCCCCATGGCTGGAGCCTCCCTGGCCGACCGGGAAAGGCAGGCCGGCACACCACGGCTCACCGGTTTTCTCCCGGTATCCCCAGTACATGGTCCCGCAGACATCTCCCCCGGAACCAGCCGGAACGGTTTCCGGTGCCGCTTGTGCGATGGCCGCATGTACCATGTCGATGATCTGCAGTCCGGTCCAGAAGCCCAGGAACGTCGGAGCGGGAGGCTTCGGCTCGTAGATCGAGTCCGGGCGCGTCTTCACGGAGATCGGCCGGAAGTGACCTTCGTTCGGCATTTCCCCGCGACCGGCAAGCATCGCTACCGCCACACGGGCCGCGGAAATCGTCAGGGGCAGCGGGCAGTTATAGGGCCCGACCACCTTGTCCGACGCGTTGGAGAAATCGACGCACAGCTCAGTGCCGTGTATCTCCACCGTCAGTTCCAAGGGGACCGGTTCCTGCGATATCCCGTCGTTGTCGAGTTGCCCCCTGGCAACATAGCGACCGTCCGGCAGGCCGGCAATGAACTCACGGGTTCGCGCCTCGCTCTGGTCGAGCAGCCTCTCGACAGCCGATTCGAAGCGCTCGAGGCCGAATCGCTTCATCACCCGCAACACCTCTACAGCCCCAGTGTGCAGGGCAGCGGCACCTGCAGCGATATCGCCGGCCATTTGCTTGGGTACCCGCGTGTTGGCCAGCAGGAGCCTGTGGACTTCCTCGACACGTCGGCCACCACGATACAGCTTCATGCTGGGGTAGAAGACGCCCTCCTGGAAGCCGTCCGTGGAATCCGTAATGTAAGGCGCCTTACCGGCCACATCCGACAGGTGGAACTTGAGTGCAACGTACGCAACCAGCTCGCGCGCGTCGTCGAATACCGGCATGATCAAACCGACGTCATTCGGGTGGGTCCCGGTTTCGTACGGAATGTTCAGAATCAGAATATCGCCCGGGCCGAGCTTGTCCACGCCGCCAGCCAACCTTACCGCCGCCTCCAGCGTAAACCCCATGCTTCCGAGGAACAGCGTCATCCCCGGCGACTGCGACAGGAGGCGCATGCGTTTGTCGAAAACCGCTATCGAAAAGTCGACGGTGGCGTAGATCAATGGACTTACCGACGTGCGCACCAGCGCTATGTACATTTGCCGGGCAGCGGATTTCAGTGCGTGATGCACGATCTCAGTGTCAATCGGATCGGCTATTGACTGCTTCGCTTGCGGTTCCGGAGTCGAATGCTCATTGAAAGGCGTGACGATTGACATCTATTGCTCCATGCGAGTCAGAAGGATGTGCCCGTCTGGACGAACTTCGATCCGGTAGTTTGCATCGACGTACGTAGTCGTCGTCAGCTCCCCGATGATGGCGGGACCGGTGATCGTTATGCCGGGATGCAGCCGCGCCCGATCGATGAGCCTGAAATCCGTTTTGCGGTTCAGGTGAAAGGAATAGGCTTGCAGGTAGTCGTTCCGAAGCGGGGGCCCTCCTCCCTGGAGCTCTGTTGGCCGCTGCGGTGGCAGTGCGGTACGTGATGTTCCACGAACGGCAACAAGCTCGATCTGTTCGTCGAGCGTGACGCCGTAAAGCTTGTGATGGAGGTCGTCAAAGCGTGCAGCAATGGCCTCTGCACTTTCCGCAAACCCCGTCTGATCGTGCCTCACAGGAACCCGTATCGACTCTGCCTGCCCTGCGTAGCGGAGATGCAGGTCCACTTCTTCAATGGCTTCGGCAAACTTCTCGATGCTTCGGCTTCGCAGCTCGCCCAGCAGCTTCGTCAACAGCGGCTCTGCAGCGGAAAGAACATCTTTGGTTAGCGGCTTCCCAATGGCTATTGCAGCAGTACGCACAATGTCAGCCTCGAGCAGGCTCCACGCGGAGAAGTTCCCGGCATGGTTGGGCACGACGATGCGGCCGATGCCGAGCTCGTTGGCAAGCAGGCAAGCCAGCAATGGGCCACCGCCGCCGAATGCGAGTAACGTCATGTTTCTGGGGTTCTCGCCCTGTTCGAGGGTGATCTCACGTATCGCATTGGACATCGCTGCAACGGTGATCGAGATGATTCCCCGCGCGGTCTCTTCCACAGGAAGCGCCAGTTTGTCCGCAATGCCGCTCAATGCCGTGTGAGCTTTCGCCCGATCGAGTATGAGGCCGGATTCGAACTGTCCCGTCCCGAGCATCCCAAGCAGTAGCGCCGCGTCCGTGACCGTGGGTTCCGTTCCCCCACGCCCGTAGCTGGCGGGCCCGGGAACCGCGCCGGCGCTCTCCGGTCCGACCTTCAGCGCACCGCTGGAATCCACGCGCGCTATCGACCCGCCTCCCGCTCCGATCGAACGGACATCGATCCAGGATGTTTGCAGGGGATAGCCTGCGACCTCCGCTTGATACCGCAGACGGGGAGTGCCGTCGGTAATGATCGTCGTATCGAAACTCGTTCCGCCGACATCCGCGGTGACCGTCGGGCCAAGATCGAGTTGTCGTACCAGCATCGCTGCTCCGGCCGCGGCGCCGGCTGGTCCTGAGTTGATCGTTTCGAATGCCCGGGTTGCCGCTTCCTGGAAAGTCAACGATCCGCCGCCGGACCGAGTCACGAACGACTCACCGGTAAAGCCCCGGTCGATGAGCTGGTTCAGAAGCCGGTCCAGATAGGCGCGGAACTTCGCGCGCACGACCGAATCGACGACAGTCGTCGACATCCGTTCGTACTCGCCGGCCTCACGGCTGATTCTGTGGCTAAGTGTGATCTCCCCTTCGTAACCGGAGTCGCGCAACTGCCGCTCGATCTCGACTTCGTGAACCGGGTTCACGTGCGAGTTCAACAGAGCCACGGCAATACCTTCCACGCCTTGCGTGGTCAGGTACTCGAGCGCTTCACGCACGGACTCGACCTGCAACGGCGTGATTATCGAACCATCGGAGTGAATTCTTTCCGCAACTTCGAGGCGAAGGTGACGCGGCACGAGCGGGCGAGGCGGTTTCCACCAGATGTTCGAGCATTCGGGGTTGTCACCACGCCTGATCTCAAGAATGTCGCGAAAGCCGCGCGTCGTAATCAGACCGATTCTGGCGCCTTTGTGCTCCAACAGTGCATTGAGCCCAACCGTGGATCCGTGCAGAAAGTACCGGGCGTTGCGAAGGTGGGCGGGCGACAAAGCGGCATCGATCGCGTTGAGACAGCCAATTGCCGGATCCTGTGATGTCGTTGGCACCTTCCGCAGGATCAGCTCGCCGGTTGCGTCGTCCTGATAGATGAAGTCGGTGAATGTCCCGCCGATGTCGATGCCGAAACGTGACGCCATGAATTCTCCCGCGCTGTTTCACCCCTGCCGCCCGGTCGCGTTCAGTTCGCAGTAAGCGCGCAGGCGGTGTCGGCACCCCGGAGTGCCCGCCATCATTTGAAGCCGGGCTCAAGGCTGACGCAAGGCACGTGTCGGGGGAACCCAAATCCGGAAACGGGGGATGCGCACCGAGGACCCGACTCGCCACGGCATCGCCGATCCGGCGCGGGCGATCAGCTACGCGACGTTCTCGGTAGTGGTACCAGCCCTACACGTAATGACAGGACATAGACGACAAAGCTGACGGCGATTGCATCGAGGGCAGGAACGGTCGTCAGAGTGGCGACGTCGATGCTCGACAGGTAAGCGAATGCTGCGCCGGCAAGCCAGGCGGCAAATGCGACAGGGCGAAAGCGCGGGATCTGTCGCAGAGTCTCCTGGTCGTAACGCTGCTTGTGCAACAGATAGAAGTCCGCAAGGTAGACCCCGGCCAGAGGCGGAATCATCACGGCCAGGAAGTTCAGGAAGTGCAGTAGATTGTCGAGGATAGGCAACAGTGAGATCAGGGTCCCGACGATCCCGACCGCAATCACCAGCTTCCACTTCCGGACTTGCTGGAGAATCGTCGCATACACGAGTGAGCTGGAGTAGAGGTTGTAAGCGTTGGTCGTCCATGTCGCCAGGAGGAGCAGCAGCAACGCGGGGACGCCCAGTCCCAGTACAAGGATCATGGCGAGAAAATCTCGTTCACCCGACCAGACCACGGGGACTGCAGCAAACAGCATTATTATGGGAACCCCCAGCCCGAAGCTGAACGATGAAGCGACCATGGCGTCTTTTCCCGAACGTGCGTATCGGCAGACATCCGGGAACATCGTAACGCCTACGCTGAATCCACCGACTATGGCTGAAACGGCTTTTGCCACGGTCAGGCGTGGAGTGACGTCCGTTGGCGCAGCAAATGACGTTACGGCGGATATGACAAGACCCGTCATTACCAACAACATGATGGGTACGGCCAGCTTGGATAGGCGATCCAACCCTTTGAAGCCGAAGAAGGCCACCGCAGTCATGAGCAACGATGCCGAGATGAGGTAGAGACGCCGGTCGACCGCTTCTCCACCGAGCTCGAGCACTATCGCCTCTACGGCGCGCGCGAATATGTCTACCGTAGCGCCATACCAACCGAGAATCGTAACGCCAATGAATGCACTGACGAGCTTTGCCCCGGCCGTTCCGAACGGATACTGAAGGATAAGCCAGGTTGTCAGGCGGGAATTCGCAGCCAGGATGCCGGTTGCGCCAGCAAGCCCGGCAAGTATCGCGCCCGCAAGGGAGAATGCAGCGATTCCACGAATGATTCCGAGGCTTTGGCTGAGCTCGACACCCATGACGAAGACGGGCAAGGTGATCATGGCGCCGATCATGACAGCGGTGATCCGGTAGCTCGAGACGGTGGCTGCATCCGGCACGCGACCCCGCGAGTAGTCGTTTGTAAGCTGGTCAAGGGTTCCCATGCGACTAGTCCTTCATAAGGCGACCACGACACGCGGGCTTGCTGGGACGGCGCTGCAGATGAGAATGTTGCCGTTGGCGGGTGCACTTGTGATGCGGTGCTGATAGTGCACGCTGCCTTCTACGAGCTTGGCGCTGCAACTCTGGCAGACTCCCATACGACAGGCATTGGTGGGCTGAAGGCCCGCGATCTCCGCCAGCTCGAGGAGGGATTTGCCACTCTCCGCATGCCAGGTGACACTCTTATTTGCGGTGGAGAAGATGACCTCGGCCTGGTCCAGCAACTCCTGCTTTGCGCGACTGCGCCCGGCATCGAACGATTCACTGAAGATGCGGTCGGCATTGGAGCCGGCTTCGATGAGGCGTGCACGAAGATCCTCCTGGAAGGCGGCGGGTCCGCAAAGATAGATATCGCTTTCGAACCACGGCATATCGACTCTCTTGCCGCCGTGCAGGATGTGACACCCTTCCATGAACGCCGCTAGATGAGCAATCGAAAGGTGGCCCCGCACCTGGTAATCCACGCCTGGACGATCGTGGGAGTCCGGCCGGCTGTATACGTGCAGCACCTTGATTCCGTGTTGTTCCTGTAGACGATCCAAAGTGGCTCGAAACGGCTGCACGGCCCTGTTGCGGCAGCAGTGAACCAGGTAGACAGGGGGGATGGTTCCCACTCGGTCGAGGTGTGCCTTCAGCATGGCCAGGATGGGTGTGATGCCGATCCCGCCTGCGATCAAGAGCACTGGTTTGAAGCTGCTTCGGTCCAGTACGAAGCGCCCCATCGGTGGCTTCAGGTCCAGGCACGATCCGACCGTGACTTTTTCATGCATGAACCGGGAACCGCCTCTGCTATGCGGCTCATTCTTGACGGTCACACGATAGCTGGCCGGATCTTCCTGGTAGTCCGAGATGCTCCAGACACGGATAAGCGGCTCACCGTCATCGATCGGCAACTTGAGCGTTATGAACTGCCCTGCGCGATAGGGTGCGATCGGCCGCCTATCGACTGCCTTCAGGACGAATGACTTGACGCCCGGCACTTCCTCATGGAGCTGCGCGACGGAGAACTTCCGCCAACCCTGCCAACGGCGCTCAAGAGTCCTTTGATGATCGAGCTTGTGATAGAGCTTGTTGCGTAGCAGCAGGGCAGAAGTCTGACTCAATCCCGGCAGATTGAGAACGCGGGCCAGGACATCCGGATCGACCGGTTCTGTACCGAGGGCATACTCGGCGATAGTGCCGATTCTGAAGCTGTCATTAGCGCTGCTGACGATTCTGACCGGGTCTCCCGCCTGGATGGTCCCGGGTCGGTCGACATTGAAATACGCCCCGGATTTTCCAGAAAGACCGAACTCCCGAATGAAGGTATCGGGTTGGTTCAACCGCCAGCACAGCTTGAAGCAGGGGATGCGCGGACCGGCAACGGAGAGTCTCACTTCGTCGCCGACCGAGAGTATGTCGCCGACATGCAGTTGACTTTCGTCGAGTCCCCGGATGGTCAGGTTTTCACCGAAAAAACCATGCGGCCAGTCAGCGACGTCTCGCCCCAACTGCTCGGCCCAGTGCCCATAATGCTCTTCAGCGATGGCGTACACCGCGTCGGTATGTACCGCCACGTCATTTCCCTCGAGGCCGTTCGCGCTTACTCGAACAGGTCCCTCCACGGGCGCCTTGAGGAAGGCCGTGGTTACGTTCTGGTCACGGATGCGCAGGTTCTGCGTTCGTCCGACGCAGACACTCACCAGCTTCATTGATCCCTTGTCTTCACTCGAATGAGTACTGCGCGCTTAGCCCCCAAGTGCGTGGCTCGATATAGTTTGCGGCCCGCGAAGTGAGGCCAGCCGCGAGTTGTTGTGCACTCAACATGAAGACGCTGGAGTCGTTCAGGTAGTTGAAGGCACGTTCATCTCTCAGGTTCTTACCCCATACGGTAAGCTGCCAGTTGGGGCCAATTGTCCAGTTGACACTGGCGTTCATGATGTTGTCGAGACCGTTCATGATGCCAGGAGAGTTGTCCGGATCCTGGAAGTACTCGTCCTTGTGCTGCATGTCCAGGCGGAACCTCAGCTCGTTACCGCTGTTGAACTCGACAAACCAGGAGATACCCGCCGTGTAGGCGTTCTCGGGCGCAACCATCTTGTTTCCGGTGAATCCGGGAAAGTAGGTGTAAGTTCCATCGAAGTAGCTGTAGTTCAGCCACGCCGTGAGGTTTTGTGTAATGGCGGCGTTCAGTTCGAGATCGATACCGTCTGCCTCGGCCCGACCTGCGTTCGTCTGCAGGAACGTGCCGTCAGGCAGAAGCTGCGAAACCTGCAGATCGGTGTAGTCCACCGAGTAGGCGGTCAGGTTGGCTGTCAGGCGATTGCGGAGCCAGGCGGAACGTAGACCGATCTCGGTGTTCTTCGCCGTCTCTGGGTTGAGTGGGACCTGATGGTCCTGCGGGCGATCGAGGCCGAACTGAATGAAGCCACCGCTCTTGAACCCCTCTGAGTAAGTGGCATAGACCATGACATCCTCGGACACATCGAGCTCGACCGTGGCCCTGGGAGTGAACTTGGAGAACGTTGCAGACAGCGGAAGGGAGAAGTCTTCGCCGGTCGAGAAGATGAAGCTGCTCCCCGCGTGGCGCACAACGCCGTCTTTCTTGTCCCGCGTGTACCGCCCGCCCAAAGTGAGGCGAAATGCATCCGTTACCGAATACGTGCCCTGAAAGAAGCCGGATATGCTATCCGTTCGGACCGCCTGGAAGGATTGGAGGAACTGGGGATCGGTGTTGCCAAAAATATCGAGCTGCAGGTCACCCAGAAACGTACCTTCGGCGAAATCATGACTGAAGCTGCGATCGCGGGCATGATCGATGTTCAGGTAATAGAGCCCCAGCACCCAGTCGAGCCTGCCGTTGATCGAATCATCCCCGTGTAAGCGCAACTCCTGTGAGAACTGGTTCAACTCATACTCCTGCGTCTCCACGAACAACCCGGGCAAGGGCGATCCCATGCCGTCTGTGGCAGGCAGCTTTGCCTCATCCTCGAAATACGCCGAAATTGACTTGACCTCGCCTAACGGTGTTGACCAGTCGATTTCCATGGAGGTGCCCCACGCAGTCCGGTCGATTCCGCCATCCGACGCCTGGTGTGAAACAGAGGGATCATCGTCGGGAACGAAACCGCCGAACTCCGGTGACTCTGGTGCAGCACCGATGTAATCGCGGTGCTGGCCGAAGCCGGTATCGCGCAGAACGTCGGCCTGCCAGAGCATTTCGTATGAGTCAGAAGGCGTAAACCTGAGCTGTCCCTTGGCAGCCTGCTTGTCTATGCTGTCCAGATAGTTCCCGGACACCGGATTGAAGGTATAGCCATCCCTGGTTCGGGTAGAGAAGGTGATCGAGCCGAATAAACCGGCGCCCTCAGACACTGGGGCACTGACTACGCCCTTGAGATCCACCAGGTTGAGGTTGCCGCCACCCGCTTCTACGACGACACGCGTTGTATCAGTTGGCTTTTTGGTGATGACGTTGATCAGCCCGCCCACGACATTACGGCCAAACAAGGTACCCTGAGGACCTCGGAGCACCTCAATCCGTTCGACGTCGAACAGGGCGAGGTCCCAATCCGTTACCCTCCCCTTGTACACGCCATCGACGAACATGGCGACGGGTTGATCCAACCCGGGGCTGTCTTCGCCGGACTGTGCACCACGCAAGGTTGGCAACGCCTGCATCCTGGAGAAAACTGCGAGGTGCATGCCCGGAATGTGCGCAGCGATATCTTTCGCATTCACGATTCCGGCTTCTGCGATGTAGGTGTCCGTAAAAGCAGTTACGGCTGCCGCCACGTCCTGGAGAGACTGCTCTCGTTTCTCAGCCGTTACGATTATTTCCTCGAGCTCTCCCTGCGCTCTCGCAAAATCCGGACCGACGACCAGAAATGCCATCGATACGCAACAGCCGATGGCAACACGACCTGCTTTCATTCCGCTAACCCCCCGGGCGCGGGCTCCCGGATCCCCGCGCGGCCACGAACTCCATTGGATTTAACCTTTGGGCAACCAAACGTCGCAAGGCACGTAGTGGGGGAGACGACGGCGCCAAGGGGGTGACCGCGGCCGCATCATCGTCGCGCGACGCGATGACCCTGGCGGGATCCGGATCGCCATCGGGATCGATGTCGTTGGCGAGCAGGTCGAGCGCGAATGCATGGACCGTGCGGCTCGTCGGGTCGCGCGGAAAAGGCCCGCTGCCGTTCCATTCCTGCGCGTTCGCGAGCGAAATGCTGCCGGGGAGCAGCACGAACGCGAGAGCAAAGGACACGGCAGCGGGTGGAGCAATCGCCAGACGGAGCGCCCTTCTCCGCATCCGGGCCCGGCCATCAGGTGCCGCTCGTTCCCTTATAGCGGGGCCGGGTAAACGGGGAAGCAACGGCCGGTAACACTGTGTGACGGTGTGTAAACGGCGTGTAAACAGAGGTACCCTTGCACGCCGGGAGCGGGGAAACGGGGAGCGGCAGTGCCCGGACAAGCGCAGATACTCGTCGTAGACGACGACGCGGTGACGCGCTCGCTGCTGGCCGGCTACCTGGAAAAGGAGGGCTATGCGGTCAGCGAGGCCGGCTCGGTCGAGCAGGCACGCGAGGTGCTCGCCGGCGGCAACGTGGACGTCGTCCTGCTGGACATCCGCCTGCCCGGGGCGGACGGCCTGACGCTCACCCGTGAGCTCAGGGCCGAATCCGAGATCGGGATCATCCTGATCACGGGCAGCAAGAAGGACAACGTCGACCGCATCGTCGGCCTCGAGCTCGGCGCCGACGACTACGTCCTCAAGCCGTTCAACGCGCGCGAGATCGTGGCGCGCGTCAAGAACCTCCTGCGGCGCGTCGCGCATGCGCGCGAGGCGGCACGGGCGGAGGACGGCCCGCTCCGCTTCCTGGGCTGGCGCATGGAGCCGGCACGGCGGCGCCTGTTCACGCCGGACGAGGAAGAGGTACCGCTGACGGAAGGCGAATTCCGGCTGCTGGACGCGCTCATCCGCCACGGCGGCCGGGTCGTCAGCCGCGCGCAGCTGCTCGATCATCTCCAGGGGCGCGACTGGTCGCCGTCCGACCGCTCGGTGGACGTGCTCATCGGTCGCCTGCGGCGCAAGCTGAGGGACGATTCCGCGAGCCCGCGCTTCATCATGGCCGTGCGCGGCGTCGGCTACCGGTTCATACCGAAGATCGTCTCCTGAGCGCGCGGCCGGCAGCGTTGGGTTTGCTCTCCGCCGCGTTGCTGGCCGGCGCGGCGGGCACGGCCGCGGCCGACGGCTTCTTCGAGCGACTCACCGGCGAGGACGGCCTGTCGCAGGAGACGGTGCAGGCGCTCGCCCAGGACACGCGCGGCTTTCTCTGGGTCGGCACGCAGGACGGCCTCAATCGCTGGGACGGCTACGAGTTCCGGGTGTTCGAACCGGAGCCGGACGCGCCGCACACCTTGTCGGACGGCTTCGTGAGCGTGCTGCTCGCGAATGCCGACGGCACGCTGTGGATCGGCACCGATTCCGGCGGCCTCAACCTCTTCGATCCGGCGACGGGAACGTTCCGCGCATGGCGCCACGCCGCAGGCAGCTCGGCGGGCCCTTCCTCCAACCGCGTGCTGAGCCTGCTGCGCGACAGCCA
>Ga0079224_100006674_pt1 | contig 15359 bp, 8 predicted proteins | sample Stecom2015_FD_80414 | JGI IMG/M metagenome (GOLD analysis project Ga0079224, IMG submission 80414) | Agricultural soil microbial communities from Utah to study Nitrogen management - Steer compost 2015 | ecosystem: Environmental > Terrestrial > Soil > Agricultural land | place: USA: Utah...
CGTCGACGAAGCCTCGGGATCCGGCCGTCGCCGCCGGGTGAACGAACGCCGCGAGCGCCGTTTTCTTGGCCGCGAGCGCCATTCTGAGTAGGGTCCGAGCTGGTTCTTCAGGGGGGCGTTCAGGGGCTTCAGAGGAGGCGCCGAGGTCACATGGAAATGTCCGTCGATGAGTCCGTCGTTCGTATGAAAGCATTCGAGCTCTGGCAGGCTCGCGGCTGTCCGATCGGGTCCCCCGAGCAGGATTGGTTCTCCGCCAAGCGCGTCATCGAGGCGGCCAGCGCGCGCCCCACGACCAACGCGGAGAGCGAGCCGCTCGGCTTGCGCGTGAGCGACGCTCCGGAGAGCGCGAACGCCAAGAACGGCGCGGGCGGGCAGAGCGTGCCGATGGGCCTGCGCATGGCCGAGGCGACGCCTCCCTCGTCGCGCGGCAAGCGCAAGGCGAACGGCAAGCGCCGCCGCTGATCCGATCGTCCCCTCGCGCTCCGAGCACTCCGAGCAGAGAGGGGTCTGGGGCTCGGCTCGTGCCGAGCCCCGGCGCGCTACCTGGGGTTCGGGTCGAGCAGGTACTTGAAGAGATCCGACTTGGCGGACAGCACGAGCGTCGAGTCCTTCCCGAGGGAGCGCTCGTAGGCTTCGAGGCTCCGGACCAGGTTGTAAAACTTCGGATCCTTCCCGAAGGCCTCGGCGTAGATGCGCGTGCTCTCGGCGTCGCCTTCGCCGCGCGCCTTCTGCGCTGCCTCGTAGGCCGTGGCGAGCAGGATCGTGCGCTCCTTGTCGGTCTCGGCGCGGATCTTCGCCGCCTCCTCCTCGCCCTCGGAGCGGTACTGCTTGGCGACGCGATCGCGCTCGGCGCGCATCCGCTGGAACACGCTCTCCTGCACCTCGCGCGGCAGATCCGCCCGGCGGATCCGCACGTCCACCACGTGGATGCCGAAGCTCTTCGTCTTCGCCCGCACGCGGTCCGCGACGTCCTGCATCAAGGGCTCGCGCGCGTGGCCGACGATCTCGCCGAAGTTGTGGCTCGCGATCTCGCGGCGGAGCTCGCTGTTGACGATGTCGTCGAGGCGCGCCTTGGCCCCGACCGCGTCATAGACGGTCGTGTAGAACCGGAGCGGATCCGTGACCCGAAACCGCGTCACGGGATCGGCGAGCAGCCGCTTCTTGTCGAGCGTCAGGTACTCGGCGGGGGGCGCGTCGCTGCCGAGGATGCGCGACTCCATCCGGTGCACCTTCTGCAAGAAGGGCACCTTGAAGTACAGGCCCGGGTTGGTGACGGAGCGCTTGTACTCGCCGAACTGCGTGACGATGCCGAGCTCCGTCTCGTCGATCACGAACAGGCTCGACCAGAGCGCCGCGAGCGCGAGCGCTGCGACGACGAGGATCCGCGTCATTTCTGACCTCCCGCGGCCGGCGCCGGCAAGCTTCCGGGGCCCGGAAGAATGGGTAAGACGGTGTTCGCCAGGCCGCCATCGACGAGCGTCGTCTTCGAAACGCGCGAGAGGACGCGTTCCATCGTCTCGAGATACAGGCGGTCGCGCGTGACGGCCTCGGCCTTCGAGTACTCGGCGAGCTGCGCGAGGAACTTCGCGCTGTCGCCGCGCGCGCGGAGCACGCGCTCCTCGCGGTACGCCTCCGCCTCGCGCTCGATCCGGCGCGCCTCACCGCGCGCGCGCGGGATCACGTCCGCCTTGTAGCCCATCGCCTGGTTGATCAGCTTCTCCTTCTCTTCGCGCGCGCGCACCACGTCGTGGAACGCCTCCTTCACGTCGTCCGGCGCGTCGACGGCCTGCAGCTTGACCTCCGTGATGCCGATCCCGCTCTGGTACTCGTCCATCAGGCGTTGGAGCCAGGCTCGGGTCTCGCTCTGCACGCTCTCCCGCCCGGTGGTGATGACATCGTCGATTTTCGTCCGCCCGACCATGCTGCGCAGCGCGACCTCGGCCGTCGCCCGCAGCGTTTCCTCCGGCTGCGCGAGCTCGAACAGGTACTTGCTCGGGTCGGTCACGCGGTACTGGATGATCATCTGCGCTTCGACGATGTTTTCGTCGCCGGTGAGCATCAACGCCTCGGTCGGAACGCGTTTGTCTCCGCGGAAGCCGACCTCGAGGCGTCGGATCTCCTCGATGTTGACCACGTTCACCTTCTGAACGAACGGGATTCGGTAGTGCAGGCCCGGGCCGGCCTTGCCCGATTCACGGCCGAAGGTTCGCACGACGGCCTGTTCGCCGGGCCCGACGACGTAGATGCCGCTGAGGGCGAGCGCGAGCACCACGAGCCCGATGAGCACGGGCCCGAGGCGGCGAGCGATGTGCGCGAAGGGGCCAAAATGATGGGCGAGCTCACCGAAGAAGTCCTGGTCGCCGTGGTAGGAGCCTCGTCGAGTCATCTGTTTCAGTTTCAACCAATGCGGAGGGTGGGCAGACGGCGGCCGAGGGTCCCGCTCCCCGCGTGACGCCGAAGCGAATGCTTGGCCGCTCGGCCGTGAACTGTCAAGCGAAGGTCCGCAGCGGACCCTGCTCGGAAGTCACGGCGCGACCACTCCGCGCGAGCACGAAGAGACCCTCGGCGCGCCGCGGGCCGCTCACTGCCACTGCGTATCGAGCCAGGCGGCCCGCGCGATCAGCCAGTCGCGCATGCCGGCCACCTGCGCTTCCCACGTCGCGTGCGTGGGCGTGTCGAAGACGCCGACCCGGCGCGTGGTGAGGTTGTCCCACCTCTGGAAATTGCGTTCCGCGGCCGCGGCGAGCCCCTCGGTGAGCCGGGTGATGCGCGCCGTGATCTCGGCGTCGGAGAGCACACCGGCGCGCAGCTCTTTCCAGCGGGCGACGAGCGCCGCGTGAAAGACGGGGTCCGCGATCAGCCGCGGGAACCAATCGGCCGTGCTCGAGAACCGCGAAGCGACGCTGTCGTACTGGAAGCCCTCGATGGCGAGGTTCGCAAAGCCCGAGCTCGACCCGACGCCGGCGATGACGTCGTAGTCCCAGAGCGGGCCGGCGAAGAGCTTGCCGTTGCGATCCTTGTAGAAGTACTGGCTGCGCGTGTACGCGTCGATGTTTCGGGAGAGCTCGTGGACGATCACCTGGTTCACGAACGACGCCGTGTCGATGAGCGCGGGGTAGCCCGTCTCCGGGTCGGAGGGGGTCGCATAGTGCAGCGCGAGCCCGAGCTGCCCGAGGAACCCGGCGAGGTACGCCTCCTGCTCCGCGTTGACCGGCTCGGGATCGGCGATCTCGAGCGAATCCCAGCAGTACAGCGTCGTATCGGGGCAGACGAGCTCTTGCTCGATGCTCGTCACCCGCCACTCGAGCTTGAAGATGTAGCCTCCGCTGATCGTGGGCAGCGTCGTGTCTTCGGGCTCGAGCTGCTTGAGATCGAGCCGGTGCTTCTGGTTCTTGATGGTCTCGACGAGCAGGTACACCCCCTGGTAGTCGCTGCTCTCGAGCGGCCGTGCCTTCGTGTTCAGGTAGAGCTCGGCGAAGGCGAAGCGCGGCGCCGCGAGCCCGAGCTCCGGGCCCAGCGAGTAGACGAACGCGTTGCGAATCAGCGCCTTGTCCGGGTACGGCGGATGCAACACCCAGTCCGACTCGGACGGCATGCCGAGCATGGGGCAATCGCGATCGTCACCGAGCGCATCGCGCACCTCGAGCCGGTACGGCTTCTTCTCGTAGAGCGCGGAGGACTGGCCCCGCAGGTGGTAGGCCGCGGTGCTCGCCATCGTCGGCGCCTCCGAGAGCGAGGCGAGCGCGCCGTCTGGCTCGAACGTCATCACCGCCGCGTTCTTCCATTCGCGGTCGGCGGAGGATTGCCCCGGGAACGGGAAGCTCCCGCCGGTACTGCCGCCCCCGCTGCCGCCCGTTCCGCCGTCGACTCCATACGCGTCGAGGACGATAATCGGGAGGTCGTGCTCGGCGTCGAACGCGCGGGCGACGTACACCGCCGCTTGTGGCGCGCCCACCGGAGCGCCGTTCACGAACGCTTGCGCGCGGAGCTCGGTGCTCAGCGTGAACGTGAGCGGCTCCCCATAGAGCGGTGACGCGACGGTGGGCGGCGTGCGATCCGTCGTGTAGCGGATCTCGGCGTCGGGCTCGCTCGTCGTGAGCGCCACCGTGACGCTGCCCTCGAACGTCCCGCTCGGGACCGAGAACTGCACGGGTCCCGCGGGAGGCAGCGCACAGTCGTCCTCGGGCTGCACGGCCGCGCCGCCGCTCGCCGGATTTCCCGAAGCACCCGCCGTCGGGGCGCCTCCGCTCGCGGTCGTGCCTCCGCTGCTCACGGAGCCTCCACTCGCGGTGCTGCTCCCGGTGCTCCCGAGCGGCGGTGTCGGCGACGAACAGGCGACCAGCGCGACAGCGCCGACGGTGGCGGGGTGAGCGAAAAACCTCAATAATTCTCGGTGTTTCACTGCCGCATCCTAGTACGGTCGCCCCCCGGATCGGCGGCGCAACTTCGAGCCTCGATATCGAGGACTGCGAAGTTGATTATCCTAGATCTCGGGCCGATTGCGAATGCTCCCCGAGCGCCCGTCGAAACACTCGGCCTCGGCGCTGGGCGAGCAGCGCGAGCACGTACGGCGCCGTGGGAGCTCCGCTGAGCTTCGCGCACCGTGCGAGCTCAGCAGGCGCGCAGTGTGTTCCGACGCCCCACTCGGGGCATTCGGTTGTCGTCTCCCGCGCTTCGTTCACGAGTCGAGCCCAGGGCTCGGCGCTCAGTCCCAACGCAGGGGTTGCCCGTTCGCGTCACGCAGGTTGCCCGTCGCGGCGAGCACGATGTCGACGGTTTGCCAGATGCCGCAGCCGCCGCACGTCACGAGCTTGAGAAGGCCGAGCCCGGTCTGACCGAGCAAGAAGCGATCGACGCCGAAGCCGCCCGCGAGCATGCCCGCGACCAGGACGTGCGCGGCGGGCACACGCGGCGTGCCGTCGACGTCGGGCGGGCGGAGCTTTCTCCCGTCGGCGTCCCGCAGCACGCCGAGCGCGAGGAGCAACGCGTCGATGAGCCACCACAGCCCGAGCCCGCCCAACGTGACGAGCTTGAGGAGCCCGAGCCCCGTTTGCCCGAGGTAGAAGCGGTCGACACCGAAAATGCCGAGGAAGTAGGAGAGCAGGATCGCGGTGCCGTGCGACCGCTCCGAGTAGTCCGGCATCGGCGCGAGCGGCGGCGCCGCGAAGCCGGAGGGGTTCGAGGGCTGCATGATCGCGCAGTATCAGTCGATCGCGACGCCCTGGCGAGCCCGGAGTTCGAGGTACTGCTCGCTGACCGAGTAGGTGATGAGGTTCTCGATGCGCGCCTCGACGGTCGGCCCGCCCGGAGGTGTGGGCATCGACTGCACGAGCGTACACGCGGCCTCGAGGTCGTGGCACAGGCAGAGCCCCGCGCGGTCCGCCATGAAGTCGACGGACAGCATCCAGCGCCGCAAATCGAGGGAGGCCCCCGTCGAGAGCAGCTTCGTCACGTAGTGCGTGAGGTGCTCGAGGTTCGCGCCCGCCGTCAGCCGAACCAGCACGCGGCCGGCATCGACGATCGGCCCCTCGAGGTCCGGGGTCACGGGGAACCGCGGCTTGACCAGGCGAATGGCGGCAAACAGCCAGGTCTTGAGCTCGAGAAGGTTCGGCAGCAGCTTTCGGAGGTAGAGCCCCGGCTGGTAGTAGGCGACGTGGTGCGCGGCCACGAAGGCGCTCTCCAGCGTGCCGAGCCCGCCGCTGAACGCGCCCCCACCGACGAGGAGGACCGGAGGCTGCGTCGGCAGCGCGCCGAGCACGCCCGGATCTTCCGTGTTCTGGTACATCAACGGCTCGGCGATGCCGAGCGCCTGGGCCGCGACGTGCACGGCCTGGACGAGGCCGTACGGATACGTGGCGGCGCTGATCTGCTGGAGCGCGCCGAGCCCGTACGCGGAGAGCGGCTCGCCGCGCGCCGCGATCACGAACGGCTCGATCAGCGCGAACAGCCCCGTGATCATCGGCTGCCCGTCTTGGGGCGCGATCAGCTCGAACCACTCGTCGCGCGTGATGGAGCGGCGGATCTCCGGCACGTCGTCGTCGCGCATGCGCGCGAAGAAGCGCTCCTCGTCGGGCGCCGCCTGGCCGAGCACGTGGAGCGCCTGGCACACCACGAACGCTCCGTCGGCGCGGCGCGCCTCGGTGTACGTCTTGCGCAGCAGCTGGTACGGCTCCGGGCGATACGGATCGCGCTCGATCCACGCCCCGAGCGTGCGGAGCGCCTGATCGAAGTAGACGGCGGGCTCGGCCGCGTAGAGCCGCGCGAGCCGCTCCTCGAAGCGCGGATTCCCCGGGTCGACCTTCAGCGCCGACTCGCACACGGCGATCGCCTGATCGCGACGCGCGAGCTTCTCCTCGTAGATCTCCGCGAGCTCCGCGAGCACGTCGAGCAAATCGCGGCGATCGTTCGAGGCGGCGAGCCGCTGCGCGCGCGCCTTCAGGATGTCCTTGATGCCCTCGTAGTCGCCGATGCGACGCCGGAGTGACAGGCTCTCCTGGAGCGCCGTCTCGTTGTCCGGGTCGGCCTCGAACGCCGACTCGAGCAGCTCGAGGGCGCGCTCGGCGTCTCCGAGCTCGCGGCTCGCGACCTTGGCCGCGGTGAGCAGGTACTTCGCGCGCTGCGCCGGATCGTCGACGACGTCGGCGAGGCGCTCGATCACCTCGAGCAGCGCCGGCCAGTCCTGCTCGGCGCTGTAGACCTGCATCAGCTTGGCGAGGATGTTGCGGTCATTCGGGCGCTCGTCGAGCGCGAGCAGCATGGCGCGCGCGGCGTAGTCGGCGTTGCCGAGGTGGATCGCGGCGACCTCGCCGATGTCCATCAACACCTTCACGCGCTCGTCGCCCTCGACGAGGTCGAGCTCCCGCGAGCGCGCCTCCACGACCTTCTCCCACTCCTCGCGCAGCGCGAAGACGCGCGCGAGCGTGCGGTAGGGGCGCGGGTTCTTGCCGTCGGCGCTCACGGACGCGTCGAGCGCCTCGAGCGCTTCCCGGATGCGCCCGAGGTTCAGGAGGGCCTCGCCGCGCAGGTGGTGGACGACGCCCTGCTCCTTCTCCGTGAGCACCGGGAGGTGCCGCTCGACGAGCAGCTCGCAAATCGCGAGCGTGCGCTCGGCCGAGCCGTGCTCGGCGCTGATCTCCGCGAGCCGCGTCAGCGCGGTCGCGTCTTCCGCGACGACGTCGAAGAGCTCGTCCATCGCCGTCAGCGCGCGCTCGATGGAGCCCGACTTGACGAGCGCGTCGATGTAGATGAACGCCGTCTCCGCGGCGTCGTCGGGGTCGAGCGCCGCGGCCGCGCCCATGAACGCCTCGAGCCGCTTGGCGGCCTCGCCATAGCGCTCCTCGGCGTACGCGAGCCGGCCCTGCACGCACAGCGCCTCCGCGCAGGTCGGGTCGAGCTCGAGCGCGAGGTGCGCCGCGGCGCGCGCCCGCTCGTCGTCGAGCAGACGGCGGTGACAGAGCAGCGCGATCTGTCCCGAGAGCTTGGCGCGCTGGACGGCGCCTTCGGCGCGTTCGAGCTCTTCTTCGAGGAGCTCGACGGCCGCGGCGGGATTGCCGAGCTCGAGGTACTTCTCGCGTACCTTGCGCGTGATGGTCGCGCTCGAGGGGCACGCCTCGGCGGCGAGCTTGTAGCGGTGGAGGGCGCCGGCGACGTCGCCGCGCGACTCGAGGAGCTGGGCCGCGCGCAGGAAATGCTCGGCGCGCGTCTGGGCGTCCGGCGCCTTCTCGGCGAGCTCTTCGAGCGCCTCGAGCGCGCTCTTGGCGTCGCCCACCTTCGCGCGCAGCGTCGCGAGCGCGCGCAGCGCCTCCGGGTGGCTCGGCGAGAGCTCGAGCGCCCGCTCGTACGCCGTCAGGGCGCGCGAGGTGTCTCCGAGATCCTCGGCGAGCACGCGACCGAGCCGAATGCCGAAATCGACCTTGACCGCGTCGTCGGTCGCGGCGGCGATCTGCCCTTCGAAGAGCTGAACGAGATCCTGGTGGCGCTCCTGAGCGCGGTAGTGGCGCGCGAGCTCCTCCGCGGCGGACGCGCGCGCGGGATCGAGCGTCAGCACCGTCTCGAGCTCGGCCGCGGCCCGCTGGTGATCGAGGAACTCCTCCGAGTAAATCTTGGCGAGCCGCTCGCGCAGGCCGATCTTCTGGCGCGCGGTGACGGCGAGGTCGAGCTCCCGCCCGAGCACCTCGACGAGCTCGCCGTAGCGCCCCGTGCGCGTGAGGATGCGATCGAGGCCGCGCAGCGCGTCGAGCTGCGTCGGGTTCTCCTTGAGCACGAGCCGATAGAAGCGCTCGGCGTCGCCGAGGCGATCGAGCTCGACCTCGTACGCTTCCGCGATCTCGGCGAGCAAGAGGTGCCGGTCATCGCCCGAGAGCACCTCGGCGCGTCCCTCGAGCACCTTCAACGCGCGCGTCGGGTCGCCCGACTTGCGCAGGAGCTCGACGAGCCCTTCGACGGCGGCGGCGTGTCCCGGATCCTCGGCGACGACGGTCTCGTACAGCTCGATCGCGCCCTTCGGGTTGCCGAGGCGGCTCCCGAGCACGCGCGCCGCCTCGGCGCGCAGGTCGCGCGCGACGTGCGGCGGCGCGACGTCCGCGCGGCGGAGCAACACCTGGCTGAGCTCCGGCCACTGCTGCGCTCTCCGATAGAGCTGCGCGAGCTCGGCGAGCGCGCGATCGTGCGCCGGCTCGAGCTCCACGGCGCGGTTCAGCCACGAGAGCCCGAGATCGGAGCGCGCGACGCGCTCGGCGTACCAGCGCCCCATGCGATACGCGAGCTGTGCCTTGGCCTCGCTCGGCAGCTCGCCCTTCATCGCGTCGAGGCAGTGGACGAGCACCTCTTCCCAGGCCTGATAGCGCGTGCCGGCGAGCAGCTCGACCTGCTCGGCGTAGCGCTCGTTCTCCGGCGCCTCGCAGAGCGCCTGCGCGTACGCGACCAACGCCTGCTCTTTGTCGTTCAGCTCGTTGGCGTAGAGCTTCCCCATCTCCTCGAGGTAGCTCGCGCGCTCCTCGGCGCTCTCCGCGCTCTCGGTGCGCTCGAGGAGCGACTCGACGAGCTCCTCGTACTTTCCGAGCTTTCGACGCAGCCGATCGAGCGCTTCGACGGCCGCGCGATCCTGCGCGTCGAGGCGGATCAAGCCCTGATAGAGCTGCTCGGCCATCTCGTGCCGCTCGCCGCTCTCGTAGAGCCGCGCGGCCCGTACCACGAGCTTGCGCACCGCCTTCTCGCTCCCGGGGGCGTTGCGCGTGCGCACCTCGCGCGCGACGCGGAAGAAGCCGTCCGCGAGCTTCAAGGGCGCGACGCCGAGGTCGACGAGCGCCTCGAGCTCCGCCGCGGTCTCTTCGTCCCACGGGCTCTCGATGAGCTCGTCGAAGCGCTGATCGATCACCTCGTCGGCGATCGTCCCCGCGGGGCGCGTCGAGGCGCGCCAGATCCGCTGCAGCCCTTCCATCGCCTCGGTGGCGTCGCGCGGGCGCCGCGACGGCTGCTTGTCGAGCAACACGCGCACGAAGCTCTCGACCGCGGGGCTCGCGCCGTTGCCGGCCGCCACGAAGCTAAGCGGCTCCGCCTCGCCCAGGAGGTGCCCGAGCGCGACGTCCATCGACGTTTCCCCGGCGAACGGCGCGCGTCCGCTCATCAGCTCGTAAACGAGCGCCCCGAACGCGTACACGTCACTGCGCGCGTCGAGCGCCTCGCCGCGGAGCAGCTCCGGAGGCGCCGTCTTCAACCACTCCGGCACGGGCCCGCTGCCTTGGCCCCAAAAGCCGGAGCGCAGGTGGTGAGCGCCGACGTCGAGGAGCACGACGCGGGGCTTCGCGCCCGACTCTTCGACGACGAGGACGTTCCGCGCGTGCAGCGCGCCGTGGCAGAGGCCGGCCGCGTGCAAGCGCGAGAGCGCCTCGACCAGCGACCAGAGCAGCGGGAGCAGATCGTTCAGGTGACGGGCGCCGGTCTCCTTCAGGATTTCGGCGAGCGGGCGTCCCTCGACGTAGTCGTGGGCGACGCCGAACAAGCGTCGCTCCAGGCCGAGTCGCCCCGCGACGACGTGCGAGACCAGCCCCGGGTGCTCGACGCGGGCGGCGAGTCGCATCGCCGCGAAGTACCGCTGCGCCTCGGCGCGCCGCTCGGTCCGCCGCGAAAGGAGGCGCAGTCGCACGTCCCGTTGGTCGAGGCGCGCGCGGTACACCCCGCCGGTGGCGCTCGTCCCGAGCTCGCGCAGCACCAAAACCTCACCGATTTCGTCACCTTGCTCGGGGCGGTCGTTGAAATCGAGCGCGCCGTTCGAGAGCCGGGCGACGAGGTCGGGCGACAGACTCCGCCGCGAGGCGCGGAGGACGTCGAGCAGGGCCCCCACCGCGTCGATCTCGATGCAGCGCCGGGCGAGCGCCCGCGCAAACGAGCCCTTGGCGGCCATCCCGCCGATCTCGGCCGGGTCGAGGCCCAGGAGGGTCGAGCTCAGTGACTTCAGATCCTCGAGCTCGTAGAGGCGCTCGAGCTCGGCACCGAGGGCCTCTTCTACCATGCGCTGCTCCTCGACATGCGTGGTGAAGGCTTACCAGCGAGCGCGGGTCGCGTACACCGAGAACAGAACTCGGCCGACCCGCTCCGCCGCACGGCGAGAGGCTCGAAAAGGCCGTCGATGACGAAGCGGCACGAGGTCGGAGCACCGCCCCGGCCGGCCTATCGAGGTGCCCCTCGTGCCGGAGTCGGGCGGAACTACCGTTGTCGGTAAACTATTCTTTTGTAGACAGAATCCGGCCGGCGCCTCACCACGCGAGGCGCGCCCGGCGAATCCGCGCGCCGTCGCGGGTCTCGCGCGCGAACACCACGCTATCCCCCTCCATCACGAGGCCGGTCGGGGGCGGCGCGCCGTCGAGGCGAAGCACGGGTTCCAGCGCCGTTGCCGGCGAACCCAAGGGGCCCACGGCCAGGATCGTCTGCCCCTCGTGCGCCACCAGGGCGGCGGCTCGGCACCCCGCGTCCGTGCACTCGACGCCGAGCGCTCGCGGCTCGCCGGGGCCGGCGGCGATCTGGGTGATCGCTCCGGGCTCGCCCGCCTCGAGCTCGGTGACGGACACGCTCGCGAGCGCCGCGTTCGTCTCGTCCGCCGAGCGCTCGAGCCAGGCGAGCACGAGGCGCTCGCCCCGTCGCGCGAGCACGGGAGAGAACGAGTGCGCGCGCGTCTCGGAGAAGCGCAGCGGGTCGCCTTCCGGCGTGGCGTCCTTGGCGTTCAGGAAGACGCCGAAGATGTCGCCCATGCCCTCGGGGCCGCGGGACTCGGAGTAGGCGGCGAGCACGCGCCTGCCGTCGAGGGTGAGCACGAGGTCGGCCGCGCCGCCCTCGGCCTTCGTGAGCACGTGCTCCTTGCCGACGCGGTTCAGGCGCGGGTCGATCTTCGCCGCGTACACCTCGGGATCGCCGCTCCGCGTGTCCACCCAACCGACGATCCAGCCGTCGTTCACCCAGAGCGCGGCCACGTCGCCGATGTCGCCCTTCGAGCGGGTGAGCATGCGCTGTGCGCGGCGCTTGCCGTCTTTGCCGACGAGCGTGAGAAACACTTGCGGCTGCCCTTCGTCCACGCCGGCCCAAGCGACGAGCAGCTCGCCGCTCTTCGCGTCCCCCGGCGCGAGCGCGACGCCGCCGAACGAGTGCGCGCGGATCGAGATGGGGGAGGCGGCCGCGGGCGCGCCCATCGCGAGGGAGTCGCCGAGCATTTCGAGCGAAAGGCGCGCGCGCACCGGATCCTTGCGCCCGTCGGGTGCGCGCCCGTTGGTCGGCTCGACGGGCGCGTTCGGATCCACGTCGGTGACGTGGGCGAGGAAGCGCGTGTCGCCGACGCTCGCCAGCGCGAAATCCGCGATCGACTCCGCGGCGGCGATCGCTTCGTGCTCAACCACGCGCGGCGTGCGCGTCGTGTCCACGGCGCGCACGGGCGCGCGGAAGCTCTCCGAGCGACCCTCGAGCACCGTCGCGAACACCGGCGCCGGCGCCTCGGCGAGCGCGGAAAGGGCGAAGCACGTCCGCTGCGTGCAGGTGAGCCCGAACGCGAGATCCGCGGTCGAGCCCTCGACCGGCTCGAGCCGGAGCGGCTCGGCCACGAGCGGCGCGAGCAGCGTATCGAGCTCGACGAAGAACGGGCCGGAGGTGCCGGCCGAGCAGGGCCCATCGCGCGGGCAGGGCGGCGCCGAGGTCAGCGCGGCGAGCCCGCGCGGCGTGGCGATGAGCTCCGGGAGATCCCGCTCGCTCCGCGTCTCGAGCTCCACGCGCGGGCCGACGAGGCGCCCGTCCGCGCCGAGCGTCGAGACCGAGAACGCGCGCCCGCTACGAGACGGCGACGCGACGTTCTCCCACACGGCGTACGCGCGCTCGGTGCCGCGCGCCGGGGGAACGAGCCGAACCAGCGCCTGCTCCCCCAAGCTCGGCGTGAGCGGTGCGGGTGGCTCGACGACGCGCATCGACGCGTCCACCACGGCCGTCACGACGCGCGGCTCGAGCCCGAGCCGCTCCGTCCAGCCCAGGATCACGCGGTCGTCCATCGCGGCCGCATCGAGATCGAGCTCCACCGCGGCCTCGCGCTTCAGGACCGCGGCGCCGCGCGTGACGCCGTTCGGCCCGAGCAACACGCCCTCCACGGTCGCCTTGCCCGGTGTGCCGTGCACGAACGCCGCGAACGCTCCCGTACCGAGCGGCACGGCTTGCCAGGAGAGCGCGTCGCGCGCGAGCGTCGTGCGCTGTCCCGCCACACAGCTCGCGTCGAGCGGCAGCGCGTGGAGCTCGGCCCGGGTTGCGTCGTCCCGCGACTGCGCCGCGTAGAGCACGAGCGCGCCCGCCTTCGTCGGCACCGCCTCGATCCACAGCGCGCGCCCGGCGAGGCCGCCGAGGGCCGCGGGCGGGTGGCTCGGCGTGCCTTCCGCGTCGAGGCAGAGCGCCTCCACCGACTCCCCGGTGCTCGTCCGCCGCGTGTACGCGACCACGTACCCCTCCGCGAAGCCGCGCGCGACGAGCAAGCCGAGCTCCTCGGGCGCCGCGGCCACGGCGCGCGGCTCGCCGCGCGGGCGGCCCTCGACGGTCAGCGGCACCACGCTGAAGCGACGGCGGTCCGCGGCCCGCGCCGCGAAGACCACGAGCGCGCCGTCCTCGCGCGTGCCGACGTACGGCCCGAACGTCCCCTGCGGCAGGCGTGCGATCTCGAACGCGCGGAGGCTCGCGGGGGGCGGGGGAGTCTTGGTGGCGGTCGCCGCGGGCGCGCGGCGCGGAGCGCGGGGGAGCGACGGCGGCGGGGCGCTCGAGGCGCACCCGGCGGTCACGGAGAGCGCGAGCGCGAAGGCGACGGGGCGCTTCATCACGCGAGCAAGCTACGAGCCGGATTGCAGAGGCGCAAGCGCGCGTTGGGGCGAGAGCGCCGATCCCCATTGGCTCGCTCTCGAGCGGCTCGCCGTCGAGAGCAACGCTCCGCGCTTCGACGCCTCGGCCTCGAACGCCGAGCACGCTCGGCCGTTTGCCCATGACGCCTCGCCTCAGGGACTCTACTGTTGGACGCGTGACGCTCGCTCAGCGACTGCTCCTCGCGACGGCGCTGCTCGCCGCGGCCGCGACCGCGAGCTTCGGCTACGGCGTGCGCGAGGCCTGGCGGCGCACCGAAGAGGGGCGCTTCCAAGCGCAGTTCCGCGAGGCGCTCGAGCAAGTGCGGCGCGAGCTCACGCACGAGCTCCGGCGTCTGCCGCTCGCGCTCGAGCCGCTCTGCGCGCACGACCCGATCGTCGACAGCGCGCTCGTCGGGCTCTCCGCGGGCGATCTCGAGAGCCGCCGGCTCTCCATCAGCCTGCGCGTCCCGGCGCTGGCGCGCGCCTTCGATTTCGACGAGCTCCTGCTCGTGACGCACTCGGGGGAGATCCTCGGCGCGCACGCCGACGGCCTCGTCGGCCGACGCGACCCCGAGCTCGTCGAGCGCGCGCAGCGAGCCGCGGCGGGGCTCCGGCACGGCGCGCCGCGCGCCGTCGAGGCGGCGTGCGTGCGCCGCGAGCGCACGCGCCCCGAGACCTGGGTGGCGCTGATCGGAGCGCGTCACGTCGAGCCGCTCATCGCCCGCATCGGTCGCGCCAACGGCGTCTCCTTGCGCGAAGCGGGTCCGCCCCCGCCCGCCGAGGCGATGAGCGAGCGCATCGCGCTGCCCGAGCTCGGCGGGCTCGCGCTCGAGGCCACGCGCTCCCGCACGCCGATGGAGCGCGCCCTGCGCGAGCTCGACACGACGGTGCTCCTGATCGGCGGCATCACCGTCCTCGCCGCCACGCTCCTCGCCATGCTGCTCTCACGCGGGCTCGCGCGGCCGCTCGTCGAGCTCGCCCGCCAGGCGCGCGAGGTGATGCAGGGGGAGCCGCGCGCCATCGTCGCGAGCGGCCCGCGTGAAATCGAGGAGTCGGCGGCCGCCTTCAATCGCGCGATCGAGGATCTCGCGTCGCTGCGGCGGCGCCTCGCCGCGAGCGAGCGCATCGCCGCCTGGCGCGAGATCGCCCGGCACGTCGCGCACGAGATCAAAAATCCCCTCGCGCCGATCCGCGCCGCGATCGAGACGCTGCGCCGCCTCCGGGCGCGCAACGACCCCGCGTTCGACGACTACTTCGACGAGGCGACGCGCACCGCGCTCGACGAGGTCGGGCGGATCAACCACATCGTGGCGGAGTTCACGCGCTTCGCGCGGTTGCCGCCGCCGAACCCGTCCGACGTCGATCTCGTGGAGGTCGTCCGCTCGGTGGTCACGCTGCACGCGGGCGTGGGTGCGAAGATCGCCTTCCAACACACACCCTCTCCCACCGTGCGCGCCGATCGAGACCAGCTCGTTCAAGTGGTGACCAACCTGCTCCAGAACGCGCTCGACGCCGTGGTCGGCAGGGCCGAGCCGCGGGTCACCGTCGAGGTTCGCCCGGAGGACGCGCACCACGTGTGCATCGCCGTCCGCGACAACGGGCCGGGCGTCGCGCCCGAGCTGCGCCCGCGGCTTTTCCAGCCCTATGCGACGACGAAGGAGCACGGCACCGGGCTCGGTCTCGCCATCGCGCATCGCTTGGTCGTGGAACACGGTGGCGACCTCGAGTACCGGGAGGCCGAGGGAGGCGGGGCCGAGTTTCGCGTCGTGCTTCCGGTAGCCGGCCCGCCGCTCGAGCGACGCGCGGCGTGAACGCGACGCGGGGGAAACACCCCATTCTGCTCTTGTTGCGAGGGCCACCGCGCAAGTACGCTCCGACCCTGGGAAAAACACTATGAACCGACTCACGCCGCGTCAGGTTCTGGCTGTGCTCGGTCTCGCAGCCGTGGCGTTCATCATCGCCGCCGCGTTGGGGATGGAGCAGAGCACCGTCACTTGTGCTTTCGTC
>Ga0079224_100006677_pt1 | contig 15357 bp, 10 predicted proteins | sample Stecom2015_FD_80414 | JGI IMG/M metagenome (GOLD analysis project Ga0079224, IMG submission 80414) | Agricultural soil microbial communities from Utah to study Nitrogen management - Steer compost 2015 | ecosystem: Environmental > Terrestrial > Soil > Agricultural land | place: USA: Utah...
CGTACCAAATAAAAAAAGCCCTTTCCCGGATAGGAAAGGGCTTCGTATTATATATAGAACCCGGGAAATCTAGCTTCCCAGGTAATGCTTCAACAATTTGCTTCGGGATACAGACCGAAGTTTGTTGATCGCTTTATCTTTAATTTGTCTTACCCTTTCACGGGTCAATCCAAACCTGTCTCCAATATCTTCGAGTGACATGGGATGCTCCTCACCGATTCCAAAGTACAGTTTCACGACGTCACACTGGCGCTCGGTCAGCGTGCTGAGTGAACGGGTAATTTCAGTGCGCAGGGACTCATTGTACTCCAACTGCTTATCTGTAGAATGAATGTTGTCGTTTTCCAAAACATCGAGCAAGGAGTTGTCCTCTCCATCCACAAAGGGCGCATCCATGGATACGTGTCGGGCTGCGACTCCCAGGGTTTTTTCTACCTCATCGGAACCGATTTCGAGAATTTCTGCCAGCTCATCCGAACTGGGCTCCCGTTCAAATTCCTGCTCCAGTTGGGAAAACGCCCGGTTGATTTTATTCAGTGAACCTACTTTGTTCAGCGGCAGACGAACAATCCTGGATTGCTCCGCCAAAGCCTGTAGTATCGATTGCCGGATCCACCATACCGCGTATGAAATAAACTTAAAACCTCTGGTCTCGTCAAATCGCTTTGCGGCTTTGATCAGACCCAGATTTCCTTCATTGATCAGGTCACTGAGTGACAAACCTTGATTCTGATACTGCTTTGCCACAGATACCACGAACCGGAGATTGGCTTTTGTCAGACTTTCCAATGCTTCCTGATCGCCTTGTTTAATCCTTTTCGCCAAATCAACTTCCTCTTCCGGGGTTAAAAGATCCACCTTTCCAATTTCCTGGAGATACTTTTCCAGAGACTGGCTCTCTCTGTTCGTAATCGACTTGGTAATTTTTAGCTGCCTCATGTAAAATTTAGTCTTATAAGTATTTTCAATTCACGAATAAAAAACGCAAAGATACGTTTTCCATTCACTATAACCACCACTACAACCAAATGTTTAGAACACAAAAAAGGTTCCAATTCAGAAAAAAGGTTGGAATAATTTGGTAATATGGAGAAATTAAATTTTCTTTTGCCCCTAAAACAACAATCAATGCGAAGAGTTTCATTCAACATAGAGTTTTTGTTCAAAGCATCACCCACGATTTTGTACAAATTCCTCACCACCCCTTCATGCCTCGTGCGTTGGTTTTGCGAGAGCGTGGACATAACCGGTGACACTTATACCTTTCAATGGAATGGTAGCGAGGAAGTGGCTTTTATGATTGATGATATCGAGGAGGAACGTGTCCGTTTTCAATGGGAGGAATTTCCCGATGAATATTTCGAATTTCGGATTCATACCTCACCCGTAACCAACGAAACCATTCTGACCATCACGGACCATTGTGATGATGATGAGGTCGAAGAACAAATGGATCTTTGGAGTTCTCAGATTGAAAAACTAAGGAGAGAAACCGGCGGGTAGATCAGTTGATTCCTACTCTGCTTCAGGTGCCAACCTGACGATAAGGCCGTCCATTTCATCGGAAATCTGTAACTGACAGCCCAAACGGCTGTTGGCTTCTACGAAAAATGCCTGATCGAGCATATCTTCTTCCGCCTCTCCCGCTTCCGGCAATCCGGGATCGTGGATGACGTATACATGACAGGTGGAGCATAGGGCCATACCGCCGCAGGTTCCCTTTACCGGAAGATCGCTTGCTTTGCAAACTTCCATTAAATTCAAGCCCATATCGGTAGGAACCTCTATGGTATGTTTTGTATCTTTGCGATCGATAATCGTAATCTCTATCATGATTTTCTTTTTCGCTGCAAATATACAAACCTGAAAATTTATCCGCGCAATCCAAGTTAAATATGAATAAGATTCAAATGGTCGATCTTCAAAATCAGTATCGGAAAATACAAATTGAAATTGACCAATCCATCCGGGAGGTGCTCCAGTCAGCTCATTTTATTTTGGGCCCCAAAGTCAGAGAGTTTGAACAAAATCTGGCCAGATATCTCCATGTAAATCACGTCATTGGTTGCGCCAATGGGACCGATGCACTCCAGATAGCCATTATGGCCCTTGATCTGCCGGCAGGCAGCGAAATTATTGTACCCGATTTTACTTTCATTGCCACAGCAGAGGTTGTGTCCCTACTGGGTTATACTCCCGTATTCGCTGATGTGGACAAACACACCTTCAATATAGATCCGGAAAGTATAAAAGCCAATCTATCATCTCGTACTTCGGCGATTATCCCGGTGCACTTATTTGGGCAAAGCTGTGATATGACACCCATAATGGATATCGCCCGGCAACACCATCTCAAGGTGATCGAGGACAATGCTCAGGCCATCGGTTCATGGTATGAAAAAGACCATCAAAAATTTCCATTAGGTACCCTGGGAGACATTGGATGTACTTCCTTTTTCCCTTCCAAAAACCTCGGGGCTTATGGGGACGGAGGAGCTTTATTCACACAAGACGATAATATCGCCCAACGGATCCGGGCTATCGCAAACCATGGTATGGAACAAAGGTATTATCACGACATGATCGGGGTAAATTCCCGTCTCGATTCCCTCCAGGCCGCCGTTTTGGACATCAAATTGAAATACCTCGATAGGTACAGCCAGGCACGACGAGATGCTGCCCGCAAATACAATGAATACTTTGCTGATGTAGCGGAAATTATAATTCCTGAAGAACTACCTTTTTCCTACCATGTCTTCCATCAATACACCTTGCGCATACCTGATGGACAGCGAGATCGGGTAAAAGAAGCCCTGGAAGGCCAAAATATCCCATTCGGCATTTATTATCCCATACCCCTTCACCGCCAAAAAGCATTTGAAGGGAAATCAGTGATATACAAGGATTGCCATCGCTCAGCAGCCTTGTCCGATGAGGTTATTTCCTTGCCCATGCACACAGAACTTACCGATGACATGATCCGGCACATCGCCGGAGCCGTGATCAGTTGTTTTTCCTAACGATAGGTAGCAATGACGGACTCGCCCATATTTGACCTGCCGGAAAACCTCAAAAATGTCGCCCGGTATATGTGGTCGGTTTTTTGCGAAGCTACCAACTTTCAAGAAATTAATCGCACTGATGGCCCTATCCGAATCCACAAAAAAGGGGCATTCCCCATTTCGGAGTCCTTTGAGGATTTACTCAACGGGAATATCGAAGCTGTGGCAGATAAATACGATCTTCCCGAAGGCCTGCACACTTTCAGGGAAATGGAACCCATAGCCTGTGCTTTTTATCTACTCAACAGCCTCCATGAACATCTGCTTCCTCCGAATAAGACCGACAAATATGGCCGCTACCCTTATGAGGAATCCATCCAGTATAGACAAAATATCGTCGAAGAAAACTTGGTCCAATCGATTTTTGACCAACATTACGCCCTTCTGACCGGTCAATCCCCCCGAAAATCGGATTCCAGAATATTCTGGACCCATGACATCGATTACCTGTATAGCGCCTGGAAACATGACCTCATCGTGGCCGCCAGAAATCCACTTTGTCAGGGTCTCTCGGGTATTTGGAACGCAGTTACCAAGCCCTCCCGTTGGAATAATATCATAGAGATGATTGAATTAGAAAATAAATTCGGCATTCGGTCGGTCTACTTCTGGTTAGCACAACGCGGAAAAGTGGCCATATCGAAAGATATCAAAATCGATCATGCGGATTATCGGATCAATAGTGAGGTAATAAAAATGTACTGGAAGAAAGTGTCGGAGACGGGTTCTTTCAACGGTCTGCACAAAAGCGGATTTAATTCTGAGGTCGGTGCTGAAATTGCTCTCCTCCCCCACCCTGTGCACATCAATAGACATCATTTTCTCAAATTCAGAATCCCGGATTTATACGATCATATAGAAAAATCCGGACTGAGTTATGATGCCAGCCTGGGTTTTGCCGAACAATACGGATTTCGTAATTCGTTTGGCCGGCCCTTCAAACCATACAATCTTCACAAGAACAGACCCTACCGATTTGTAGAATACCCGCTTCATTTAATGGATGCAACCTTTATCCACTATATGGGTATGGACGAAGGTTCAATGCTCCACAGCATGATACAATTCATTGAAAAACATCGCTTTAATGCGGTATTGGGTATATTATTGCACAATTCAACCTACAATTTCCATCGTGGCTCCTTACCGCAGACATGGAGATATTTCATGGAAACACTTTCCAGATTAAAAAGCCATATTCCCCCTGGTCTTTGAAACGAGAGAGACGGACTGCCCATTTAATAGATAGATGTGACGCTAACTTTTAATGCCCGTTATTTAACTTAATTATTTCCTAACGCGCCAAAATTAGTTTTCAGCTATTCGCTCAACATTCGGAGTTTATATATCTTTCTGATTTTCAGACTTTTAAATATATTAATCACACCCTAAAACCACTCTTTATACGACCCGGAAGAAACAAGTAAACCGTTAAATAAATCTAAATAAATTTGTCCATCTTCAAAATTGTCCATATATTGGAACTGTTTCTTTTGGGGTTTAGCACGGGAGGAGTCTCATATCTTTTAGACTCCTCCATTTTTTTATCCCTTGGGCCCTCACTTTGATTAAACCACAGTATTTTTCCAAACCAACACCAAGACCAGCTATACGGACCAAAGGCGCCATTCGTATTCCATGGAACCAGACACCTCTGTAGCTTGTAGTCTTACCCCACCGCTTTGTTCAGAGATGGGATTGTTTTCAATTTTTTTATTCCCGCATACGTTATTATCAGGAATACCTGGAATTTGGTCACCAAAATCCGACATTTAATTGACCTGCCAAACATCACCTATGACGATCGCTGAAATCACGAGACTCAGGGAAAATTATCAACGTACAAAATACTGGCACAAATGGGGGCCCTATCTCAGTGAACGTCAATGGGGAACTGTCCGAGAAGACTACAGCCAGCATGGATCTGCATGGGATTATTTCCCCCACGATCATGCCCGAAGCCGGGTTTACCGATGGGGAGAAGACGGGATTGCCGGAATCTCAGATACACGTTGTCGCATATGCTTTAGTCCTGCGTTTTGGAATGGCCAGGATCCGAACCTCAAGGAGCGATTGTTTGGCTTGAGTGGAGTCGAAGGGAATCATGGTGAAGATGTGAAGGAATTATACTTCCATCTCGACAATACGCCCACCCATTCCTATATGAAATATCTTTACAAATACCCCCAGAACGCCTATCCCTATACGGATCTGCGATCCTCAAACAAAGGTCGGTCCAAACTTGAAAAGGAGTTTGAAATTCTCGAAACCGGTATTTTTGACAACAATGCATACTTCGATATTTTCATCGAATATGCCAAAGGAGATGTGGAAGATATCCTGATCAAGATTACCGCACACAACCGATTCCATCAGTCAGCCGATCTATATATACTGCCTACAGTATGGCTTAGAAATTTATGGTCTTTCCACGAGATTATGGGGGAATACTATATTGAGAAACGATCGGCTGAATTGGAATATGGCTCTGTGGAACTTTACCAACCCGAGCGTGGGCATTACCATTACTATTTCCCACAACCGGACCAATGGTTGTTCACAGAGAACGAAACAAATACGGAACGTTTGTTTGGAATTCCCAATACCTCACCCTTCGTCAAAGATCTATTTCACCATATGGTGATCACAGGAGATTTTTCCTTAATGGAGCAAAAAAATCAGGGGACAAAGTTCGCTCCACTCTATAAAAAATCCATTGAGGCTGGCCAGTCCGTCTGTATTAAAATACGGTTGAGCAACAAGGTTTTTCTTTCCAATCCACTGGACGACGAGTTTGACCAGATCTTTTTAGAGCGAGAATTGGAATGTGAAGAATTTTTCAGATCGGTTTGCTATACGAAGGATCCTACGCTATTCCATATTCAGAAGCAAGCCTTGTCGGGGATGATGTGGAATAAACAATATTATAATTACGATATCAATATCTGGCTCAAAGGTGACCCCGGGCACCCAATTCCACCATCTCAACGATATGAAGGCAGAAATGCGGAATGGACTCACCTTCACAACGAGGACATCCTTAGCATGCCCGACAAATGGGAATTTCCATGGTATGCCACCTGGGACCTTGCATTCCATGCCATAACCATTGGTATGGTTGATATTGAATGGGCAAAAATCCAGTTAAATAAAGTGCTGCGGGAGTGGTACATGAATCCCCGAGGTCAAATGCCTGCTTATGAGTGGAATTTTTCCGATGTCAATCCACCGGTACACGCCTGGGCAGCCTTTGAAATATATAAAAAGGAAAAACAAACCACAGGCCGGAAAGACCTGTTTTTCCTCAAAAGGATTTTTCATAAACTCAATCTGAACTTTACCTGGTGGGTTAATATTAAAGACCGCCGTGGCAATAATGTGATGGAGGGTGGTTTTTTGGGCTTGGACAATATCGGTGTTTTCAATCGTAGCGAACAATTGCCCGGTGGTGGCTTCCTGGAGCAGGTTGACGGTACATCCTGGGTAGCCATGTTTGCCCTGCGAATGCTACAGATAGCCATAGAAATTGCTGTGGAGGACCGGTCATACGAGGATATGGCCACCAAATATTTTGAGCATTTTATCCTGATTTCTTCTGCCCTCAATAAAATTGGAGACAATTGGGTCGGTTCATGGGATGAAGAAGAGGGTTTTTTTTATGACCTGCTAATCAATACAGAGACAAAAACCTATCGCCCCATTAAAGTCCGTTCCCTGGTGGGACTTACGCCAATCTTTGCCACAGCCATTCTTCGACGACAAGATCTTGACCAGTTACCCGAATTTGCTAAAGGTATTCACTGGTTTTTTGAGTACCGGAAGAAGTTGGGCAATTACACCATGCTCGATGAATTCAATCCCCACGAAGACATCCTTCTCTCTTTGGTTCCCCGTGACCGTTTACTTCGACTGATGAACACGCTTGCTGATCCAGAAGAATTTTTCGGACCGTACGGCATTCGATCTTTGTCAAAACGCTACGAGCATCATCCGTATATTTTCAAAACGGACGGAAAACAATATTCCATCGGGTATGAACCAGGGGAATCAGAAACAAACCTATTCGGAGGAAACTCCAATTGGCGGGGTCCCGTATGGTTTCCCATGAATTACTTATTGCTAAAAGCAATCAGGGAATACTATGGTTATTTTGGCGATTCATTCAAAATTCCGCATCCATACCGCCCTTCAGAATCTATCACTCTCGGAGATTTGTCCAAATTAATTCATCAGAATCTCATCTCTATTTTTACACCCGACTTGAATGGACATCGACCTGTCAATCAACAAAATGCTTCATGGTATCTGGATCCTTATTTCAAAGGCCTGATACTTTTCTATGAACATTTCCATGCAGATACCGGACGAGGTCTTGGTGCATCACATCAAACTGGATGGACAGGACTTGTGGCTAATCTGATCCGCGATATGCAGGAATCCAATGTACAGGAGTAAAAACCCAATAAAATTTTGAACCATATTGTCCACATTTGTTCCACCATTTAGGAACGAAACAAAAGTCCATGCTATACGCCAATTTTATCGCACAAAATGACACCATAACACAGCTCAATCAGTACAACGAATGGTTGCTGGGGTTGATATCCAATCTGGGAGTCACTGGATCTGGCCAGGTTTATGTCCATTTGGGTATCCACATGATGATGCTTCTGATCGTCATTTTTGGAATTATGCCCCTGGTCCGAAAGCTCATCAATAATATTTTGCACCGATGGGCAGAGAAGTCCGCCACCAAGTTCGATGATATGCTGGTGAAGAATAAATTTGCGTGGTATTTGACCCATCTCATACCAGTCATTCTTATCTCTATCAGTATTCCGATCATATTTTACAATTTTGAAGGCTGGATACCAATAGCACGGGCGATCGTGGACATTTACTCTGTAATGCTCATACTATGGATCATCAGAGCTTTGCTCCGAACCCTGGTAGATTATGGCCGTACCAAGGAGTCCCTTTTTGATAAACCCCTGGAATCGTATCTCCAGGTGGTGATGATTGTCCTGTATATTTTTGCAGGGATGATCATTTTCTCGATCCTCACCGGCAAATCCGTCTGGACTTTTGTGACCGCCATGGGTGCCGCTTCTGCAATCATGTTGCTGGTATTCCGGGATACCATTCTGGGATTTGTAGCCAGTATTCAGGTTGCCACCAACGACATGGTCAGAATAGGGGATTGGATTCAAATGGACAAATACGGTGCGGACGGGGATGTGATTGCCATCACGCTCAGTACAGTAAAGGTGCAAAACTGGAACAAAACCATCACCACCATTCCAACCTATAGTTTGATATCGGACTCCTTTATCAACTGGCGGGGGATGCACGAATCTGGAGGACGGCGGATAAAACGACCGATACACATCAAAATTTCGAGCATACGTTATCTCAGGGATAAAGAAATAGAGGAGTTAAAAAAGATTCAACTGTTGGCTACCTACATCGAAGAACGTCAGCAGGAGATCAAAGAATTTAATAAAACCCATGCCCCACACAGAGAAGTGCCCGTGAATGGTAGAAACCTGACCAATGTAGGTTTATTCCGAAAATATATTGAGTTGTATGCTACCATGAGACCCGACATCAAAAAAGATATGTCCTTTATGGTTCGGCAATTGGATCCCACGCCCACCGGACTTCCCATTGAATTATATTTTTTTACGGATACCACCAAGTGGGCTGAGTATGAAGGCATCATGGCGGACATCTTCGATCATTTGCTGGCAGCCATTAAATATTTTGATCTGGAGGTATTTGAAAATCCAGCATCCGACGATTTGAGAATGCTGATCTCCGTCGGCGGTCAACCTGATCAGCGTGGACAAGAAAAAGAATGAAATCAGCGTGAATGACATGAGATCGGCTATAGTGCCGGACCCTATGATCGTAACTCAAGTTTCGGTATTTAATATACGGGAAATTTTAGGCATTATTCAAAGTTAAATGATACATTATGCCAGGATTTTATAATTCCAATCGCCTCTAAATTCATTTCTTTCTCATTTTATCTCCTCTAATTCATGACTGTTAACTTCAAGCCTTTTTCATATGCCCGTTTGTCAGCCCTCGCTTTTACTTTTAGGCCCAAAGTACAGGGCCCAGCTCTGCAGAAAATCTAAACGTGATTCCCTACGACGAAGCATATATTACCTACAAATGCTATCAAGAAAAGCAATTCAATTTTGCCGGAGCTGGAGCCTGACATACCCTCTAATGGACGGCAGGTAAACCCCAACTTCCCAGCGGACGGAGGGTTGATATAGACTTGATCCGCAATCTCCATGTCGGAATATGATACATGGCAATCAGTTCCGGATCCCGAGAATCGTAGTGTTCACTACGAAGTATTTTTACTTTTTCGGTTATATGGATGAAAGATATGACAGATATTCGAGACTGTCATACCTGATCTGTCATATCTGATCTGTCAAATCTGCTGTCTCATTTTTCAATATATTCCACCCCCACCCAGCTATTGTACATCCCAAAAACGCCGTATCCTCCTTCGATATTGGAATATACGGGTTTACTGGTGGAAAATGGATCCCCCCCGGAGTCTCTATAGTCTGCTACATCCTCCAAGAACCGGGTCAATCCCGGAGAGAGATGATCAATCCACAACTGTACCGCGTTGACAAACTGGTTTTCACTACCAGGTTCGGGCTTGATAAACGTGGTGGAGCCTAACGTTTCGTGGATCGTTCCATCCGGATAAATGCGACTGTCATACAAGCCACCCAACGAAAAACGCCCGTACATCAGATCGCGCCCCCGAATAAATACCATACCGCTATCCACCGAATAATCCTCGCGGAAGTGAAAGCCTCCCCCAGATCCAGGATCGAAGCGGCACGCCACTTCGATAAAATTCTTTTCCGGAAACGTACTCGTATCCTGATACAGCCTCGCTTCCAATACCTCCAGTATCGAAGGCAAATGATCGATCCCCGATTTCAATACAAGTTGACCATCATTTGACTTGACTTCCACATGGTAATCCCGGTCGGGGAAAAGCCATAAGTTTGCGGTATCCAGGATGAAATGACCCTCTTCTTCTCTTGTATATTCGTATTTCTCCACTCCGTTCTCGTATAAAAAGACCGAAAATTCCGGAAGCTCAGGTACAGAATGTGCAGTCAAACTATCGATGGGCTCCGAATATTTGATATACGCCTGCCCACCTTCCTGCGGACTGAGCATGGCGTGGAGAATCAACGAAGGTTGATATGCCGGCCGGACGAGTGCATCAGAATAGATCTCACATCCGGAAATGGTAGTTAGGATCAAAATCAAGTAAACAGTACACTGAAAATGGTATTCTCTCTTCATATGATTACAATTCAAATCCTACATTAATAGAAGGAATAATGGGAAAGACCGACCGGATCTTCCACTTTCCGTCCTTGAAGTCCACGGAATATGGATTTTTCCGGAAATAAGCGTTATATACATTGAGGCTGAACCAGAACTTTTTCCCCGTTTTATCTGACACCCGGTCCCGTCGCAGACCAATATCCAGACGATGGTATGCCGGCAGTCGCTCATTGTTGATCCCGGGAAATATGGGGTAGGTTTCGGTCCCGGTCAATGGATCACTCGGCACCTCTTCATTGGACCAGGTGATGGGACGACCGGTCCGATACACCCACTGCGCGGAAAGCCGATACTCCGGACTGATCTGATAGACCAACAAGGTATTAAACTGGTTTCGGTAATCAAAATCCGAAGGGAAAGATCGGCCACCGTTGAGGTTCTTAAATACGGATTCTGTTTTTGCCCAGGTATAGGCGATCGACCCGTGAAAATCTCCGGACGTTTTTTGAACCATCATTTCTATCCCATAACCAGCGGTTTTACCGCCTGTCACCAGCGATGATTTGAAATCCAGAATGGTCTGAAGATCTTTATACAGTGGTATGTATCGAACCACATCCTCCTGATTTTTGTAATACACCTCCATAGAAAGGTTGTCTATCCATCGATCGAAGGAATGAAAATAGCCCAGTGAATATTGATGTGATGAGGATGGATCAATGTCTACATCCACCATAACAAAATTTTCGACGAACAAGGCTTCCAGGTTGTACGCCACCAAATGGATAATCTGGTTCTGACGGTTGTAAGCGGCATTGAACGTCGTGTGTGGACCGGCTTCCCAGATCAGCATAGCCTTAGGTTCTGGCAGCCATTCCTGCCGGTTTTTGGACGAAAAATATGTAAGTCGGCTCCCCCCTTTTAATCGAAACCGGGATCCCAGCTCCATCTCGGCATCCAGGTATGTTGAAATCAACCAGGATTCCGGGCCATTGAGTTGATCCTGGAATGATCCTTCAGTCCTATCGTTGTTGGTGGCGAAGGAGCTGAGTTTATAGTAGCCGAATCCATAGGCCAACCGCTCGACTTCCAGGCCATAGGTCAGATCCCAAATACCCGTAGCATAATATTTGCCGCTGATCCGGGCTTTCAGCGAAGTAATGTCGTTATCCGTTTGTTCAATATCATGCATAGTCGAGATATACTGCGATTTGAAATCATATGCCAGTTCTTTTTGATCCTTTTCCAGATAATTGCGATGTCGGGAATAACTCAGATGCCCCTGCAAGCTATGGCGATTGCTCAGTAACCTGGAATAATTCAGGGCAGCGGTCCAGTTGCGCAGGCCATACCGATTGGCATTATCATGATGATACTGCGAGCTCTTCTCGTACGTCCTTCCCAGCATGATATCACTACCGTGGTACAGCGAAAGGGACATGGAAGATTCGTCGTCGATCTGGTGATCAATCTTGGCATTGAGGTCGTAAAAGGTGTACCCCGGCACGTTCCCTTCCTGCTTACGGTTGTTGATTCGGATCCGTTTCGGCAGAAAAAAGAGATCAAACAGCGTGGTGCGAAGTCCTACGCTATAGGAAGTACGGCCGTTATCAGACATTGGCCCCGATACATTGATTTTGGAGGTTACTATACCGATATCCACCGTCCCTTCCAGCTGTTCCTTATTTCCGTTTCTTGTCCGGATATCCAGGACAGAGGAAAGGCGTCCCCCGTAGGAAGAGGGCCAGTAACTTTTATAAAAATCCACGTGACTGATCAGACTGGTATTGAACAAGGATATAAAACCGGCCGCGTGGTTGACATTGAATAGCGTAGCACCGTCCATGAGGATGAGATTCTGGTCCTGCTTGCCGCCCCTAACGAGGAGATGGGAATACCCTTCCCGACCTCCGGTCACACCAGGTAGGAAGGTAATGGACTTGATTACATCGGTCTCTCCTGTCAATCCAGGCAGGACATCGAGAATTTCCAGGGGGACGCTTTGCAAACCCAAAGCTGCTTTTTGATGGATGCTTTCCTGGCCGAAAACCACCACCTCGTCCAGCGTAGAAATTCTCATCCGGACCTCGTACCGCATCACCTCAGGCCGGATAATCAGATTGGTATCCCGGTATCCGACATAGCTGATGGTGACGGTATCCCCGGCAGCGGCAGGGATTCGCAGAAAGCCTTCGTGGTCGGAAACCTCGTATTCATCCGTTTGCCGATTGTGCCCCACAGCCTGGAGCAGGGATTCGGTAGAATGATATCCGATCACCCGAATTTGCCGTTCCTGCGCGGTCAGGGGTTGTAATATGGCCCATACTAAAAATAGTAATAATCCGGATTTCATAGCCATTAAGATTTCCTGCCCAGGTATACTTCTACACAGTTTCATAATGCAACAAGCCTTTGCCACTTACCATTTATGGCCAGAAAATAAACTCCACTAGCACCCAATTGGAAACGGCAGTCATAATCTCTCGCTACCAACTTTTTTTCTTTGAAAACCAATACTCCTGCAGCATTATATAATTGTAAATCCATCAAAACCGGATTTGAGAATCGAATAGTTAGATCCGATCCGGAAAGCCAGGGATTAGGAAAAAGAATAAATTCTGCGTCTCTTTTATCCGTTTGACAATTGGTTTCCACGTGCATCAACCCCGGTCTGTACATAGCTAAGATTTTTTCCATACGATGTACTTGGCCTTTCGTGAAAAAGTACATACAATCGTGATCAGTATAATCCATGAAATTCATAAACATATCCTTATTTCCACATGTTCCCCGCTCTTTTTTTGGACATCCGTAATAAGGATATTCCTGGGCGGGAGTATCCTTTACAAAATCAACATCCTTACATTCATCATTCCACATATGAAACAATCCCAGGTAGTGTCCTACTTCATGAGTGAGAGTACGAGATGGTCCTTTTACATCCAAATAGTCGCGGTGAATCACCACACCATCTTCTTTTTCAGTTCGCTGTCCGGGAGCAGTTCCAAAACCCACTATATTCTCTCCTGTATCGGCAATCCAAACATTTAAATATCGTTCCGTATCCCAGGCATCACTTCCTCCTCGGGATGTATAGTGCAATTCCTCTTTTACACCAATCCTTTCCATGGATGTTCTAATTCTTACTACACCTGATGTAGGAAATCCGGAGGGATCTCGGGAAGCCAGGCAAAACCTTATATTGGCTCGCCCCACTAAATTTTTAAAATGGTCGGGTACATTTGCCAAATCGCTATTTAGTCCGTTAAAGTCCCGATTTAGGTATTCAAGTTGACGTACTAAAACCTGGTCTGGTATATTTTCATTCACATTTTTATAGACAAGATGAAAAACAACTGGAATGGTTACACTTGAACGATTCGTTCTAATATTATCGGCCAATTCCTGATGAATGGGTGAGAATATTTTCGAATCACCTGCGGTTGTATCATTAAGTTCAAATCCACATACTCTATGCCGTGGTAGCTGGGTCATACCCTGTAACCAAATCGATAAAAGAAAAAATAGGATTCCGGCATTCACGATCGCTTTTTTCACATTCATCTGATTATCTGGACGGACCCGGTCATCATAAGTGGTTCCCGGTTCTGCCCCTTGAATACAACATTCAACCGATACGCATACACGCCTGAAGGTAAGATGCTTCCATCCCAGATATGGCCATCCCAGGACAGAACACCCCCTGTTTGTCGATAAACCTGCCCACCCCATTTGTCATATACGGAAAAAGACTCCATCTTCCAATCCCGGTAACGACATCGGTTAATTATTTCCAGATAATCGTTTTGGCCATCCCCGTTCGGGGAGAACGCATTGGGTATTTCCAGTTCACAATCACAATCCCGTTCCTGAACCTGGTATTCAAACTCATATCTTCCACAGTCGTTGGTCACGGTCAACTGATAATTTCCCTTGTCACCTACCGTTATACCGGAGGTAACTGCTCCGGTGGACCATAAGTATTGTCCTGGCACAGGGGCGTGAAGAACGATATGTTCTCCAGAACAATAGAAGGTATCGATCACCGTTTCCGGCTGAAAATCCTCCGCAAAAACCACTATTGTAGTATCCGTAAATTCCAGGGTATCGATCATTGCCGTGACGTGGTACGTCCCCGATCGCTGTACTGCCAGCACCGAATCCCTTCCTCCTGTATTCCAATAGTAGTCGGCCTCGTGGAAGGCCGCATTGAGTTCGACCTTTTCGCCGGCACAGACCAGTACCGTATCCGGCAACGGATTGAAAACTTCCACCAGTACATCGTCTATGAAATACATCGTGGTTTCGGGACTTACCAACCTCAATGTGTCGATGAAAATATGTTCCGTTTCTTCATCGGGTTTGAAATTGCCTATCGCAATATATTGTTCTCCACCCTTTGCCATATACTTTCCTTGTACCGTTATCCATTGATTAAAATCATCAATAAATGGCCCCTGATATGTGATCTGTGGGTCAATTTCTGATATCATTCCCCTGTCATCGACCAAATATCCCTGTTCATCACTGTACAAATACAGACCGATCGATTTGATAATGTAATATGCAATTTTTTGTGCTTTGGGCATCACATAAAAACGAACAAAAACCTGGTCATTCCGATCCAGGGTACTAAGAAGTTCGTTAGCAGCAAAGCCTCTTATCGTATAAGTGGTATCGTAGTTTACTATCGAATAACCTATACCTGGAAAGACCAGTAATGACAACATTCCTTTTCCTTTTTTAGGGTACTGGGTGTACTGCAATGCCGTATGTGGTATTTTTACTTCATCATGATCAAAGCATTCATGAAAGAGCTGTACCAAAGCACTTCGTTTCGGAGCAGGCTCAAACCAGGCACTTTGCTGGCTCAAACCGTGCAATCGACTAATGTATTCACAAGGGGAAAGCTCATCGAAATAAGGATTTGGAACTAAATTCTGGGAAAAGGAAAAAA
>Ga0079224_100006678_pt1 | contig 15357 bp, 11 predicted proteins | sample Stecom2015_FD_80414 | JGI IMG/M metagenome (GOLD analysis project Ga0079224, IMG submission 80414) | Agricultural soil microbial communities from Utah to study Nitrogen management - Steer compost 2015 | ecosystem: Environmental > Terrestrial > Soil > Agricultural land | place: USA: Utah...
CGGCGCCGCGATGCGCCGCCGCCGGTGGCCTACCCGGTCTGGCGGCCGCCGTCGCAGGCGACCGAGCTCGCGCCGCCGGTCCGGCGCACCCGGCGCACCGGCCGGGCCGCCCGCGCCACCGGCGAGGTCTGGCAGCCGCGCCCGGCCACGGCGGTCGAGCCGGCGCCCCTGCGCCGGCATGCCCCGGCGCGCCGCCGCGGCCCCGCCCTCGCCGCCGCCCTCGCCGCCGCGGCCGTCGCCGTCGCCTTCACCGGGCAGCAGATCTACCTCTCGTCCTTGCCGCGGGCGCTCGCCACCGTCGAGCCGCCCGGCGCCGACGCGCCGCCGCCGCCGCCCGAGCCGATGGCGCGGGTCGCGATGGCCGCCCAGGAGAGCTCGCGACCCTTCCACCCGCGGTCGGCGCCGTACCGCGATCGCTGGCGCCCGTCGCTCTGGTACCACCCGCTCACCGGCGAGATGCTGCTGCCGGAGAACCCGACGAGGAAGTTCGGCGCCCGCCGCCACGGCGATCGCCCGGTCGAGTGCGGCCGCGGCCACTGCGGCGTCGACATCGGCCACTTCGGCCTGGTCGTCCGCTCCACCCGCGACGGCACGGTCGAGCGGGTTCAGCGCCGGGCGCGCGGCAACGCCGGCCGCTACGTGCGCATCGCCCACGACGACGGCTTCGTCTCGTACTACATGCACCTGCACCGCGTGCGGCGCGATCTCGAGCCGGGCATGCGCGTGAGCGGCAACGAGCCGATCGGCATCGTCGGCCGCACCGGCATCAAGCGCAGCCGGCCGCACCTGCACTTCGCGCTCGCCTACCGCGGCGAAGACAAGCGGCTCTACTACATCGACCCGGAGCCGCTCCTGCGCCGCTCGGTCACCGGCGAGCCGCTCGAGATCGCCCACGCCGAGGCGCCCGCGCAGGACGGCGACGCGCTCGCCGACGCCGCCCGCTGACCGCGCCGCCGCGCTCAGCGGCGGGCGCCGGCGGCGAGGCGCTCGGACAGGGCGCGCAGGTGGTCGCGCAGCTCCGGCGGCGACTCGACCCGGAACGGCACGTCGAGCATCACCAGCCACATGGCGATCGCGTCGAGCGAGGGCGCGCCGGTGATCAGGCGGCAGCGGCGCGCGCTCACCGGCTCGAGCTGGCCGTAGCTCGGCCGCAGCCGCTCGCGCATCGCCTCGATCGGCGCGTGCAGGATGACGCGCGCGCGGTGGCGGTACGGCGCGCTCGTCACCGCGCGCGTCACGAAGCCGGCCAGATCGCCGTCCGGCTCGGCGCGCGGCGTGAACGGCGCGCCGCGGGTGACCGGCGGCTCGATCCGGTCGACCCGGAAGGTGCGCCAGTCGGCGCGATCTCGGTCCCAGGCGACCAGGTACCAGCGGCGGCCCATCAGCACCAGGCGGTGCGGCTCGACGTTGCGCTCGCTGCTGGCGCCGGCGTGGTCGCGGTAGCGGAAGCTGGCGGTGCGGTGCGAGGCGCATGCGGCGGCCAGCTCGTCGAGGTGAGCCAGCGGCACGCGCGGCCCGCGATCCGGAAGCCGCAGGATGGTCGACCGCACGCCGGCCAGCCGCTTGCGCAGGCGCGGCGGCATCACCTGCTCCAGCTTGGCCAGCGCCCGCTGCGACGCCTCGCCCAGCTCCGGAATGCTGCCGGCGGCGGCGCTCTCCAGCCCGAGCGCCACCGCGAGGCCCTCGTCGTCGTCCAGCATGAGCGGGGGCAGGGCGGCGCCGGGGCCGAGCATGTAGCCGCCCGCCGGACCGGAGGTGGAGTGGACCGGGTAGCCGAGGTTGCGCAGCCGGTCGACGTCCCGCCGCAGGGTGCGGTCGGTCACCTCGAGCCGGTCGATCAGCTCGGCGCCCGACCAGGTCGGGCGCGCCTGCAGGAGCGAGAGCAGGCGGAGCAGGCGCGCGGAGGTCTCGAGCACGGAGAGAGGATTCCACATGTCGCGGACAGAAGGTGTCCGCAACGGGTGCCAGGCTGCGCCGCATGCACAAGAGCCGCTTCTGCGCCCTGGTGATTGACTGCAAGGTGGACGACATCGACGCCGCCGGCCGCTTCTGGAGCGCGGCGCTCGGCCGCGAGCTGGCCCCGCCGGATCCGGAAGGGCCGACCTACCGGACCCTCAAGACCGGAGACGACGAGCCGATCATGCTCCTGCAGAAGGTGGATCACCCGAGCCGCGTCCACCTCGACATCGAGACCGACGACGTCGACGCCGAGGTCGCCCGCCTCGAGGCGCTCGGCGCCCGCCGGATCGAGAAGATCCACACCTGGTGGATCATGGAGGCGCCGACCGGCCACCGCTTCTGCGTGGTCCGGCCCCAGCGCGGGCCGCTCGGCGAGCGCGCCAACCAGTGGCCGTGACGGCCTGGCCGCGGCGGCGCCGCCCCGCGCTGGCGGCGGCGCGGCCCGGCCGGGTCAGCCGGCCCACCAGGCCGCCTCGAGCTCGTCGACCAGCGCGCGCACCAGCGTGCGAGGGGAGGCGTGCGCGCGCACCGCGCGGCTGACCCGGTCGTCCCAGTCCTCGATGGCGTGCGGTCCGCGCACCGACCGGTGCATCCGGCGGACCCGCTCGCACAGCTCCTTGCGCTCGGCGGCGCTCAGCGGCTTGACCGGCTCCGGCTTGAGCCCCCACAGCGAGCGGCGGAAGCGGGCCACGTTCTCGAGGTCGAGCGTGGTGTCCATGTCGCTCGCCTCCTCGAGCAGGTCGCGCGCCTCCGCCTTCATCGACTCGAACGCCGGCGGCGTCATCGCCATGATCACGCAGGCGCCCGGCAGCGCGCCGCCGCAGTAGAAGGCGAGCGAGCGCAGCGAGGTGCGGCGCGACGCCGGCGGCAGCCCGCTGCTGTAGAGGTTCTCCGCCTCGTCGATCAGGATGACCGGCCCGCGGATTTCCTCGGCGCGGGCCAGGAGCTCGAACCAGAGGAAGATGCGGCGGTAGGCGTCGCGCCGGTAGGAGGCGTCGCCCGGGCGCGCCTCCAGATCGGCGCCGGCCAGGAAGTTCTCCAGGGCGAAGCCGGGGTCGCGCGCGCCCTCGGCGATGCGCAGCGCCTTGCGCGCCGCCGCCGCCGCCTCGCCGCTGCCCTCGGCCACCTCGCCGAGCCGCGCCCGCAGCGAGTTGATGGCGGCCGTCGAGCGGGTCCAGCGGGCGGCCAGCGCCAGCACGTTGGGCCGGCCGCGCATCGGCAGCTCGGAGCTCTCGAGGAAGCGGTACAGGTGGCGCGCCGGGTTGCCGAGATCGATGTTGGTGCGCTCGAGGTTGAGCCAGAAGACCGGCCGCCTGTCCTCGAGGGCGCGCTCGGCCAGGTGCATCATGAGGTGGGTCTTGCCGCTGCCGTACTCGCCGACCAGCACCGAGAAGAAGCTGCCGGCGCGCTTGACCACCTCGAACAGCCGGCTGATCGTGCGATCGAGCCGCTCCTGGCCGACGCTCATCTGGGTGACCCGGTCGACCGGCGGCAGCCCCTCGGAGATGCGGATCAGGTTGCGCAGCGCGCGCGGGCGCTCGTCCGGCGCGGCGATCCGCCGGTGGCGGCGGCCGTTGCCCTGACCCACCAGCGTGGTCCAGGACCGGTGCGGCGGCGCCGGCTCGGCGGCCGACGGGATCTCGAGCCGCATCCTGAGCGGCACCACCGACTGGATCGAGGTCGGTCCCTCGAACAGCGGGCTGCGGCCGGTGAGGATGACGCGGGTGGCCGCCGCGCCGCCGGAGCCGTCGAAGTTGTCGACCAGCTCGCGCAGCACGGTGTAGGCCTTCTCGCGCTGCCGCTCGGTCCGGCTCGGCAGCGCGTCCCCCTCGGCCAGCATGAGGAGGAGACCCTGGTGGCCGAGGGCGCGCACCACGCGCGACAGCTCGCTGAGCGCGCGCTGGGCGGTGCGCTCCGACAGCGCGCGCCGCACCTCGCGGTTGCGGAACTTGCGGGGCGGCTCGACGCCGTCGCACCAGGCGGTGTAGGCGCGGCGGGCGGCGGTCGTGTCGCCATCCTCGGCGCGCAAGAAGCCGCGGCACAGCGCGGTCAGGTCGCCGCCGGCGTCCTGCGCCCGCGCCGCCTCGTCGAACAGATCGGCGGCGCGCTTTCCGTGGCGCTCGCGGAAGCGGTCGAGCATGCCGGGCAGCCCGCACGGGCGGTTTTCACCCGGCGGCACCAGGCGCGCGAGCACCTCGCGGACCAGGCCGTCCGGAGTCTCGAGGCCGTGCTCGCGCAGCGACACCTCGGCGGTGGCGAAGCGGCGGCCGCGCGCGCGGACGCCGAGCTCGCGCAGGAGCGCCCGCTCGCGGGAGGCGGAGGGGCAGTGGACCAGGACCACGCTGGCCCCCTCGCAGGAGCTCATGTCGAGGAGCGCCTGCTCGAGGCGGGCGGCCTCCTCGTCCAGGGTGGTCGCCGAAGTGCCCGTTTTTGCGCCCGTTTGCCCCGTCATCCCCGCCTATTAGGCCACGATCGGGCTCCAAAGGCCAACTCCGCCCGCCCGGGGCGCCCCCGACCGCCCGGGACCGCGGCGCCGCGCGCCCGCCCCCGCGGCGACGGCAGGGCAGCGGCGGGTCAGCCGCCGGCCAGGTTCGCCGGGCCGCGGCGGCCGGCGCCCGAGCGTCGCTCGGCCAGCACGTAGAGCGCCGGCAGGAGGACCAGCGTGATGATCGCGGAGACCACGAGGCCGCCCAGCACCACCCGCGCCAGCGGCGCCTGGATCTCGGCGCCCTCGCCGATCGCCAGCGCGATCGGCAGCACGCCGAGCGCCGTGGTGGAGGTGGTCATGAGGATCGGCCGCAGCCGCTGGCGGCCGGCCTGCAGCATGGCAGAGGCGGCGTCCAGCTCGCGCTCGCGGCGCAGCAGGTTGGCGGTGTCGATGAGGACGATGGCGTTGTTGACCGCGATGCCGACCAGCACGATGCAGCCGAGGAACGCGTTCAGGCTGAAGGTGGTGCCGGTCGCCACCAGCGTGGCGATCACCCCGACGAAGCCGAACGGCACCGCCGACATGACCAGGAGCGGGTCGCGCAGCGACTCGAACTGGACCGCCATGACGGCGAACACCAGCAGCACGGCGAGCACGATGCCGACACCGAGGCCGCGGAAGGTCGCCTCCTGCTCGCGCGCCTCGCCGGCGATCGCGATCGAGAAGCCGGTCGGCCGCTCGATGGTGGCCAGCGCGTCCTCGAGGTCGGCGACCACCGCGCTGAGCGGCCGGTCGCCCAGGCCGCCGACGATCGACACCACGCGCTCCTGCCCCTCGCGCTCGATCGAGGCCGGGCCGCGGCGGGCGCCGATCTGCGCCACCGCGGCCAGCGGCACCACGCCGCGCGGCGACAGGATCGGCAGGCTGCCGAGCTGGTCGGTCCGCGCCCGGTCCTCTTCGCGCAGCATCACCCGAACGTCGTACTCGTCACCCTCCTCGCGCAGGTGGGTCGCCACCCGGCCGAGCACGTAGGTCTCCAGGGTGGCGGCGATCTCGGCGCGGGTGAGGCCGAGGTCGGCGGCCCGCGCGGTCTCGATCAGGACGGTCCGCTCCTCCAGCCCCTCCTCGCGGCCGATCCGCACGTCGGCGATGCCGGGCACCGCCTTCATCACCTCCTCGATGCGCCGGGCCAGGCGGGCGGCGGTGTCGAGATCGTGGCCGCGCAGCTCGACCACCAGGCGCTCCCCCTGGCGCCCGCGCATGAACCGCTGCAGCGGGTTGGTGGTGCGCTGGCGGAGCCGCACGCCCTCCACGTCCGGAATGCCGGCGATCGCCTTGCGCATCTCCGCGATGATCTCGGCGCTGCCGCGCTCGCGCTGCGACACCGGCACCAGGGTCACCTCGACCTCGCCCTCGTGGGCGCCGCCCGGCCGGTACGGGTTGTCCGGGCCGGCCGAGCTCACGATGTTGGCGATCTCCTCCGGCTCGACGACCTGGCGGATGCGACGCTCGAGCTCCCGCACCACCTCGCGCGTGCGCTCGATCGGCGTGCCGACCGGCAGCTCGAAGTCGAGGTCGACCACGCCCTCGTCGGTCTGCGGCATGAGCTCGACCTGCACCACCGACATCAGGCGGACCGCGGCGAGCAGGATCACGCACGAGATGGCGACGGTCAGCCAGGCGCGGCTGATCGCCAGGCGCAGGATGCGCGCGTAGGCGCGCTCGAGCGCGCTGAACCCGGCCCCGACGCGGCGGGCAAGCTGGCCGGCCAGCCCGCCCGGCCTGGCGCCGAGCGGCCGGTCCAGCAGCCGCGCCGCCAGGGTCGGCACCAGGGTGATCGCGACCACCAGCGAGCAGAGCAGGGCGAACACCACCACCAGCGCCATCTCGGTGAAGAACACGCCGGCGAACCCGGCGAGGAAGACGACCGGGGCGAACACCGCGATGGTGGTGAAGGTGCCGGCCACCACCGCGCCGGTCACCTCGCGCGCGCCCTCGACCGCCGCCTGCCGCGCCGGCAGGCCCTCCTGCCGCTTGCGGTAGATGTTCTCCAGGATGACGATCGCGTTGTCCACCAGCATGCCGATGCCGAGCGCCAGGCCGCCGAACGAGATCAGGTTCAGCGAGAAGTCGCTGAAGTACATCAGCGCGAAGGTCGCCAGCACCGAGAACGGGATGGCCAGCGCGATGACGAAGGTGGCGCGCAGATCGCGCAAGAAGACGAGCAGCACCAGCACCGCCAGCAGGGCGCCGTAGAGCGCGGTGCCGCGCACGTTGGTGATGGCGCTCTCGATGTACGTGCCGCTGTCGTGGACCACGATGACGCGGGCGCGCCCCTGGTACTCGGCGTTGATGAGCGCGAGCTCCTGCTTGAGCCGGTCGACCACCTCGACCGTGTTGGCGTCCGCCTGCTTGGAGACGCGCATCACGATGCCGGGCTCGCCGTCGACCCACTGCTCGCTCTTGATCTCCTGGAAGCCGTCGATCACGTTGGCGACGTCGCGCACGTAGACCGGCACCAGCGCCCCGCCGCCGCCGGCGTCCGCGCCGGGGCGCCCGGCGATCATGACGTTGCGGATGTCCTCCACCGAGGTGAGCTCGCCCATGGTGCGGACCAGCACCTCGCGCCCGGACTCGCCCATGTCGCCGGCCGACACGTTGCGGTTGTCGCCGGCCAGCGCGCGGATGACCTGGTCGGCGGTGACGCCGAGCGCGGCCAGCCGCTCGAGGATCAGCTCGACGCGGATCTCGCGGACCCGGCCGCCGTTGACCCGCACCGAGGCGATGCCGGGGATGCGCTCGAGCCGGCGGGTGAGGAGCTCGTCGGCCAGGTAGCGCAGCCGGCGCGGATCGCTGCCGCCGCTCAGGCCGAGGGTGGCGATCGGCGTGGCCGAGATGTCGAACTTGAGGACGGACGGCTGCTCGGCGTCCTCCGGAAGCTGCGCGCGCAGCCGGTCGAGCGCCTCGCGCACGTCGCTGGCGGCGGCGTCGAGGTTGGTGCCCCAGTCGAACTGGAGCTGCACGCGCGACAGCCCCTCGGCCGACTCTCCCTCCAGCGCGGTCACCCCCTCGATCGACGAGACCGCGCGCTCGATCGGCCGGGTCAGGAGGTTCTCGATCTCCTCCGGCCCGACCCCCTCGTAGTTGGTGATGATCGAGATGCGCGGGAAGTCGACCTCGGGCAGGAGATCGACCGGCAGGCGGGTGACCGAGATGCCGCCCAGGATGCAGATCGCCGCGCTCAGCACGGCGACGCCGATCGGCCGGCGGACCGACAGCCCGGTGACCCCGCCGCTCATGGCGCCGCCGCGGGCTTCGGGGCGTCCTGCTCGGCGCTGTCGGCGGTGATGGTGATCGGGCTGCCGTCCGCCAGGTCGACGTGGCCGGCGACCAGCACCAGCGCGCCCGGCTCGAGCGCGGCGCCGTCCGGCTGGACCGCGGCCCGCTCGTCCTCGCGCGCGAGCAGCGAGACCGGCACCCAGCCGGCGACCTCGTCGCGGGCGACCAGCACGCCGGTGGCGATGCTGCCGTCCGGCATCATCCGCGACAGCACCGCGTTGCTCGGCACCACGGTGGCGTCCTCGATGGTGCGCCGGTCGACCACGACCTCGGCGTACATCCCGGGCAGCCAGCTCGCCGGCGGGTCCTCGATCAGGGCCTCGAGGGTGGCCACCCGCCGGTCGCGGCTGACCTCGCCGCTCACGCCGGTGACCCGGGCGGCGGCGCCGCCTGTCCCGCCCGCCTCGAGCACCACCTTCAGCCTGGCGCCGACCTCGAGCCCGGCGACGTCGACGCCCGGCACCTCGAAGCGCACGCGCAGAGGCGAGAGCGCGACCAGCCTGACCAGCCGATCGCCGGCGCCCACGATGACGCCGGGATCGACGTAGCGCGCCGCGATGCGGCCGGCGAACGGCGCCCGGATCGAGCTCTCGACGATGCGCTTTTGCAGGAGGCGCAGGCCGGCGCGCGCCTCGGCGCCGCGCGCCTCGGCGCTGGCCACCGCCGCCCGCAGCGCGCCGGTGCGGGCGCGCTGGGCGTCGAGCTCGCTGGCGCTGACCTGGTCGCGCAGCCGCTCCATGCGCGCCAGCTCGACCTCGGCCGCCTTCAGCTCGACCTCGGCGCGGCGCGCCTCGGCGGCCGCCGCCTGCGCCTGGGCGCCGGCGCGCGCGATCTGCTCGCGGGCGTCGACCGGGTCGATCTCGGCGAGCACCGCGCCCTCCTCGACGGTGTCGCCCACGCGGACCCGCACGGCCTTCAGCCGGCCGGCGTAGAACGAGGAGATGTCGGCGGCGTCGGCGTCGAGCTCGCCCGGGTAGCGCGAGCGCTCGGTGATGGGCCCGCGGGTGACCTCGACCACCGCGACCGGGGTGGCGCGCGCCTCGCGCCCGCCGCGGGCCGCCGCGTCCTCGTCCGACGACAGCGCGAACGAGGCGACCACCGCGGCGGCGGCCGCCCCCACGATGCCCCACGCCAGGCGCGAGCGATCGCGCGGGGCGGCGGGGCCGGGAGCGTTCGTCGGTTCTCGCATACGGCGGGCGGGCGGCGACGTGCGTGGGGCGGGGCGGGCCCGCAGCGGAGCCTCGTATCATAGATCACGCGGGGGTGCCCGTCCGGTCCCGCGGGCGATCGCCCGGAGGCGCCCTCGCCGGCGCCTGCCTGGCGCGGCCGCTTCCTTTACAAGGGGGCGGGCTGCGGGGATCCTTCGCCCGTGAGCACGCCGGGCGAGCTGCGCCGCCACGTCCCCTCGATCGACAAGCTCCTGTCGACCGAGGAGCTGAAGTCAGCGCTGGCGCGCTACCCGCGCTGGGCGGTCCTGCAGGAGACGCGCCGCGTGGTGGACGAGGTGCGCTCCGGTGTCATCCCCCTCGAGATCGAGGCGGAGCGGCGGCCCGCCTGGCTGGCCTCGCTCGCCCGCGAGGCGGCGCGGCGGGTCGAGGCCGCCAGCCAGTACTCGCTCCAGCGCGTGATCAACGCCACCGGCGTGGTGCTGCACACCAACCTGGGTCGCGCGCTCCTGGCCCGGCGCGCCGCCGAGCACGCCCTCGCGGTGGCGACCCGCTACTGCAACCTCGAGCTCGATCTGGCGACCGGCGAGCGCGGCAAGCGCTACGACCACGTGCGCGAGCTGGTCTGCGCGCTGACCGGCGCCGAGGACGCGATCGTCGTCAACAACAACGCGGCGGCGGTCCTGCTCAGCCTGTCCGCCCTCGCCGCCGGCCGCGAGGTGATCACCTCGCGCGGCGAGCTGGTCGAGATCGGCGGCTCCTTCCGGGTGCCGGCGATCATGCAAGAGAGCGGCTGCAAGCTGGTCGAGGTCGGCACCACCAACCGCACGCACCTGGCCGACTACGAGCGCGCGATCACGCCGGACACCGCGCTGCTCCTCAAGGTGCACGCCAGCAACTTCAAGATCGTCGGCTTCACCGCCGAGGTCACCACCGCCGAGCTGGCGCCGCTGGCCAGGAGGCACGGCCTGCCGGTCATGCACGACCTCGGCTCCGGCTGCCTGGTCGACCTCCGCGAGCTCGGCCTCGCGCACGAGCCGACCGCCCAGGCGGCGCTGCGCGACGGCGCCGACCTCGTCACCTTCAGCGGCGACAAGCTGCTCGGCGGACCGCAGATCGGCGTGATCGCCGGCCGCGCCGAGCTGATCGCGCGGCTGGAGAAGCACCAGCTCCTCCGCGCGCTCCGGGTCGACAAGATGACCCTGGCCGCCTTCGAGGCGACCCTGCGCATCTACCGCGACGCGCGCGATCCGGCGGCCGAGCTGCCGGCGCTGCGCATGCTGCGGCTCGGCGCCGACGAGCTCGCGCGGCGCGCCGGGAGCTTCGCCGAGCTCCTGTCCGGGCGGGTGGGCGAGGCGGCGCGGGTCCGCGTGGTGGCGGGCGGCTCGCAGGTCGGCGCCGGCTCGGCGCCGGGAGTCGACCTGCCGACCTCGCTGGTCGCGGCGCGGCCGGCGCGGGGCGAGGTGGCCGGCGCCGAGGCGCGGCTGCGCGCCATGTCGCCGCCGGTCATGGTGCGGGTCCACGACGGCGAGCTCCTGATCGACCTTCGCACGGTCGACGAGGGCGAGGAGGGCGAGCTCCTCGAGTCGGTCAGCGCGGCGCTGCGCGCCGGCTGAGCCGGGTGCTAGGGTATGGCCATGCAGGAGCAGCGCATCGCCGAGCTCGAGGAGCACCGCACCGCCATCACCGGCCACTGCTACCGCATGCTGGGCTCGGTGGTCGACGCCGACGACGCGGCGCAGGAGACCATGGTGCGCGCCTGGCGCAGCATCGACCGGTTCGACGGCCGCGCGTCGCTCCGCACCTGGCTCTACCGCATCGCCACCAACGTCTGCCTCGACGCGCTGTCGGACCGCAAGCGCCGGGCGCGCCCGATGGAGGAGGGGCCGTCCGGCTCGGTGGACAGCCCGCTCGTCAAGCGGCCGCGCACCCACTGGCTCGAGCCGGTGCCGGATGCGCGCGTGATCCCGGCCGACGCCGACCCGGCCGAGGCGGTCATGCTGCGGCAGAGCATCCGGCTGGCGTTCGTCGCCGCGCTGCAGCACCTGCCGCCCCGCCAGCGCGCCGCCCTGTTGCTGGCGGAGGTGCTCGGCTGGTCGGCCGCCGAGATCGCCGAGTGCCTCGACACCTCGGTCGCGGCGGTCAACAGCGCGCTGCAGCGGGCGCGCGCCACCCTGGCCAGCCGCGATCTCGCCGACCCCGCCCCGCTGTCCGACGAGCAGTCGCGCCTGCTCGAGCGCTACGTCTCCGCCTTCGAGCGGTTCGACATCGACGAGCTGACCTCGCTCATGCGCGAGGACGCCATCATGTCGATGCCGCCGCTCGCGCTGTGGCTGCGCGGACCGGAGGCCATCCGCGCCTGGCTGAACGGGCCGGGCGCGGGGTGCCGCGGCTCGCGCCTGGTGCCGACCGAGGCGTGCGGCGCGCCGGCCTGGGGCCAGTACCGGGCCGCGCCCGAGGGCGGTCACCGGCCGTGGGCGCTCATCGTCCTCGAGCTGGAGGGGGACCGGATCGCGGGGTGGAACGCGTTCCTCGACACCGCGACCCTGTTCCCCCGCTTCGGGCTGCCGCCGTCGCTCCCGGCCTGAGCCGGCGCGCCGCGGCCGCCGGCGCCGATCCGCCGGCGCCGGCGCCGATCCACCGGCGCCGCGCACCGATGAGATCCGTGTGCCCGGGGAGTCCATGGAGAGAGGCCCGCGATGCGGCCCACCAGGAGGAACCGATGGCACGCTCTCGCAAGCTCTACGTCAACCTCGCCGTGCGCGACCTCGAGCGCTCGGTGGAGTTCTTCACCGGGCTCGGGTTCGAGTTCAACCCGCACTTCACCGACGACAAGGCCGCCTGCATGGTCATCAGCGAGGAGGCCTCCGTCATGCTCCTGACCGAGCCGTTCTTCCGCACCTTCACGCGGCGCGACGTGTGCGACACGAGCGCGCAGACCGAGGGGCTGTTCGCCCTGTCCTGCGCCAGCCGCGAGGAGGTGGACCAGATCGTCGAGCGCGCGGTCGCCTCCGGCGGCAAGCCCGCCATGGCCGCGACCGACCACGGGTTCATGTACGCCTGGAGCTTCTACGACCTGGACGACCACCACTGGGAGGTCCTGTGGATGGACCCGAGCGCCGCCCCGCCGTGAGCCGGCGCGCGGCCGGCCGAGCACCGCCCCGCAGAAAGGCAAGCTGGGGTACACTCCTCGGCATGAAAGTTCGCGCTGTCCTCTCGCTCGCCGCTCTCGTCGTCCTGACCGCCGCCTGCGCCGGCTCCGGGGTCGCCCCGGGCAACGCGCAGAAGGGCTACGTGGTCTGGGGCTACGTCGGCCACACCTCGACCAGCGCCGCGGCCGGGACCCAGGTGGTCCTGGTGGACGCGGCCGGCCAGCCGGTCCAGACCGCCACCACCGACGCGATGGGCAAGTACGTCTTCGCCTATCACAAGCCCGGCCAGTACCAGATCGTGGTCAGCCAGCTCGCCATGCCGGTCATGATCGCCGGGGCCGATCAGCGGCTCGACATCGACCTGTCCAACCCGACCGGCATGATGAACTACGCCAAGGCGCCGCCGAAGCCGCAGGGCGGCCAGGGCGGCCAGGGCGGCCAGGGCGGCCAGGGCGGCGACTCCACCATCATGCCCAGCCCCGACGGCAACCCGGCCGGCACCACCGACTGCTGGGCCTCGGCCGGCTGCACCGGGTACGACGGCGACTCCGGCTACACCTACGAGGAGCCGCCGGCGCCGAGCCCGGAGTGAGGGAGCGAGCTAGCCGCGCGCCGCGCCGGCATGGGGCCTGGCTGCGGCCTAGCCGCGCGGCGCGCCGGCGACCTGGATGCACTCGATGAGCCGGCGCACGTCGACCGGCTTGACGAAGTGGGCCTCGAACCCGGCCTCCCGGGTGCGCGCCCGGTCGCGCTCCGACCCGTAGCCGGTCAGGGCCAGGAGCCGCGGCGCGCGCCCGCCCATCTCGGCGCGCATCTTGTCGGCGAGCTCGTAGCCGTCCATCACCGGCAGGCCGATGTCGAGGACAGCGACCTCCGGCGTGAAGCGCTCGATGACCCGCAGCGCCTCCACCGCGTCGAGCGCGGTCGCCACCTCGTGGCCGGCCGCCTCGATCGCCTCGGCGAGCAGCATGAGCGCGTCCTCGTTGTCGTCGACCAGGAGGACGCGGCGGCCGCGCCGGGTGCGGGCGCGCGGCGCCGGGGCGACCGGATCCTCACCCGGTCCGACCGGGCCGCTCTCGGCGCACGGCAGCCGGATGGTGAAGGTGCTGCCCCTGCCGATCCCGGGGCTGCGGGCCTCCACGGTCCCGCCGTGCATGTCGACCAGCGTGCGGACCAGGGTGAGGCCGAGCCCGAGGCCGCCGGCCGGGCGGTCCGCCCCCTGGGAGCCCTGGACGAACAGCTCGAACACGCGCGGGAGCATGGCCGGTTCGATGCCGATGCCGGTGTCGCTCACGTCGATCTCGATCTCCTCGCCCTCCAGCCGCACCGCGACCCGGATCTCGCCGCCCGGCTCGGTGTACTTGGCCGCGTTGTTGATGAGGTGGCTGAGGACCTGGGTCAGGCGCGCCTCGTCGCCGTCCACCACCAGCCTGCGGCGCGGGACGTCCAGCTCGAAGCGGTGCTGCCGCTGCTCGAGCAGCGGGCAGGCGATCTCGATCGCCTTGCCGACCGCGTCGCGGAGGTCGAACCGCCGCCGGCGCAGCTCGAACTTGCCGCTGGCGATGCGCGAGACGTCGAGCAGGTCGTCCACCAGGTGGACCATGTGCGCCACCTGCCGCTCGATCACCTCCTGCTCGCGGGTGGAGCCGCGGTCACCGCGCAGCTTCATGAGCTGCAGCGCGGTGACGATCGGGGCCAGCGGGTTGCGCAGCTCGTGGCCGAGCATGGCCAGGAACTCGTCCTTGGCCCGGCTCGCCTGCTCGGCGGCCAGGCGCGCGGCCCGCTCCTCCTCCGCCCGCATCCGGTCGGTGAGATCGCGGGTCACCTTGGAGTAGCCGATCAGCCGGCCGTCGCGATCCCGCACCGCGGTGATGACGACGTCGGCCCAGAAGCGCTGGCCGCCCTTGCGCAGCCGCCAGCCCTCTTCCTCGAAGCGGCCGTGGCGGCTGGCGATCTCGAGCTCCCGGTCGCACGTGCCGCTCCTGGCGACCTCCTCCGGGTAGAAGATGGAGAAGTGACGGCCGAGGATCTCCTCGGCCCGGTAGCCCTTGATGCGCTCGGCGCCGGCGTTCCAGGTCGCCACGTGCCCGCTCGGGTCGAGCATGAAGATGGCGTAGTCGCGCACGCTCGCGACCAGGAGGCGGAACAGCTCCTCGGTCTCGGCGACCCGGCGGATGCCCTCGGCGACCTCTTCCGACAGCCGAGCCTCGTTCCTGCGGCTCCTGGCCAGCTCGCCGCGGAGTGACGGCTCCGGAGCAGGGGCGACCTTGTCCTCGAGCGACTCCCCCGCTGTGGCCCTCACGTTCTTGCTTCTCGACACCGAAACCTCGGGGCAGGCGACCGGGCTTCGCCGGCCGACCCGCCCCCGCTAGTATAGCGGCACGGCGGGAGCTCGCCGCATCGCGATCAGGGTCCGGCGGCCGCAATCTGGCCCGCCGCGCCGCTCCCGGCCGGCGCCGGCCGCGCCGCGCGACCGGGTGACGCTCCATCATCGACCGGTGTCACGGGCTCCACGGTCGCCCGGTCTCGCAGTCGATGTGGCTCAGGCGCACGCGCTCTCCCGTCATGTCGATGGTGCCGAAGACGATCGGCAGGCTGAAGCGCCGCGGGCCGATCGAGCCCGGGTTGAAGACGGCCAGCTCCCGGTCGCCGCCGATGAACGGGACGTGCGAGTGGCCGCAGACGACCAGCGACGCCCCCTCGGCGCGCGCCAGGCGCGCGACGTCGGCGCGCAGCTTCGGGCCGTGCACCGCGATGTGGACCAGGAGCAGGCGGAGCGCTCCTGCCGGCCGGACCAGATCGAGCGTGAGCACGTCCGGCACGCCGCGCGCCCGGGTGTCGATGTTGCCGCGGACCGCGAACACCGGCGCGATCGCGCGCAGGCCGTCGAGCACCGCGAGCTCGCCGATGTCGCCGGCGTGAAGGATGGCGGCCGGCTGCAGCGCCGCCAGGTGGCCGGCCGCCGCGGGGTGCGGCCGCGAGTGGGTGTCTGCTACCACGGCGATCCGCGCCGGTCCCGTGCCCAGCTCCAGCTTCTCGCGCGCCACGCCTCGCCGCGCCGCCATCGCCGGGACTCTACCTCGCCGCGACCGCGGGGCCGCGCGCTCGCGGCAGCGCCTTGCATCGACCCCGGGATCGGCACCGCGCGAGCGCGGATCTCTTCGCGGACAGAACTTGTCCGCAATGGGGGGTATGGATCGAGGCGTCCGGGAGAGAGGCCCGGCGTTTCCCCCCAGCAGAGGAGATGGACGATGAACATCGTGTTCTACGAGGCCCCGATGTCGAGCGCAGTTCCGGTCGCCGCCGCCCTGAG
>Ga0079224_100006679_pt1 | contig 15357 bp, 9 predicted proteins | sample Stecom2015_FD_80414 | JGI IMG/M metagenome (GOLD analysis project Ga0079224, IMG submission 80414) | Agricultural soil microbial communities from Utah to study Nitrogen management - Steer compost 2015 | ecosystem: Environmental > Terrestrial > Soil > Agricultural land | place: USA: Utah...
GCGATACAGTTTTTTTCAGCTGGTGGATCTGATTCACCGGCACCATGGAGACGACCTGGAGCGTGGCGGTCACGATGAGCCCCGCCAGGAACGCATCCGGTTCTCGGCCTCGGCCGGCCTGGGGTTTCCCGGCAGTGATGTGGTGTCGGCGCTGTCGCCGGAGCATGAGCACGCACCCTACCAGATGGAAGTCAGCTTCCTGGGGCTACACGGTTCCCAGTCGCCACTGCCCGGTTACTACCTGGAAGATCTGGCCTGGGAAGCGGGGCAGAACCTGGGGGTTCGCCGGCATTTTCTGGACTTCTTTAATCACCGGCTGGTGACCCTGTTCCATCGGGCCTGGCGCAAATACCGGTACTACATCCGATTCCAGCCCGGGGCCAGCGACGGTTTTTCGGAACTGGTGTTTGCCCTGACCGGTTTGGGCGACAGTCGGCTGCGGGAAGCGACACCGGTGAACTGGTCCAAGATGCTGGCCTATGCTGGCTTGATGGCGGGCCGGAGCCGGTCACCGGAAGTGGTCAGCGGCATCATCGGCCACTGTTTTGACCTGGACGACGTCAGCATCGAACAGTGGGTACTGCGCCAAGTGGACATCGCCCGGGATCAGCAAACCTCGCTGGGTAGGGCCAACGCCACCCTGGGCGAAGATACGCTGGTGGGTTCGCGCATCCGGGATCGCAGCGGCAAGTTCGTTCTCCGGCTGCGCAATCTGACCCGGCAGCGGTTTGCGGATTTTCTGCCCAATGGCCGGGATCACCAGCGCCTGGTCAAACTGGTGGAGTTCGCTACCCGGGAGCAGCTGGCCTATGACCTGGAGCTGCAAATGCGGCCCAAGGATATTCGCCCCATGCAACTGGGCGAGGATGTTCGCCTGGGCTGGAATTCCTTCGTAACACCGGACCGGGCCCGTGAGCGTCCGGCGGTGCGAATACAGATCAGACGTTAGGGCAGGGAGCCGGAGACGTGGCACAACAAGCAGCAGAACTGACACTGGTGATCACCAACCCGACGGAAACCGGTGGTGGCGCCAGCATTGAACATAGCTTCGGAACCCGTGGCGGTTCCATCGGCACCGCGGCCAGCGACAGCTGGCGGCTTTCGCCTCACCGTACCGGCGCTGTCGCCGGTCATGCCGAGGTGCGTTACCTGGACGGCGGCTTCTGCCTGATTGATCGCAGTGGCCGGACCTACATCAACAGCAGCAGTCAGCCTGTGGGGCGGGGTCGTCGTGCCCGGCTGAGCCACGGCGACACCGTGACCATTGGCCGCTACCAGATACGGGCCGAGCTCTCCGGCGCACCGGCGGCTGTCAGTGAAACCGAACACGACGCACGCGAAGATCACGGCCTGGTGGATGCGCCCGAGAGTGGTTTACGGCATGCCGCCAACGAACAGAGCCGGCCTGAAGGTCGAGAGCCTCTGGAGGGCTTGCAGCCGGCAGCCGGCGATCCGGTCAGCTGTGATCCGCTGGCGCCCTGGCAGCAAAAACCGGCGCGCCCGGATGAGGAGACCCCCGAGCTGCTGGCGAGTGACCGGGCCTGGTTTGCCCGTTCGGCAGAGGTTACCGATGAGTATCGGGAGAACCGGGATGTGGCCATGGGCCTGCCGGTCACCCCACAACGCGAGTATAAGGAACGACAGGGAATGTCCGAAACGACACGAAACATGCAGGAGGTCAGCCGCCAGCACATCAGTGGTGCACCACTGCTCCGGGGGCTGGATGCGGATATTGATTTTGCCGACAGCGACGAAATGCGCCTGTTTCTGGAGGAAGCCGGCCAGACCCTGAAGGCGACCGTGGAAGGGTTGCTGGCGCTGCATCAGGGCGAAGACAGCCGTCACCAGGCGCTGCGCACCCGCTTGCAGCCCATCGAGGACAACCCGCTGCGCCTGGCCAATGACTATCCGGACACCATTCAGACCCTGTTTGCCGCCCAGCGCAGCCCGGTGCATCTGTCGGCCCCCGCCGCTGTCCGTGAGAGCCTGGAAAGCCTGAATCACCACCAGCAGGCCACCCGGGAAGCCATTCGCGAGGCGCTGGAAGCCATTCTGCACGCCTTCTCACCGGAAGCCTTGTTGCGCCGGTTTCACGGCTATCGCCGTGGTTTGCAGGACAACGAAGACGAGGGCCGCTGGGCCTGGGATATGTACCAACACTATTACCGTGAACTGAAATCCAGTCGTCAGCAGGGTTTCGAACGCCTGTTCCAGGAAGTGTTCGACCAGGCTTATGACCAACACTTGCGCCAATTACAGAGGGAGAAACTGTTGTGAAGTACTGCAAATGGAGCTTGCTGGTTGTTGCTTTGATTCTGGTGGGGTGTAGCACCCCTTACAATGCGGTGACCAAGACCGCCAAGGTGCTCTGGGATCCTGATATTCCCGTGGGCTATCCGGAAGATCTGCCCAGCCGGGTGGATCTGACCATGCTGGCGGAACCGAACGTGAACCCGAATGAATCCCTGGCGCCCACCCCCATTGCGTTTCAGGTGATCGAACTGCGGGACAGCTCGCTGCTGATGGCGGGCGATTTTGACCAGCTGTTGAACGACCTGGAGGACTCTCTGGGCCAGAACTACGTGGACCATAGCGATTACAGTCTGGTGCCTGGTCAGTTCAAGTTTGTCGAGCCGTTTGAGGTCAGCGAAGACACCCGCTACATCGCCGTGATCGCCTTCTACGCCTACCCGAACCTGTCCCAGTGGAAAAAAGTGGTGAAGGTCGACCCGATTGGCGGACGGTATCACCTGCTGGTGAACCTGCGCGAACGTGAAGTGCAACTCAGACGGTCGGATGAAAGCTAATGGCAGTCACGAATCGAGTGGTCTGGAGTGATGGGCTGTTCATCAAACCCCAGCACTTCCAGCAACAGCAACGCTATCTGGAACACCAGATCAACGAACGGGCTCTGGCCGTCTCGGACTACTTGTTCGGGTTCAGTGATCTGGAGCTCAATGCCGAATACCTGAGCTTTGGCCGGGTCGGACTGGTGCGGGCCTCCGGACTGTTTCCGGACGGCACCCGGTTCAACCTGCCCCAGGACGATGTGATGCCGGAGCCGCTGGAGATCACCGATGCCTCGGTGGCCAACCAGGTGGTCTATCTGGCGTTACCTCTGGGCAGCGATAGCCTGGCCGAAGTCGAATGGCCGGAAGCGCCCGTGGCCGGCCGGTTCCAGGCGCAGCCGGTGGAAGTGCGGGATCTGCATTCCATTGACGGCGATGCTCACACCATCGATGTGGGGCGGGTGGCTCCGCGCCTGATGCTGGAGCGGGAAGATCGCAGTGCCTATGCAGCACTGGCCATTGGCCGGATTCTGGAAAAACGTCCCGATGGCAGCCTGGTGATGGACCCGAACTTCCTGCCAACCATGCTCAGTGTGCGCTCGGCGCCAAGGCTTCAGCGCTTTGTCGGTGAGATGGCAGGTTTAATGCAGGAACGGGCTCGCAACATTGCCGAACGGGTGGGTGCGCCCGGGCAGGGCGGTGTCGCCGATGTTTCGGATTTCATGCTGCTGCAGATGCTGAACCGGGCGCACCCGCGTTTCATGCACCTGGCACGGCTGCGTCAGCTGCACCCGGAGCGTTTGTACGAAGCGCTTCTGGAGCTGTGTGGCGAGCTGGTCACCTTTACCGATGAAAGCCGTTTGCCGAGGGAATTCACCCCTTACGATCACGATCTGCCGGAAGGCTGTTTCAGCCCACTGATGCAGATTCTGCGGCAGGCCTTGAGCACGGTCCTGGAACCCCGGGCGCTGTCGATTGCCCTGCAGCAGCGCCAGTACGGACTCACCGTCGCACCGGTTCAGGATGGCCAGTTGATGAACGACGCCGAGTTCATTCTGGCGGTCAAAGCCGATATGCCACTGGACGACCTGCGCAAGCAGTTTGTTCAACAGTGCAAGGTGGCCTCTGTGGAGAAGATTCGGGATCTCATCAGCCTCCAGCTGCCGGGCATCCCACTGTCGGCACTTCCGGTGGCCCCGCGTCAGTTACCTTATCACGCCGGCTTTGTGTATTTCCGATTGGACGATCAAAGCCAGGCCTGGCAGATGCTGGACAACGCCAGTGGATTTGCCTTCCACGTGGCGGGCAGCTTCCCGGGGCTGGAGATGCAATTCTGGGCAATCAGGAGCTAAATCATGGCAGATGCACCGGTAATGGACAGACCAGACAACACCAGGGATTCAGGTGATCGTGCATTCAGCGACCTTTTGTTTGCCGATAGCGGCGCCGGCCAGTCGCCGGTTGAATCCGATGACCGCAGCTTCCAGCTTCGTGGCCTGGAAGACAACCGGCTGATTGACGCCGCCACCCCGCTGCTGGGACTGGTTATTCGGGTGCGGCGACTGGCGGATTTCCGCGAGGTGGAAAGCCTGTACCAGCAGGTAGTGGACGAAGTCGCCGCCGTTGACCGGGAACTGGTGGAGCAGGGCTATGAGCGCCCCACGGTGGTGGCCTACCGCTACGTGCTTTGCGCCTTCATCGACGAGGCTGTGCTGGGTACCGACTGGGGCGCCCACAGCGTCTGGTCTCAGCATTCGCTGCTCAGCCGATTCCATAACGAAACCTGGGGTGGCGAAAAGGTGTTTGCCATCCTGGCCCGCATGGAAAAAGAGCCGACCCGCTACCGGGACATGCTTGAGTTCATCTATCTGTGCCTGTGTCTGGGTTTTGAGGGTCGCTATAAGGTCATGGAAAACGGTCGGGACGAATACGAACAGGTGGTTCGTGGCCTCTATGACCAGCTTCGCGAACTGCGTGGCGACCGCGACAGCCGGCCGCTGGCCGATGCCACGGAAAACCTGATGCCGGCCCGCAACCGCCTGCGCAGCGGCTTGCCCTTGTGGGGTATTGGAGGCCTGTTTGTGGCGGCCATGGCCGGGATCTATTCGCTCTATAACATGGCGCTGAACGAACGCATCAGGGATGTGCTCAGCGTTCTGGAACAACTACCGAAATAAGGACATCACTGTGATTCGGGTAGAACTGCCGGCGCTGATCGGGCGCCTCAACGACATTTCACGCCAGGCTCTGGAAGCCTCCGCGGCCCTGTGCATCAGCCGTCAGGGCGCCGAGATTACCCCGGCGCACCTGCTGTTCAAACTGCTGGAAACGCCGTTCTCGGATGTGCGCCAGATCCTGGAACACACCGGCATCAACCACCAGCAACTGCAACCCGTGGTGGGTGACAGCCTGAACGGCGAACCTCAGACCGCCGAACCGTATCCGTCGTTCTCGCCACTGCTGGTAGAACTGATTCAGGACGCCTGGCTGCTGGCCTCCACCGAACTCGGCCATACCGAACTGCGTTCCGGCGCGGTGTTCCTGGCCCTGCTGATGAACGCCGACCGCTACCTGATGCCCCGGGTGGCGCAGGCGCTGGTGGACATCAACCGGGAACAGCTGCGCAAGCAGTTTGATCGGGTAACCGAGGGTTCTGTGGAGCGTCCGCAGCTGATGGAAAACGGTGGTGCCAAGCCAGCGGTTGAAGCCGATATGGACCCGCTCAAACGTTACGCCACCGACTTCACCAAGCTGGCCCGGGAAGACAAACTGGACCCCGTGGTGTGTCGTGATGCCGAGATCGATCAGATGATCGATATCCTCTGCCGTCGCCGCAAGAACAACCCCATCGTGGTGGGCGACGCTGGCGTGGGCAAAAGCGCCCTGGTGGAAGGTTTGGCCCTGCGCATCGTCAACGGCGACGTGCCGGACCGCCTGAAGAACGTCGAACTCTGGACCCTGGACATGGGTGCTCTGCAGGCCGGTGCCTCGGTGAAGGGCGAGTTTGAAAAACGCCTGAAGGGCGTGATCGAAGCCGTGAAAGGTTCGGCGACCCCGATCATCCTGTTCATCGACGAAGCTCACACCCTGATCGGTGCGGGTAACAGCGAAGGTGGCTCCGACGCTGCCAACCTGCTGAAGCCAGCCCTGGCCCGTGGCGAACTGCGCACCATTGCTGCCACCACCTGGCGCGAGTACAAGAAATACTTCGAAAAAGACCCGGCTCTCAGCCGCCGGTTCCAACCGGTGGCCCTGGACGAGCCAACGCCGGGCGAAGCCGTCCACATCCTCCGTGGCCTGCGCACGGTCTACGAAAAAGCCCATCAGGTTCTGATCGCCGACAGCGCCCTTAAAGCCGCCGCAGAAATGTCCGCCCGTTACCTGGCCGGTCGCCAGCTGCCGGACAAGGCCATCGATGTTCTCGATACCGCCTGCGCCCGGGTTAGCCTGAACCTGAGTACACCGCCACGCCGTCTCAGCCACGTGCGCAGTGAACTGCACCAGCTGGCCATGGAACAGGAGCTTCTGAGCCGGGAACACACGCTTGGCCAGAAGGTGGATGCCGAGCGGGAACAGGCTCTGGAACAGAAGATTGCTGACCTGACCGCCGAATCCGGAGCACTGGAACAAAGCTGGAATGACCAGAGGGAGCTTGTTGCCCGGCTGGTCGAGATTCGTGAACAGCTGTTGGCGGGGGATGTCGAGGGCGAAACCGCCGATGACGTTGCTGTTGAGTTGGCCGAGAGCGACCACGAAGAACGCCCGGACCTGAAAAGCGAAGCCGCCGCCATCGAACAGGAACTGGCTGAACTCCAGGCCGACGAACCGTTGGTCCACGCCCGGGTGGACGCACGCCAGGTCGCCGAAGTCATCGCTGACTGGACCGGCATCCCGGTTAATCGCATGACCACCGACGAGCTGGAAAAAATCACCCATCTGCCCGCGTACCTGCAGGCCCATATCAAAGGCCAGGACACCGCCATCGACTGCCTGCACCAGCACCTGCTCACCGCCCGCGCCGACTTGCGCCGGCCGGGTCGCCCCATGGGCGCCTTCCTGCTGGTAGGCCCTAGTGGTGTGGGCAAAACCGAAACCGTGGTGCAACTGGCTGAACTGCTCTACGGCGGCCGCCAGTTCCTCACCACCATCAACATGTCCGAATACCAGGAGAAACACACCGTCTCCCGCCTGATCGGCTCGCCCCCAGGCTACGTCGGATTCGGCGAAGGCGGCATCCTCACCGAAGCCATCCGCCAGAAGCCTTATTCCGTGGTGCTGCTCGACGAAGTCGAAAAAGCCCACCCGGAAGTGCTTAACCTGTTCTACCAGGCTTTCGACAAAGGCGAACTGGCCGACGGTGAAGGCCGGTTGATCGACTGCAAGAACGTGGTCTTCTTCCTGACCTCCAACCTCGGCTTCCAGACCATCGTCAACCACGCGGAAGAGCCGGAGAAGATCGAAGAAGCCCTGTACCCGGAACTGGCCAACTTCTTCAAGCCGGCATTGCTGGCGCGGATGGAAGTGGTGCCCTACCTGCCGCTGGGTGAAGACACTCTCAACCGCATCGTCGGCGACAAACTCCAGCGCCTGGCTGACCAGATTCAAACTCGTTACCACACCGAGGTGGAACTGGAAGACGGCCTGGTCGAAGCCATCCGCAGCCGTGCCACCAGAAGTGAAAACGGCGCGCGGATGCTGGAGTCGATCATCGAAGGCGAACTGCTGCCACCGGTGTCGTTGGCGCTGCTGGAAAAACTGGCGGCCAGGGAGCCGGTGACGAAGGTGACGCTTGGGGTTACTGAAAACAAGTTCACGGGCACAGTCGCCTGACTTTCGGGCTAACTGAATCGTAGCGCACCGTGGGGGATAGCTTTCCAAAACCCTGCGGAGCCATGGATGGCGGAGCGGAGCTTACAGGGATGTATTCACAGCGTGTTTTGGAAAGCTATCCCCCACGGTGTGCGGGCGGCGATCTCCATGAAGAAGGAACGATATCAATGGGACGGATGCAGAAGGAACTGCACACCGGCATAGACCTGGCGGTGGCGCTCATCAAACAGGATACCCTGCCGGCGCTGTTGAACACCGCCACCCGCCAACTCGAAAACGCCTTCGGGCTCAGCAAGTGCTGGGCGCTGGAACTCGACCTCAGCGGCCGGACCCTGCACTGCAGCAAACTGGACGAAGCGGGCGAGTTTGATTGTAACGACTTCAGCCACCCCTTTGCCCACGTGCTGCAGACAGGCCAGCCCCGGGAACTCACCCGTGCTGCCAGCTATCGCCTGGATCATGCCGGCTTCCAGACGCTCCTGGAACTCAGTGGCCGCCCAAGAAGCTTCTGGCTGGAGCCGCTAAAAGGCGAAGATGGCCGCACCCTCGGCATGCTCGTGTTGTGTGGTGACCATCCTGACTGGCAGGGCATCGTTACGCAGCCACTGTACAGTGGCCTGAAGCAACTGCTGGTGCATCAATGGATCAGCCAGCTGCAAAGCCGTGACCAGGTGTGGCAACGGCGGCTGCTCAAGCGCTCCCTGGACCACCTGCACGATGCCGAAAGCCTGCGCCAGCGCTGCAGCCAGCTGGCCTATACCCTGGTTGGCAATTCCGAAGCCATGACCCACCTCCGGGCCCAGGTGGTGCGAGCGGCTGGCAGCCAGCTGTCTGTGCTGATTCAGGGCGAAACCGGTTGTGGCAAAGATGTGGTGGCCCGGGGCATCCACGATATGTCCGACCGTGCCAGTGGGCCTCTGGTGGTGGTCAACTGTGCCGCCATCCCGGACACCTTGCTGGAGAGTGAACTGTTTGGTCATACCAAGGGTGCTTTCTCCGGTGCCGACCAGGCCAAAGAAGGTCTGCTGGCCCAGGCCAACGGCGGCACCCTGTTTCTGGATGAGATTGGCGATATGCCCATGGCACTGCAATCCAAATTGTTGCGGGTGCTGGAAAGCCGACAGTTCCGGCCATTGGGTGCCCGGGAAGAGCAACATTCGGATTTCCGCCTGGTGGCGGCCACCCATCAGCCGCTTCAGGAGGGCATTGAGGATGGCCGGTTCAGGCGGGACCTGTTCTACCGCCTCAGCCAGTTTCCCCTGCGCGTTCTGCCACTGCGGGAACGCAGTGAAGATCTGGAAGCGCTCAGCCGTCACTTCATCCGGCTCTACACCGAGCGCGAGGGCAGTGGCCCGCTGGGCATCAGCAGCCATGCCCTGAGCGCGCTGGCCGACTACAACTTCCCGGGCAATGTCCGGGAACTGCGCAACATCATCGAACTGGCCTGTCTGCAGACCCCGGCCGGTGACGACATTCAGCCGGAAGTCCTGCGCCTGGACGATCTGTTTGCCGACTCCCCGGAGTCGACCATGGCCTTCGTGGAAGCCAAAACCATCCCGGGCGTACCTCCGGCCGATGATATCCGCGATCTGAAAGCCGCCGCCCAGGCCTTTGAAGCCGCCATCATCCGCGAACGTCTGCGCCAGTATGGCGGCAATCGCGCCCAGGCCGCGGAAAGCCTGGGCCTGCCAAAACGCACACTGGCCCACAAATGTCTGAAGTATCAGGTAACCGACGTATGACCCTGAAAGACCTGCACCGATTGCCCTTGATGGTCCTGTTGCTGGTGAGTGCCAGCAGTTGGGCCGATACCCGCCTGGCGGAAGCCCGGGCCTGCACTGAACAACCGAACCGGCTGGAACGTCTGGCCTGTTTTGATGAGGTGTTCGGTACGCCGTTGGCGCAGTACGAGGCCGGCCAGCATCCGGCATTGGTGAACCAGTCGGAGCGCTGGCGCCGGGTGTTTGCACAGGCCAGCGGGAACGATGCCGGCGGGGTGGTCTATCGCGACACCGGCAGCGCGGCGGGTCGTCTGGTGACGGTGACCGCGCTCGGGGTAAAACCTCCACGCCCGGTGCTGTCGCTGCAGTGCCACAACAACATCACCGAGCTGGCCATCATGCTGCCGGAGCCACTGGATCGCGAGCGAGTCGACGTAACTCTGGGGCCCCATCGGGCACACTGGCGGGTTCGGGATGAAGGTTTGGTGGTCAGCGCGGGTCGCGGCCTGCCCGCTATCCGCACCGTACTGGATGTGGTCAACCAGCCGGATGTGCGCCTGCAGGCGGGGGTTCGGGAGCTTGATGGCCTGCTGTTTGACCTCAACGGCTTTGCTGAGGCGATCAAGCCTTTGCGCCAGGCCTGTGGCTGGTAAGGAGTGATGGCATGCAGGTGATTGAACAGCATCCTTACGTGGATCAGGTACTGAACCCGATCCCGGGAGACACCGGGGTAGGCGAAAGCCTGGCTGAAGACAGCACGCTGGAGTTTCTCGAAGACGAGATCATGAAAGTGGGCTCGCTGGCCCACAACGACATCGACTGGCACAAGGTTGAAAGCGAAGCACTGAAACTGCTGGCGGATCGCAGCAAGGACATCAAGGTGCTGGGTTTTGTCATGCTCAGTCTGCAACGTGGCGGCGATGGTGAACGGTTTGCCCTGTCGCTGTACCTGCTGCATCGGGTGCTGGACGACTGGTGGGAAAACGCCTGGCCCTATCCCGGTGCCAAGGGGCAGCGGGCCCGCAAGATGCTGTTTACCCAGATGCTGCAGCGGGCCCTCAAAGCGGTCGAGAGCCTGAACTTTGATGCCAGCGTAGGAGATGGTCGTCAGTTCTGTCTGGACCTGGTTGAGAAACTGGACACCCAGGCGAAAGACCGGGATTTGCCTGACGACGCCCTGTTCGACCTGAAGCGGGCCGTGGAAAAGTTGCCCAAGCCGGACCAGGCCACCGCGCCTCGGACGGCGTCTGAAAACACCCCGACAAACAAACAGGAGACCATGGCCAGCTCATCGCCCTCCAGCTCGGCCAGTTCCAACACTACGGCCGCGTCGCTGGGCAATCTGACACTGGACCCGAGTAATGAGCGTGCGACCCGGCAGAGTCTGCTCAAGGTCGCCGAGCTGCTGACCAGCAGCGAACCGGACAACGCCCTGGGCTACCGGATGCGTCGGTATGCCATCTGGCAGAGTATCACCAGCCTGCCGCCAACCCGGGATGGCAAGCGCACAGATCTGGCAGCCGTCAGCGCAGACCGGGTGGCCGAGTACAGGGAAGCTCTGGAGAAAACACCGGATCTGGAACTTTGGCAGCGCATTGAACAAAGCCTGTCGGTCAGCCCGTTCTGGCTCGATGGCCACTGGCTCAGCGCCCGGGCGGCCATGGCCCTTGGCAATACCGATTGCGCGGAGGCCATCCGGGAAGCCCTGAAAGCGTTTGTCGACCGCCTGCCGCAACTGGCCGAGCTCACCTTCAACGATGGCACACCGTTTCTCAGTGACGATGGTGCAGATTGGTTGCACACAGCCCCGGCAGCTGGCAAAGGAACGGGTGCAGGTGCCAATCCCTGGGAGCAGGCATTCGACGGTGCGCTTGAGCTGGTGCGGCAGAACAAACTGGCGCCGGCCATGGAACTGCTGGAGCAGGGTCTGGCCGATGCCCGGGAGCCGCGCGAGCGCTTCTACTGGCGCCTGGCCACGGCCCGGCTGCTCAGGGAAACCGGCCTGACAGCCCTGGCCGCCGAACAGATTCAGGATCTGAAAAACCAGATCCAGGGGCGGGTTCTCGAAGACTGGGAACCGGCTCTTATAAAACAACTGGAACGACTGGCGTAACGCCCGCAAGACGCAACGAACGCAGGAATGGAAACCATGTGGAGAAAAGCATTACTCATTGGTCGTTGGCTTCTGCCCTACATCCGCAGCGCCGCTCCCGTCACCTTGGCTCTGGGGGTAATTGCCCTGCTGGTAGCCACCTGGTGGCTGGGGCCACGCCTGGAAATCAACGGCGACTACCCGTTGATGGCCTGGCAGATGCGTGCTCTGGTCACCCTCGGGGTGGTCCTGATGGTGGTGATGGTCTGGGGTACCATGCTGGCCCGTCGCCTGGGCAAAGTGAACAAAGCCAAGGCCGAGGAGCAGCGGGAGCAGGAAGACCCGATTCTGCCCATGGAGCGTCGCCAACAGCGGCTGCTGGACCGCCAGCTGCAGGCGTTGAAAAGCAACCTGCCGGGTCGCAAGGGCCTGTACCGTCTGCCCTGGTATCTGGTGATGGGCCTGGAAGATGCCGGTAAGACCAGCCTGATTCAGCGTGCCGGGCAAACCTATACCCTGACCAATGTCACCCGTAACAACCGTGGCGACCGTAACCCGTTCAGTTTTGACTGGTGGATTGGCGACAACGGTGTCCTGATCGACCCGGATGGCGAACTGCTGAGCCAGAACCAGGGCGAGGGTGCCACCGGTGAAATCCAGAGCCGGCTGTGGAACCACTTTATCGCCTGGCTGGAACGCAGTCGGCCCCAGCGGCCGCTCAATGGCGTTATCCTGGCTGTGGATCTTGCGCGCCTGAGCGCCGCCAACGAACAGCAGCGTGAAGCCCACGCCATTCTGCTGCGCACCCGCCTGCGGGAGCTGATGGAACAGCTTGGGTCCCGGCTGCCGGTGTATGTGACCTTCACCAAGATGGATCTGATGTACGGATTTGCGCCGTTTGTCCGTACTCTCAGCAAGGCGGAGAAGGATAAGGCCCTGGGGTTCACCTTCAGGCTGGACGGCCAGCAGGATCAGGACCAGTGGCTGGAACAGTTTGCCGAGCGTTACGCCGATATGGTGGATGAGCTCACCGAACGCCTGCCGGACGTGCTGGCCAACACCCGTGATAACGAAGAACGGGCGGCGGCTTATTCGTTCACCCGCCAGTTGGCGGGCCTGAAGCCGGCCATGGAGCAGTTCCTGACGGATTTGCTGTCGGCGGATGCCTTCTCCACACCGGCACTGGTACGCGGCACCTACTTCACCTCGGTGTTGCAGGAAGGTGTGCCCGAGGACGCCTTTGTCTCCGCTGCTGCCCGGAACTACCAGATGTCCGACCCGATTCAGCCGGCCCAGCGTGGTGGCCAGTCTGCGAGCCTGTTCACCAAGGGCCTGTTCCCCGAAATCATCTATCCGGAGGCGGGCCTGGCCGGGGATAACCGGCGGGTGGTGCGCCAGCGTCATCGACGGGTGGCGGTAGCCGCTGTGGTGGCCCTGGCCGCCGGTGCGGGCATGACCGCGGGCTGGCAGCATTATTTTCTCCAGAATGCCGAAGCGGCCGCCCAGGTGGAAAACCGGGTGAAAAGCTATCTGAACGACTGGCAGCCGGTTGGCTACGAGCCGGACACCACCGGCCGTAATCTGCTGCAACCGCTGGATGAGCTGCGGGATGCCACTCTGGCCTTCGGCGATTACCGTAAGGAGTGGCCGCTCGTGACGGACATGGGGCTGTACCAGGGGCACAAGGTGGGCCCGGAAGTGGATAAGGCCTACCTGAACATGTTGGCCTATCAATACCTGCCTGCGCTGATGTTTGGTGTGATGGAGGAAATGGGCCAGGCCCCGGATAACAGCACTGAGCGGCTCGAACACCTGCGCGTGCTGCGGATGCTTTACGATGCCAGCGGCCGCCGTACCGACATCGTGTCCGGTTACATGCGTGAATACTGGCAGGCCCGTTTCCCCGGCCAGCGCGATGTGCAGAATCGCCTGTATGGGCACCTGCAATACGCCATGGCCCACACCGACCTGTCGGACCTGGCAGCCAACGGCGACCCAACCGCCACTATGGCTCTGGCGCCCTTCCGCAGCAGTGTTGAATGGGCACAGCACGAGCTTGGTCGTATCAGTACCTCAGACCGCGTATACCGCGAGCTGGAGAACGAGGCCAGCCGTGATTTCCCGACACCACTGGAACTGGCCCGCAGCTCCGGCCCGGCGTTCTCGACCGTGTTCACACGCCTGGACAGTTACGGCGAACCGCTTGCCGAGGATGTGCCGTCTGCTGAGGATCCACTCTCGATCCCGGCGTTGTTGACCCGGGAGGGCCTGGAAAAATGGTTCCTTCGGGAATCCGGATCGGTCACCGAACTGGCCTTGATTGACGCCTGGGTGCTGGGCCGTCGGGATGATGTTGATTTCAGCAAGGCCGATGAAGCCGAACTGCTGGCCAGCCTGCAAACGCTGTACGCCGAGCACTATGCCGAGGCCTGGCGCACAGCGCTGAGCCGACTGGATATCCATCGGTTTGAGGATCTCAACCACGGCGTTCGTATTCTCGACAGCCTAACCAGCGGCCATCAGCCACTGGCCCGATTGCTGGCGCAGGTGCGGGAAAACACGCGCCTGATTCCGGTAGGTGAAGGCGAAGCGGAAGCCGCACGCAAGTTGCTTGAGCAATCTCCCCATTACCGCATGCTGCAGGACATAGAGCGCCAGTTCAGCGACCTGAACCAGCTTACCCGCAAACAGGGTGAGGAGCCGTCCGGGCTGGAGGAAGTCATGCTGGTGGTGGCGGAGCTGCATGAATACATGCGTAACATCCAGGAATCCCCGGATACTGGCAAAGCCGCCCTTAGTGCCGCCCGTGCCCGCATGGGCCTGCAGGGCGCAGACCCTATCTTCACGCTGCAACGCATGGCCGGTCATCAGCCGGAACCCCTGAACCGGATACTGAACCGCCTGGCCACCGAAAGCTGGCGGGTGGTTCTGGACAGTGCGGTAGCCCAGTTGGAGCGTGACTGGTATCGCGAGGTTTATCAGCCATTCCAGCAGAACCTGGCCCGGCATTATCCGTTTACCCAGGGGGCAGGGCGTGATGCTGCGCTGCAGGACTTCGAGCGCTTCTTCGCGCCGGACGGTATTCTGGAGACTTTCTACAACGACAACCTGAAGCTGTTCCTGGAAGACCATCCGGAACATGTGGGTGATGCCCGCCGGGCCAGCCTGGTGCGCCGGGACGTGGTTGCTGCGCTGGACCGTGCCCGGCAGATTCGCCAGGCGTTCTTTACCCGCAGCGGTACGCTGGATGTGGAATTCGCGCTGGAACCCCTGAACCTCAGCAACAACAAACGTCGCTCGGTGGTGAACATCGATGGCCAGCTGGTGGAGTTCTCCCATGGCCCCAGCCAGAGCATTCCGCTGGTATGGCCGAACACCCTGCGGGACACCGTGGAGAGCCGGGTAACGCTGGTGCCGATTCAGGTAAACCGCTCGCCCCGGAGCATTTCCGAGAGCGGTCCCTGGGCACTGTTCCGGTTGTTGGGTAAGGCGGACATCACCGGTGTCAGCAGTAATGCGGTGGACGTGAAGTTCACGGTGGATGACGGGGAAATGCGTTATCGCCTGCACGCGGCCAGCAATACCAACCCGTTCACAGAGCAATTGCTCTCAGGGTACCGCATACCCCGCAGCTTGTATTAAACTGTGTTCCGTCGCCCGGGTATGTGTGCCCGGGTTGGCGGGAGCCGGCACCCGGATGGCGCAGGCTGAAAACGGATACATTCAATCTTCAGGGATCGAAGTCATGCCCCAGGCAAGCGGATTGCAGTTCACCGCCCGTGTAGGCGAATTCCCCTCGGACCACTTTGTCGTTGTCGGCTTCGCGCTGACCGAACGGCTGTCTGATCTGTTCCATGGCCGGTTGCAGCTGGCCAGCACCGACCCGGATGTGGCCGCCGCCGATGTACTGGAACAGCCGGTAGAC
>Ga0079224_100006680_pt1 | contig 15357 bp, 14 predicted proteins | sample Stecom2015_FD_80414 | JGI IMG/M metagenome (GOLD analysis project Ga0079224, IMG submission 80414) | Agricultural soil microbial communities from Utah to study Nitrogen management - Steer compost 2015 | ecosystem: Environmental > Terrestrial > Soil > Agricultural land | place: USA: Utah...
CCATTCCGAACCCGGAAGCTAAGCCCCTCAGCGCCGATGGTACTGCACGCGCGAGCGTGTGGGAGAGCAGGACACCGCCGTACACACACGTTGAATATCCGAGAAGGGGCCCGGGAAACGGGGGTACCGCACACTGCGGCCCCCGCCCCGGGGCCCTTCTCGCGTTCCAGCCCGGCTCCCTCACACCCAAACCCGAAAACCGGACAGAACATGAACCTGCAGGGGGCTGGACGACACCGCGCCGCGGCGAACGATGGTGCCCGCGACGGCATGCGGTCGCGCGGTTGCGACGGTGCGGCACGATGGTGGCGCAGCGCAGATCTGAACAGGGGACTGAGAAATGGCTGAGCGCATGAACGGTGGTGGCAACGGCCGGCGAGGCGGCGGCCGGCCGAGCGGCGACCGTGGGGGCAGTCCGCGGCAGTCCCGTGGCGGTTCTGGCCGCCCCGACGGGCGCGCCGCCGGCGGCGGTCGCCGCCGGGCCGAACCGGGGCAGCCCCCAGGCGGCTCCCGGAACGTGCGGCCCCAGCGCCGAGACGAGCGCGCGCAGCGGCCGCCGGAGCCGGACCTGCCCGAGGACATCCACCCGCAGATGCTGGACGGGGCGGCACGCGCGCGACTGCGGACCCTTGGGAAGGCGAACGCCGATCTGGTGGCGCGACACCTCGTGGTGGCCGGGCAGCTCCTCGAGTCCGACCCGGAGCGGGCCTATCAGCACACCCAGGCCGCGCAGCGGCGCGCCGGCCGCGTGGATGTGGTGCGTGAGGCGATGGCACTGACGGCCTACGCCACCGGGCGCTACGCCGAGGCTCTGCGTGAACTGCGTACCGCGCGGCGGCTGTCCGGGCTGGACGCGCATCGTGCCGTGGAGGCGGATTGTGAGCGGGGCCTGGGCCGTCCCGAGCGTGCCCTCGCGGTCGTCGCCGAGGCGGACATCTCGGCGCTCGGTCCGACGGATCGCGCGGAGCTGGCGATGGTGGCGAGCGGTGCACGCGCGGACCTCGGTGAGTACGAAGCCGGCCTCCTGGTGCTGGACGGGCCGCTGACCCGGACAGTCACCGACCCCCAGCTCGTGCGCCGGCTCGCGCTCGTCCGGGCGGACCGACTCGACGAGCTCGGGCGCACGGAGGAGGCGGCGGCCGTCCGTGCGGCCGTGGGTCCCGACCCGGAGGAACTCGAGAACGAGGTCGACATCCTCGAGCTCGAGGACGAGCCGGCGAACGGGGCCGCGTCCGCTGCCGAGGCACCCGGACCGGGTGAGGAGCAGGAGGGACGATGACGCCGCAGCGGGAATCGACCCTGTCCTCGAGCGACCGTCCACTGCAGCAGTCCTACGACGTCGCGCTCATGGACCTCGACGGCGTCGTGCTGCTGGGCACGGAGCCGGTACCGCACGCGGCCCAGGCCGTGGCCACGGCGCGCGAGGCCGGCCAGCGGATGATGTTCGTGACCAACAACGCGTCCCGCGAGCCCGGCGTCATAGCCGGCGAGTTGTCCGCCGTCGGTATCGAGGCCGACCCGGCGGCGATCACCACCTCCGCGCAGGCGGCCGCCGCCATGCTCGCCGAGCATGTGTCGGCGGGCTCCCTGGTACTCGCCGTCGGAGGCCCGGGCCTGCGCACGGCCCTGACCGAGCGAGGATTCCGGGTCACCGACTCGGCCGATGATCGTCCGGCCGCCGTCGTCCAAGGACTCTCCACCGATATCGGCTGGCGCGAGCTGAGCGAGGCCGCCTTCGCCGTGGCCGCCGGCGCCACCTACGTCGCAACCAACCTCGATCCCACGCTGCCGCGCGAGCGCGGCATGGCCATCGGGAACGGTGCGCTGGTCGCCGCCGTCACCCGCGCCACCGGCGTCACCCCGGACTCGGCCGGCAAGCCGCGTGCGCCGATCTTCCACCAGGCCGCCGATCGCGCCGAGGCAGCCCGGCCGCTCGTGGTCGGGGACCGCCTGGACACCGACCTCGCCGGCGCCCGGGCGGCCGGCTATCCCGGGCTGCACGTCCTCACCGGTGTCAACGACGCCCGTGACGTCGTTCTCGCCGAACCCGGCGAACGGCCGTCCTACCTCGCCGTGGATCTGCGCGGGCTCGGCGAGCCGCACCCCGCGCCGGTCCCGAACGCCGACGGATGGTGGACCTGCGGCGCCGCGGCGGTCCGCCCCAGCGGAGCGCCGGCGGGCTTCGAGATGCGAGTCGGCGGCGCCGTCGTCGACCTGGACAGCGACGCGGCCGAGCCGATCACCATCTCGCTCGACGCCTGGCGCTGCCTCGCCACGGCCGCCTGGTCCGCGGCCGACGACGGACGGTCCGTCACACGCGACAGCCTCCCGCTGCTCGAGGTCGCGGCGCCGCGATAACCTGCCGGAGTCCGGACGAACCGACAGGCAGGAGAACCGCGCCATGGCCGAGGAAGCAGGCGAACACATACCTGCCGACGCCGCTGCGGACACGCCTGGCGTGACCGAGCAGGACCCCCTCGCCGCGCTCGACGGGATCGAGGACGTCCCCCTCGAGCAGCAGGTCGAGGTGTTCCAGGCGATCCACGACCATCTCGCCGAACGCCTGGACGAGGCCGAGAGCTGACGTGGCCCGACTGACCCGTATCGACGCCGAGCTCGTCCGGCGCGGGCTGGCCCGCTCCCGCCAGCACGCGGCGGAACTCATCGCCGACGGCCGCGTCCTGCTGGACGGGCAAGCGGCAACCAAGCCCGCCCGGCAGGTCGACCCCGCTCAAGCGCTGCGCGTGGTCGCGACGGAGAGCGGCAGCGACTACGTCTCGCGCGGCGCCCGCAAACTCGCCGGGGCGCTCGACGCACTCGGCTCGCAGGCGCCGGTCGTCGCCGGCCGGCGCTGCCTGGACGCCGGTGCCTCCACCGGCGGCTTCACCGACGTGCTGCTCCGCCGCGGAGCCGCGCACGTCCTCGCCGTGGACGTCGGGTACGGACAGCTGGCCTGGCGACTTCGCAACGACTCGCGCGTGAGCGTCCTGGAACGCACCAACGTCCGCACCCTCGACGCGACCCAGGTCGCCCCTCCGGTCGACCTCGTCGTCGGCGACCTCTCCTTCATCTCGCTCACGCTCGTCCTGCCCGCCCTCGCCGGGGTCGCCGCCCCCGACGCCGACCTGCTGCTCATGGTCAAGCCACAGTTCGAGGTCGGACGGGAGCGACTCGGCTCCGGTGGCGTGGTGCGGGACCCGGCGTTGCACATCGACGCCGTCCGTACCGTCGCCAGGACCGCCGGCTCCCTCGGCCTGGACGCCTGGGCGGTGGTCCCGGCCCCGCTGCCAGGACCGGCCGGCAACGTGGAATACTTCTTGGCCCTACGGCGCGGACACCCCCACGCGCTCGACGACGACGCCCTTCTCGAGGCAGCCGAGCGTGCGGTCCGCACCGGACCGGCCGGCGACGGGCCTCGCCCAGTGACGGAAGGATCGGCTCCATGACCAGACGCATCCTCGTCGTCACCCACGAAGGCCGACCGGAAGCCGTGCAGGCGGCCGATCGTGTCACCGCGGCGCTACGGGAGCAGGGCATCGAGGTCGTGCGCGACGGCACGGCCGAGGGGTGTGAACTCATCATCGTCCTCGGCGGTGACGGCACCATCCTGCGGGCTGCCGAGGACGCGCGCGAGCACGACCTGCCGCTGCTCGGCGTCAACCTCGGACGGGTGGGCTTCCTCGCGGAGGCCGAGTCCGAAGCGCTGCCGGACGTGGTGACCCGCGTCGTCGCCCGCGACTACACCGTCGAGGAACGCATGACCCTCGACGTGGTCGTCACCGCCCCTGACGGCACCGAGCAGCACGGCTGGGCCGTCAACGAAGCTGCCCTGGAGAAAGGGGAGCGCGCCCGCATGGTCGAGACCACCATCGGGGTCGACGGCCGCGGCCTGTCCAGCTTCGGCTGTGACGCGATCGTCCTGGCCACCGCCACGGGGTCGACCGCCTACGCCTTCTCCGGGGGCGGCCCGATCGTCTGGCCGGACGTCGAGGCGCTCCTGCTCGTCCCCATCGCGGCGCACGCGCTCTTCGCGCGCCCGATGGTGGTCGGCCCGCATTCGGCCCTCGAGGTCGAGGTCCTCCCGCACGGCGACATCGATGCCGTCCTGTTCTGCGACGGACGCCGACGTATCGACGTGCCACCCGGATCGCGCATCACGGTCCGCCGGGGCAGCCACGCGGTCCGGCTCGCGCGCCTCGCCGAGGTCCCGTTCTCGGGACGCCTCGTCGCGAAGTTCGACCTCCCGGTCCAAGGATGGCGGGGGCGCCCCGCATGAGGACGAGGTCATGATCGAGCAAGTCCGGATCGAGAACCTCGGGGTCATCGCCGCGGCGGACCTCGACCTCGCCCCACGGCTGACCGTCATCACCGGCGAGACCGGCGCGGGCAAGACCATGGTGCTCACCTCGCTCGCCCTGCTGCTCGGCCGCAAGGCCGATCCCGCACTGGTGCGCAGCGGCGCGGACCGCGCCGTCGTCGAAGGCACCTTCGTCGTCGCCCCCGACGGCCCGGCCGCCGCGCGGGCCGAGGAGGCAGGAGCCGTGGTCGACGACGGCGAACTCATCGCCGCCCGCACCGTCCCGGCGTCGGGCCGGTCCCGATCCCACCTCGGTGGCCGCTCCGTCCCGCACGCCGTCCTGACCGAAGTCGGCGAGCAGCTCGTAACCGTCCACGGGCAGTCCGACCAACTCCGGCTGCGCGCCCCGTCCCAGCAACGGGCCGCGCTCGATGCGTTCGGCGGAACCGAGCACGCCGCGTTGGTCGAGGCCTACCGCGAGGCCTGGTCGGCGGCGAGCAACGCCCGGGAGGAGCTGCGCGCCTGGGAACGCGCCGTGGGGGCGCGAGAGGAGGAGATCGCGCAGCTACGGACCGGGCTGGAGCGGATCGACGCCGTCGCACCCGAGCCGGGGGAGGACGTGGCCCTGCGCGAGGAGGCGAACCGGCTCGGCAACGTGGAGAACCTCCGTGCCGCCGCAGGCCGGGCCCACCAGAGCCTGACCGGGGGTGATGACATGACGGGTGCGCCCGACGCCACCACGCTCCTGGACGACGCCAGGCGATCGCTCGACCAGTCCGCAGCCGACGACCCCGCGCTCGCCGGCTGGGCCGAACGACTCGCCGAGGCCTCCTACCTCGTCTCCGACGTCGCCACCGAACTGTCCTCCTACCTCACCGGCCTCGACGCCGACCCGGCGCGGCTGGAATGGGTGCACGAACGCCGCGCCGCGCTGGCGGACATGGCGCGCGACCACGGCGGCGAGGTCGACGCGGCGCTGGACTGGGCCGAACGAGCCCGCCGACGGCTGGCTGACCTCGACGCGCCGGAAGAGGTCGCCGAACGGCTGCGCGAGGCCGTCGCCACCGCCGAGGCGGAGCTCGACCGTGCCGCCGCGGCACTGTCCGAGTCCCGCCGCAGCACCGGAGACCGGCTCGCGGCCGCCGTCGGCAGCGAGCTCGCCGGCCTGGCGATGCCGGACGCCACGCTCGAGGTCCGCCTCACACCGCTGGAGGAGCCGGGTCCGCACGGCGCCGAATCGGTCGAGCTGCTGCTTGCGGCACACCCCGGCGCTCCGGCCCGCCCTCTGGGCCAGGGAGCCTCCGGCGGTGAGCTATCCCGGGTCATGCTTGCCCTCGAGGTCGCACTCGCCGACGCCGGCACCTCGACCGGGACCACGGGCCTGACGTTCGTCTTCGACGAGGTGGACGCGGGGGTCGGTGGCAAGGCCGCCGTCGAGGTCGGACGGCGGCTGGCCCGACTCGCCGAACGCGCCCAGGTCGTCGTGGTCACCCACCTGGCCCAGGTGGCCGCCTTCGCCGACCGGCACCTCGTCGTGACGAAGCACGCCTCGGCCGAGCAGATCACCGCCACCGATGTGGTCGCCGTCGACGGTGAGGACCGGCTGCGGGAACTCGCGCGCATGCTCTCCGGCCAGGAGGAGTCGGTCACCGCCCTCCGGCATGCCGCTGAGCTGATCGAGCGTGCAGGCGTGCAACGATGACCCGGTGAGTGCTATCTTCCGCCGCCGTCAGGGCGCGGTTGCCACCGAGAGCGGCACCAGCGGGCCCGCACGCGTCGACGCCCGCACCAAGAACTTGACGAAGCGGCTGCGCCCCGGGGACGTCGCGGTCATCGACCACGAGGACATCGACCGGGTCAGCGCCGAAGCGCTCGTCGCCTGCCGCCCCGTCGCCGTCCTCAACGCCGCCCGGTCGACGTCCGGCCGCTACCCCAACCTCGGCCCGGAGATCATCGTCGAGGCCGGCATCCACCTGGTCGACGACCTCGGCTCGGCCGTCATGTCCCTCAAGGACGGCCAGCATCTCGTCGTCGACGGGGGAGAGGTCCGATCCGGCGGCACACTCCTCGCGGCCGGCGAGGTGCAGGACCCCGAGAGCGTCGCCGCCGCCATGACCGCTGCGCGCGACGGGCTCTCGACCCAGCTCGAGGCCTTCGCCGCCAACACCATGGACTACGTCCAACGCGAGAAGGACGTCCTCCTCGACGGCATCGGCAGCCCCGACATCCGCACGCGGTTCGAGGGCCGCCACGCCCTCGTCGTGGTCCGCGGCTACCACTACAAGGAGGACCTGGCGATCCTGCGGTCCTACATCCGCGACTACCGGCCGTTGCTCGTGGGCGTGGACGGGGGCGCGGACGCCATCATCGAGGCCGGCTACAGCCCGGACATGATCGTCGGTGACATGGACTCCGTCTCGGACAGTGCGCTGCGCTCGGGCGCGGAGATCGTCGTGCACGCCTACCGGGACGGGCGCGCTCCCGGGCGTCGCCGCGTGGAGGACCTCGGCGTCGAGCACGTCGCGTTCCCCGCCACCGGCACCAGCGAGGACGTCGCGATGCTCATCGCGGACGATCTCGGCGCCGAACTCATCGTCGCGGTGGGCACCCACAACACCCTCGTCGAGTTCCTCGACAAGGGCCGCTCCGGCATGGCCTCGACGTTCCTGACCCGGCTTCGCGTAGGCAGCAAGCTCATCGACGCCAAGGGTGTCTCCCAGCTCTACCGCACGCGGATCTCCTCCTGGCAGCTCGCTCTGCTCGCCCTCGCCGGCCTGCTCGCCCTCTTTGTCGCCCTCGCCGCGACGAACGTCGGGCAGACGATCTTCGGGCTCTCCGGCGCCTGGTGGGACGACCTCGTGAACTTCTTCCGGTCGCTGGTGGGGCTGGCCCCGTCGGCTCCGACGACCTGACCAGAAAGAGCAGCATGATCGACTTCCGTTACCATCTCGTCTCGCTCATCGCGGTTTTCCTCGCGCTCGCCGTCGGCATCGTCCTCGGCGCCGGACCGCTGCGGGACACCATCGGTGAGACGCTCACCGGGCAGGTCGAGGACCTCCGTGCCGACCGGGAGCAACTGCGCGCGGACCTCGCGGCGGCCGAGGCCGACATCGAGGAGCGCACCACCTACCTCCGCCAGTCCTCCGGCGTGCTGCTCGCCGACGTGCTGACCGACCACCGCGTGGCCGTCGTGACCCTGCCCGAGACCTCCCAGGAGGACGACGAGGGGGTGCGCGAGTCGCTGTCCGAGGCCGGTGCCCAGGTGGTCGGAGAAGCTGGCGTCACCGAGGCGTGGACCGACCCCGACACCCGTTCCTTCCGGCAGACCTTCGCGGGCCAGCTCGCCGGGTACCTCGAGCACGCCCCGGCCCCGGACGCCACCGACGAACGGATCTTCGCTCTCGCCCTCGGCGCCGCGCTGACGGGAGCCAACGCCGACGGCACCGTCAGCGAGGACGCCCAGACCCTGCTCGACCTCCTCACCTCCGCCGACGCGCCACTGGTGACCCTCGAAGGGGAGATCACCCGTGCGGCCGAGGCCGTCGTCCTCGTCGGCCCGCGGCCCGCCGACGCCCCCGAGGCCGACCAGCCCACGGCCGACGCCGAGCAGGCGGAGCAGGAGCTCGCCGCCTACGCCGACCTCGCCGGCGGTCTCACCGGGGCCGCCCCCGGTGCGGTGACGGTCGGAGCCGCCGTCTCCGACCACGACCTTGTGGCGGCCGTCAGATCCGGCGACGACGCCGACGCGGTCACCACGGTCGACAGCGTCGGCGAGGTGACCGCCCAGCTGTCCGTGCCGCTCGCCGTCGCGGTCGCGCTGTCCGGCGGCGCGGACGCGTTCGGGTTCCAGGCCGGCGCCCGGGAACCGATCCCGCCGCGTGTCGACCTGCCCGCCCCCTCGGACGCCGGGACGGGCGGCACCGACGACGAGGAACCGGCCGACGGATGAGCCGCCGGAGCCAGCGCCTGACCGCGGCTCTGCTGCCCGCCGTGCTCGGCGGCGCGGCGACGGCGGTCGCGGCCGCCGTGCTCGAGCGGCGACCGCCCGGAGGGCACGCCAGGTTCGAGCGCACCAACTTCGCGGGCAGGACCGTGAGCCTCCTCGGCGGGCCGGCGGCGGCCGCCGGCGCGGTGGCGGGCGGGCTCGCCGCCCCCCTGGTGACCCCGGCGGCGCGCCGGGTCGCGCTCGGTGCCGCGATCGCCACCGGGGCGGCCGGGGTGAGCGGCGCCGTCGACGATCTCGGTGAGGCCGGGCGCGAGCGCAAGGGACTGCGCGGCCACCTCGGCGCCCTCGCCCGCGGGCAGGTCACCACCGGCGCGCTCAAGATCGCCGGCATCGGCGCCGGCGCCCTCGCCGCGGCCGCCCTGGCGAGCTCCTCGACCGATGCCCGGCGGCTCGGCCGCGTGGCTGACACGCTGCTCGGCGGAGCGCTGATCGCCGCGACCGCCAACCTGCACAACCTCTTCGACCTCCGACCCGGGCGCAGCCTCAAGGTCGCCTGCCTGATCGGTGGCCCGCTGGCCGTCGCATCGCCCGGAACCCCGCACGGAGCCCTTGCCGCCGGCGCCACCGGCGTGGCGGTGGCTGCGCTGCCCGACGACCTCCGCGAAGTCACCATGCTCGGCGACACGGGCGCCAACGCCGTCGGTGCGCTGGTCGGCACCGCGCTGGCCGCACACCCCTCACGTGCCGTCCGTGGCCTCGCCCTGACGGCGGCGGCGACCCTCACCGTGGTCTCGGAGCGCATCAGCTTCTCCGAGGTCATCGCCTCGACCGACGTGCTCCGGCGCCTGGACGAACTCGGCCGCCGGGTCTGAGGCGATGGCCGCACGGAAGATCGCCGGCGGGATCCTCGGCGCCGCCGGGCTCATCACGGTGCTGACGCTCGCGACCCGGGCCGTCGGCTTCGTGCGGTGGCTCGTGCAGTCCTGGACGCTCGGCTCCTCCGAGGCCGCCCAGGCCTACGAGACCGCGAACCGGCTGCCCAACGTCCTCTTCGAGGTCGCGGCGGGCGGCGCTCTGGCCGGCGCGGTGGTGCCGCTGCTCGCCGTGCCGCTCGCCCGCGAACTGCGCCGCGACGTGGACCGCACCGCGTCGGCACTCCTCGGCTGGACACTGTGCGTCCTGGTCCCCCTGGCGCTCGTGGTCGCGCTCCTCGCCCGACCGTTGGCCGGACTCATGCTCGGCTCGGCCGTCCCCGGCGAGACCCAGGACCTGACGGTGACGTTCCTGCGGATCTTCGCGGTGCAGATCCCGCTGTACGGCATCGGTGTGGTGCTCTCCGGGATCCTGCAGGCCCAGCAACGATTCTTCTGGCCGGCGTTGGCCCCCCTGCTGTCCTCCGCCGTCGTGATCACCTCCTACGCGGCGTTCGGCGCTCTCGCCGACGGGCGGCAGAACGATCCGGCCTCGCTCTCGCTGGCCGCCGTCGTCGTGGTCGGTTGGGGCACCACGGCGGGTGTCGCAGTGATGAGCCTGTGCCAGCTGGGCCCCGTCCTACGCAGCGGGGTCCGGCTACGCCCCGCGGTGCGCTTCCCACCCGGAGTCGGCCGACGGGCGCGACACCTCGCCGCCGCCGGCCTTGGAGCCCTGCTCGCGCAGCAGGTCAGCGTGCTCGTCGCGGTCTACCTCGCCAACGGCTTCGGCCAGACCGGCACCGTCAACGTCTACGGCTACGCCCAGGCGGTGTACTTCCTCCCGTACGCGGTCCTCGCCGTCCCACTGTCGACGGCGGTGTTCCCGCGGTTGTCCGAACGCGCCGGCACCGGTGACAGCACCGGCTTCGCCGCGATGGCGGGCGGCTCCACCAGGCTCGTCGTGGCCGCGGGCCTGGTCGGTGCCGCCGTGCTGGTGGCCGCCGCCCCGGCGGCGACCGCGGTGTTCTCGCTCCAGCACGAGATGCCGGGCATGACCGGAGCGATCACCGCCTTCGCTCCGGGACTGGTCGGATACGCGCTCATCTTCCACGTCTCACGGGCGCTCTACGCCGTCGATCAGGGCCGGGCGGCCGTCGCCGCCACGGCGAGCGGGTGGCTGGTGGTGTCCGCCGGGTCGGTGGTCGGCGTGAACCTGCTCGTCCCGGACGGTGGCGACGGCCCGGCCACCCTCCTCGTCCTCGCCGCCGCCTCGAGCATCGGGATGACTGTCGCCGGGGCTCTCCTCGTGCTGGCACTGCGGCGCACCGCCGGCCGGCTCGGCGGCCTGCGTCGGACCGTGGCGGTCGGTCTCCTGGGGGCCACCGCCGGGGCCGCGGCCGGACGGCTCGTCACCGATCTGCTGCTCGACGTCCTCGGCACGGGCGGGGTCGGGTCGGTCGTCGCCGGGGTGAGCGGCGGCCTCCTCGGCGCAGGGCTGCCGGCGCTGGCCGTGCTCGCCGGGGACGCCGGCACGTGGCGGCTGAGCCGGTGGACCACGCGACGGCCGGAGACCGGGGATCCGGGTGAGCACGCGTGAGCTGTTGACATACTGGCGGCGCATGCGGGGGAGGGGACCGAGAGGAGACGGTGTGCGGGTGCTGCAGGTGACCGGGTCGAGTGCCGGGGGAGTGGGACGGCACGCCCGGGAGATCAGCCGCATGCTCGCCGAGCCGGACCCGGATCTCGGAGCGGACACGGCGGGCCACACGGTGCTGCTCGCAGGCCCCGCCGATGTCGTCGCCGCAGTGGCGCCGCCGGTACGCACTGCCGTCGTGGAGATCACGGACCGGCCGCGCCCCCAGGACGCCCGCGTCGTCGCCGAGCTGCGCCGCCTCGCCGCCGGCGCCGACGTGGTCCACGCCCACGGCCTGCGCGCCGGCGGGTTGGCCGCCATGGCGGTGGCCACCCTCGCGGACGGCCCCCGGCTGATCGTCACCCTGCACAACCTGCCCGTGGGGGGCCGTGCCGTGCAGACCGTGGCCGCCGGCCTCGAACGGCTCGTAGCCGGCAGCGCCGACGTCGTCCTCGGTGTCAGCGGCGACCTCGTCGAGCGGATGCGCGAGCGTGGCGCTCCCCGGGCCGTCCGGGCGCTCGTCCCGGCGCCGGACCGCATGCCGACGGGAATCGACCCCGGCGAACTGCGCGCCTCGCTCGGCATGGCGCCGGGCGAGCGACTACTGGTGACCGTCGCGCGGCTGGCGCCGCAGAAGGGGCTCGACCTCCTGCTCGACGTCGCCGCCGTGCTGCGCGGCCCCCGGACCACCCGACGGACGGGCCGGCACGCGCAGGCCGCGTCCGGCTGGCGCTGGGTGATCCTCGGGGACGGACCGTTGCGCGGTCACGTCGCTGCCCGCGCCAGTGCCGAGGACCTGCCCGTCCACCTCGCCGGCCACCGGGACGACGCGCCCGACCTCATGGCGGCCGCCGACGTCGTCGTCTCCACAGCCAGGTGGGAGGGACAGCCGCTCTGGCTCCAGGAGGCGCTGCGTGCCGGCGCGGCGGTGGTCGCCACCGACGTCGGTGGCACCGCCGAGGTCACCGGCGACGCCGCCGTGCTCGTGCCGCCCGGTGACAGCGACCGCCTCGCCGAGGCGGTCCGAGAGGTGCTCGCCGACCCGGAGCGGCAGACCGAGCTGCGCGACGCCGCCCGGGCGCGTGCCGCCACGTTGCCCGGCCCCGACGACGTCCGCGCGCAGCTCGAGGAGATCTACGGCACGTCGGGTGACGACGTCCCCCGGAGCGCCGCCGGCGGCTGATAGGCTCGAAGTCCGTGGTCAACACTTCGACCCGGCTCCCCGGGAACCAGGCCAGCACGCCGCGACAGATCTTCGTGACCGGCGGAGTCGCCTCCTCCCTCGGCAAGGGACTGACCGCCTCCAGCCTCGGTCATCTGCTCCGGGCGCGCGGCCTCCGGGTCGTCATGCAGAAGCTCGACCCCTACATCAACGTCGACCCCGGGACGATGAACCCGTTCCAGCACGGCGAGGTGTTCGTCACCGAGGACGGCGCCGAGACCGACCTCGACATCGGTCACTACGAGCGCTTCCTCGACGTGGAACTGTCCGGTAAGGCCAACGCCACGACCGGGCAGGTCTACCAGTCCGTCATCGCCAAGGAGCGGCGCGGCGAGTACCTCGGCGACACGGTGCAGGTCATCCCGCACATCACCGACGAGATCAAAGCGCGGATGCGCGCCCAGGCCGAGCCCGCGGGTGAAGAGCCGCCGGACGTCATCATCACCGAGATCGGCGGCACCGTCGGTGACATCGAGTCCCAGCCGTTCCTCGAAGCTGCCCGCCAGGTCCGGCAGGACATCGGCCGGGACAACGTCTTCTTCCTGCACGTCTCCCTCGTGCCCTACCTCGCCGCCAGCGGAGAGCTGAAGACCAAGCCCACCCAGCACTCGATGGCGGCGTTGCGCTCCATCGGTATCCAGCCCGACGCCGTCGTGTGCCGGTCCGACCGCGACCTGCCCGAGGGCGTGAAGGTCAAGATCGCGGCGATGTGCGACGTCGACTGTGAGGCCGTCATCACCTGCCCGGACGCGCCCAGCATCTACGAGATCCCCGCCGTGCTGCACCGGGAGGCGCTCGACGCCTACGTCGTCCAGCGGCTGCGGATGAGCTTCCGCGACGTCGACTGGACGGTGTGGGACCGGCTGCTGGACCGGGTCCGCCACCCCAGGGACACCGTCGAGATCGCCCTCGTCGGCAAGTACATCGACCTGCCGGACGCCTACCTGTCAGTCACCGAGGCCCTGCGGGCCGGCGGCTTCCACCACCGCGTGAAGGTGACCATCCGCTGGGTGGTCTCCGACGACTGCGCCACGCCCGAGGGGGCGCGCAAGGCCCTCTCCGGCGTCGACGGCGTCCTGGTGCCGGGCGGCTTCGGTGTCCGCGGGATCGAGGGCAAGCTCGGTGCGCTGCGCTACGCCCGCGAACAGCAGATCCCGACGCTCGGCATCTGCCTCGGTCTGCAGTGCATGGTCATCGAGGCCGCCCGGAACCTGCTCGACCTGCCGCAAGCCAGCTCCTCGGAGTTCGAACCAGGAACACCGGATCCGGTCGTGGCGACCATGGAGGAGCAGCTGGCGATCGTCGGCGGCGAGGGCGACCTCGGCGGCACGATGCGCCTGGGGCGCTACGACGCCGTGCTCGAGCCCGGGTCGCTCGTGGCCGAGGTGTACGGAAGCACCGAGGTCACCGAACGGCACCGGCACCGGTACGAGGTGAACAACGCCTACCGCGACGCGCTGCACGAGGCCGGGCTGCGGATCTCGGGCCGGTCGCCGGACTCCAAGCTCGTCGAATTCGTCGAGTTCGACCGCGAGCAGCACCCCTACTACGTCGCCACCCAGGCGCACCCAGAGTTCAAGTCCCGCCCCACGCGCGCGCATCCGCTCTTCGCCGGTCTGGTCGGCGCCGCCGTCGACCGGCAGCGGTCCACCCGCCTGCTCGACGTCGACCCGGAGCCGGAACAGGCGCCGGCCCACGAGGCGTTCGCCGCCGCCGGGGACGACGCGTGAGCGGGGACCTCGCCGACGTCAAGGACACCGGCCGCGAGGTGCTGAGTTCCCGGCGCATCCACTCCGGCCGCGTCGTCGGGCTGGTCGGCGACGAGGTGCGGCTCGCCCCGGACGACGAGTCGGCGGTGCTGCGCGAGTACGTCGACCACCCCGGAGCGGTCGCCGTCGTCGCCCTGCGGGGCGAGCCCGGCGACGAGGAGATCCTCCTGCTCAGCCAGTACCGTCATCCGGTGCGGGGTGTGCTGTGGGAGGTGCCGGCCGGCCTGCTCGACGTCGACGGCGAGGGGTACCTGCTCGCCGCCCGACGTGAGCTCGGCGAGGAGGCCGACCTGAGGGCCGCGCGGTGGGACGTGCTCGTCGACTTCTTCACCTCACCGGGCGGCTCGGACGAGTCCGTCCGCATCTATCTCGCCCGGGACCTCAGCGACGTGGCCGAGGACGAGCGGCACGAACGGCACGAGGAAGAGCGCGACATGGAGCTGCGCTGGGTCCCACTCGACGACGCGGTCACCGCGGTGCACGAGGGACGCATCCACAACCCGGCGACCGTCGTCGGCATTCTCGCCACCGCCAGCGCACGCGCCCGGGACTGGGCGCCGCTGCGACCGGTCGACGCACCCTGGATGCGATAGCCGTATGCTGCTTCCGTCCAGCTCGCCCGCACCCGGAGGACGACCATGGCCCGCGTCCTCGTCGTCGAGGATTCCCCGGACGTGCATGCCCTGCTCGTCGAGACGTTGCGCGCGGACGGTCACGAGGTCACCGGCGTGCGCGAGGGCCTCGCCGCCCGTGAGGTGCTCGCCGGAGATGAACGGGCCGACCGGCCCGATCTGGTGGTGCTCGACCTCATGCTCCCGCACGTGGACGGCTCGGTCCTGCTCGCCGAGATCCGCCGGCGCAGTGGTGTGCCCGTTCTGGTGCTCTCCGCGAAGGATGCCGTGTTCACCAAGGTGGACATATTGCGACTCGGGGCGGACGACTACGTCACCAAGCCTTTCGACCTTGCCGAGCTGACCGCCCGCGTCGAGGCGCTGCTGCGACGTGCGGCCTCGGTGCGCGAGCAGCCGGAGACCCTGACGCACGGCCTGTTGGAACTCGACCCGGCGGCGGCCACGGCGAGCGCGAACGGCATGACCGTCCCTCTGACGGCCACCGAGCTGCGCATCCTGCAGATGCTGATGGAACAGCCACGCCGAGTCTTCTCGCGTGCCCACATATACGAACGGGTCTGGGGCGAGCCGTTCGCCGGCGACGACGCAGCCGTCAAGACGCACGTGTCGAACCTCCGGTCGAAACTCCGTGCCGCCGCCCCGGAACTGGATCCGATCGAGACGGTCTGGGGATTCGGCTACCGGCTGCGAGCGCTCCCGAGCGCCTGATCTTCACCCATTCCTGACTTTCGTGGCCCCATCCTCACGTCGGCCTGACCAATGCTGCCTAGCCTGCCGATGTCGAGCGAGAGGAGTGGGCATGTGTGAGGACGTCCTGGTCACGCGGGATCTCACCAAGCGCTACGGCGACCACGCCGCGGTGGAATCGATGAGTGTGCGGCTGCGCCGCGGACGCATCTACGGGCTGATCGGCCGCAACGGCGCCGGCAAGACCACGCTGATGCGAC
>Ga0079224_100006681_pt1 | contig 15356 bp, 15 predicted proteins | sample Stecom2015_FD_80414 | JGI IMG/M metagenome (GOLD analysis project Ga0079224, IMG submission 80414) | Agricultural soil microbial communities from Utah to study Nitrogen management - Steer compost 2015 | ecosystem: Environmental > Terrestrial > Soil > Agricultural land | place: USA: Utah...
CCGCTTCATAACCTACAACACCAATATTAGGGATGGAAAAAGCGCTAACGGACTCTTTTGCCAAATCGAACTGGGGAATCATCTCCTCCGGTGGTGCGGCCCGGTTTCCTTTATAATCATCATACAATTCATTACGGAATGTTTTGCTTCCTAAATCCCAACAAACAGCTAAATGGGTAGGATGAAAATGTTGAAGCGCTGTAAAAATATGTTTTAGTAACCCGTTTACCGCATTGGTCGGGATGCCTTTTTCATTATACATAAATTGACCAGTAACAGCCGTTGCGTAAAAAGCTCGAAACAATAAAGCCATTCCATCAACAAGCAATAACTTCGGTTTTTTTGCTTCCATGTGATTTCGACACCTCTAGTACAAATATTGCGATTAAATAGCTGAATTCTCAAAAACTATTTTTAGCTCGCTTCTATTTATATTAACATATTTCCTATAGGGAAAACGGTCCGATTCTCAATTCCAATATTTTTCTTATTTATTTTCTGTTTACACGAACAATGAACAAAAGAAATAGGCCGCTAATTTAGCGACCAATAATAAATTTTTACCTAGGCCCCTCAGTTCATTGGGCAATCTTTGAAATTTTTACGTTTCAATCTTATCTTTTACCTCAAGATTGCAAGTATATTGCTGAAATTGGTTTTGAATAATAATAGGTTTAAACCGATCTTTCCCGCATAAAGGACAGTGAACCGGTTCATCCGTTAAAGAACAACAATGTTGGCAATAAAATTTCATCCTCGACACCACACAAAAATCTTTTTTTGTTACGATATGTAGCAAAACAGAAGTCCGTGCGTGCCGAGGAGATTATGTAATGAAATTCAAACAAAAACTATAAGGCATTGATTATGAATGTTACTAATGCCCCTAATAATACTCCCAAAAGCGGAATAAGAAGAAGGCCTAGCTTCCTTTTTCTTTCCCGTTTTAATTGGATTTCCTCCGGGGTCAGCCATCGACTCATAATTACACCTTCTATTCCGAAATATATTAAATTTCCCGCAACCTTTACTTCGGCAAAAAAGTAAAATTTTTAACATGTGAAAATATATACAAAATAATTTGAATATTCCGTTTATAAATATCATATTCTTTCTAATTTTTTTTTAAAAAAATTACCCAGACAATGTCCGGATAACTAAAGTGTTTCTTTTATAATTGATATATTTCTGTATATTTTTCTTCTAAATAGGTTAGCAAATATTTCGGATTAAGCCCTTCGCCAGTCGCATCATGTAAAATTTCAAGGGGTTTTTTCAGTTTTCCGAAACGATGGACCTTCTCTGTAAACCATTGCCTGATTTTGTTAAGCTCGCCTTTTTCAATCAGCTCATCAAAATTGGGCATTTCTTTTAATAGGGCATTTCTCATTTGGGCGGCGTAAATAATTCCAAGGGCATATGATGGAAAATAGCCGAAACTTCCTCCAGCCCAGTGGATATCTTGAAGTACGCCGACTCCATCATGGTCGGGTGTAATTCCTAAATACTCTTTATATTTTTCATTCCAGATAGCTGGAAGATCCTTTACGGCAATTTCCTCATTAAATATCCCTTTTTCCAATTCATAGCGAACGATAATGTGAAGTGGATAGGTCAATTCATCAGCTTCGATTCGGATTAAGGAAGGTTTAACTTCATTAATTGCACGATAAAAATCTTCCAAATCTACATGTTCAAATTGTCCCGATGAATATTGTTTCAATAAACTATAATTTCTCTTCCAAAATGCCCGGCTCCTACCAATCATATTTTCATTAAATAATGATTGGGATTCATGGATTCCCATGGATGCACCACCGGCCAATGTTGTTCCAACAAGGTCAGTTGAAATATTCTGCTCATAAAGAGCATGACCGCCTTCGTGAATCGTACCAAAAAGAGCCACACGAAAGTCATTGATATTATAATTGGTGGTCACTCTTACATCCCCGGGGTTTAATGCTGTTTCAAAGGGATGAACGGTTTCATCTAATCGGCCAGCCTCAAAATCATATCCCATCTGATTTAAAATTTCGATACATAATTCCCTCTGTGCTTCCTTCGGGAATGGATGGAACAAGAAACTAGTGTCTACTTTTTTTCCATGACGTTCGATTTTTTCCAAAAGAGGAATGATACCTTTCCTGACTTCGTTAAATACAGGATTCAAAACTTCGACGGTCATTCCAGGTTCATACAAATCTAATAATGCATTATAAGGATTTCCTTCCCAGTCCCAATATTTGATGAATCGGTTTGTTTTCTCAACTAATTTTTCTAAGTATGGTTGAAAAATACTAAATTCGGCTTTTTTCTTTGCATCTTCCCAAACAGATTCAGATTTTGATTGTAAAATAACAAATTCTTCATATTCCTCTGCAGGAATTTTATTCATGCGATCAAAATTTTTCTTACAATCTTCAGCCGTTTTAATGGTTATTTCAGAAAGTTCCTTCCGCCCTTCTTCCGAGAGAAGTGCATCTAAAAAGTATTTCATTTCGCTGGATGTAGATAATTTAAAAACTTCTGCTGACAAAAGACCGATAACTTTCGAACGTTGTTCAACACCTTTCTTCGGTGCACCGGTGCGTAAATCCCATGCCATGACAGCAATGGCTTCATTATAAGCGACTATTTTTTCCACATATTTAAGAAAATCCTTTTCAATTTGTACGAGTGTTTCCGCCATTTCCTTTCCTCCGCTTAATATATTTCTATCATTTTACCATACCCAATATTTGGAGAAAAAGATAGTCCCCCGAATAATTTTGGCGGAGGACTGATTGCAGGAATGATCTATTTTTTTAATGGTGCCGAAAGGAAAAATAAAGCTTGTCTATAATTTTCCAATGCTTCTTTGAGCATAGGGGATGAGTCCGACTTTGTCCCCTCATGATTTAACATCTTGCTCATTTCATCCAATGCCTTTCTAATTTTCATAACGTCGAGTCGTTCCATTACCATACAATCCCTCATTTACCCCTTTTCTTGTTATCATTTTTATTATCGACATTCAAAAAATTATGACTGTGAAGGAATTGTTTTTGCGGGTCGCATGTATATTTACGGATTCCGCAATTTTTTCGGACCCCAAAATTGATAATAGTCGGTTTTTATATAGCCGTTATAAAGCTTTCGTTTCTTTGTCGCTTTTCTCCCAAATAATTCTTCAAACCGTTCATTAGATGTGAGGACATAAATTGACCAAGTATCAAGATGCCGAAAAGTTTCGCCTAATTCCTGATATAATTTTTCCACACTTTCCTTTTCTCCCATGCGCTCCCCATAAGGTGGGTTGGTTACAATGACTCCGTATTGTTCTTTTGTATGGAAATCTGTTGCTCGCATCTGTTTTAATTGAATGATTCCCGAAAGACCTGCTTCCATTACGTTTTTCTCAGCAATTTCCACCATTCGGGGATTAATATCTGAGCCATAGATCATTAAATTTCGGTCATATTTTGCGAGATCTTCGGCTTCATTTCTTACTTCATCCCAAATCTTTTTTGGAAACCATGACCAAGTTTCACATATAAATTCCCGGTTAAACCCCGGTGCAATATTTTGGCCGATTAGCGCCGCCTCAATTGGGATCGTTCCAGACCCACAAAACGGGTCTGCGAATGGACGGTCGTAAGTCCAATTTGTAAGAAGCACTAAGGCTGCTGCCAACGTCTCTTTAAGCGGAGCTTCCCCTTGAGCAACCCTGTATCCCCTTTTATGTAAACCGGTACCGCTCGTGTCAATCGTTAAAGTGACCTGGTCTTTCAAAAGAGAAACCTCGATTGGTACTTTAGCTCCTGTTTCTTCAAACCATTCAATTCTATATTTCTGCTTTAATCGTTCAACAATTGCTTTTTTTACAATCGCTTGGCAATCGGGGACACTGTATAGTTTCGATTTAACGGATTTACCGCTTACCGGAAAAATATCATTGATTCCAATGAAACGTTCCCATGGTAAAGCTTTTGTTCCTTCAAATAATTCCTCAAAAGTTTCGGCACGAAAACCCCCGACTATTAGTTTAATCCGATCAGCTGCCCGAAGCCAAAGATTGCTTTTGGCAATTGCTTTTTCATCTCCCTGAAAAATAATTTTCCCATTTTCGACTTTGCATTCGTATCCGAGTTCCCGGACCTCTTTACTAACAACAGATTCAAGACCCATCGGAGTTGTAGCGAGTATCGTATATGTATCCATTATTTCACCTGTTTCCAATCAATTGTTAACAACGATAAGATTAGTATTTCCAATAGAGAGTTTTAATAAAAGCAATGAATATTATTAACCGTATCCAAAAAAAATGAAACTAAGTATCAATATAAAAAATTAAAAAAGCTTCCGTAATTAAAGGTCGGAAGCTTTTTTACAGGTTTTCCCCGCCAATAACGTTCTATAAGCCATGTTCTGTACCATCGTACTGCAAGCGGCTTAAGCCTCGTACTCCGGCGGTAATCATCTATCTGCAAAGCTATTTCAGCTTTGCCTCCCTTCTAGGTTCATTTCCCCGAAGGAAGTGCCCCTACCAAAATTTGGGTTGCTCGCTCGTGGGGTTTACCGCGTTCCACCCTTGCAGTTTCCCGCAAGGCTCCGTCACTGTGGCACTTTTATAGGTAATAAGACCATATCCATTCGGACTTAGGTCCGTTCCCGGCCGTCAGCCCAGCCTTAGCCAGACTGCCCTAGCTTATGGTTTCGCTAGGCACGAACACTACGGGCATCTCAGCACCGTGCGAGCATGGACTTTCCTCTGCCGAAAAATCGACAGCGATTACCCGAACGTTATTGGCGGTATGTACTATTATATCTATCCGTATTCAGCTTTTCAACCGATGATATTAGGAAAAACTGGAAAAATTAGTCATATAACTTACTGCCAAAAACATGTTTTTCCAAATTGCTTAATCTCTTTAAAATGTCAAAATTAGTGGCTCCAACCGGCTGAGCAGGCTGTTTACGTAAGTCTTCAATTTGTTTTTTCAAGCGTTGGTTTTCAAGTTGAAGTTCTTCGTATTCTTTAGCGAAGGTTTCATAGTCTCTAATTATAATATCTAAAAACTGATCGACTTCCTCTTGATTATATCCCCGCATACTCGTTTTAAATTCTTTTTCCAAAATGTCCTTCGCAGATAATTGGATTCGTTTCGGAAGCAACATTTTTCACCTCAATCTATGTACACTATATATCATTAATCATATTTTTTCAGAAAAGGACAGTTTTGTCAATTTGATTTCATCATCATTTCGATGCTTTATTATAGGCCTTTTATCCTATTTTGATTTTGAAAATTAAACAAGGGCATTAAATGCCCCTGTTTATAAGAAATGAATCATTCATCCCTGTCCCTACCAGCGTGGCCGGGGCGGGCATGGACACCCACAATTAACGTGCTGATGGCACACTTCATTCACCACGGATTGGGTGTGAGGACAATAATGTTCGTGAATAAACATATGTTTATTGACCGTGGTCGTATGGGACGGATGAATATGTGGTACGATATGGGTGAATTGATTAGTGTTTACAAACTGTTGCGTCGGATGAACAATAGGTTGCATATATTGTGGCGGAAACGCAGGCATACGTTTAAATCCCCTTTCTTAATAGTTTAACTTTCAGTAATAACCTATGTAAAAAGGGTGGTACATGTACTAATGAAAGTACCTATTTTATATTCGCCTGTCCGCACATGACTGATCAAGGTTTCGTAAAATTGAATCTATTAAGATGATGTAATAGCTAGAAACCGGCAAGTTTTCTTTCAAGTCTCTTAATTCTTTTTTTCAAATCCGCCTTTTGATTGATTGAAAATCCCCTGGATAACCTTTCCATTGTAATCAATTCTTGTAGGGCTTGTTCGCAAAAATCAAGGGCATACCGGAAATCTTTGTCTTGATGTTCCAAAATTTTTGCAGCTTCAATACACGCGGTAAATTTTATTTTTCCAATTCCATTTTCAGCAACTTTTTCAAAATACGAAAAGGCTTTTTTTAAATTCTTCATTTTTTTATATTGCAGTCCTAACTCTAAAAGGCTTTCCCATTTTTCCCTTCCATCTGCATCTTTTGCTGCTGCTTCCAACACAGGAATTGCCTTTTCTGATTCGTTTAAGGCGGAAAACCAATTACCTACCGACCATTTTTCAGTTGGTGTCATTTCCATATTTAAACCTAGCAATTGGAAGGAAATATGGGTATAAAGAATAATTAATGATAAAACATCATCCTCATTGTGCTCCATTACTTTTAATATGCCTTCAGGGTTTTTTGACTCAATAAAATCAAAATAAATGATTGGTGCCAAATATCCCGGCACATCATCTGTCCGTTCAATTCCCAAAATTTCTTTTTCAACTATAGACAATTTTACTGATTCTAAATCCCGCTTCCATAGACGGCGAGCCGCATGCAATAGATCAAAATGACCGAATGCCGGGAGTTTCGGTACATGTTCCCGAATTAATGTATGCCGTGTTTTCACCTGTGGCCAGTCGAAGGCTTTTCCATTATATGTCACCAGCGTTGTATAGTCACAGGAACGCAAAAAACTATCATATAACGGAACTTCAAAGCCCGGTTCCGGCAAAAAATGCTGCCGGATTACGACGCTAGAACCTTCAATATAGGCATAACCGAGGAGAAAAATTGTATTGCCTACACCACCGCCTAAACCAGTCGTTTCCGTGTCAAAGAAAAACAAATCCCCCGGACGATAACCTTTGGCTGATAACGGATGGTAAAAGTCTGCAAATTGCCAGGCTTCTACAGCTTTTAAATAGTCCTGGAAACAATATTTTCCCCACTTTTCACTAATGGGAACCCGTTTTTCTTTTATAAGGCAATACTCGCCATTAAGTTCATAGGGTTTTGTCCCATTTTTTAACCAAATATCAAGATAAGGAATATCCGTCTTCTTCGGCTCGTCCTTTTCAGTACGTTCTTCCTTATTTTCAGTGAGGACGGTGCGATACAAATGCAATTTCTTTTTTAAATTCATCTATCTCTCTCCTCACCGATAAATTCGTTCAGTAGGCGAATCGCATCAAATTTCCCTGTTTTACTTTGAACATCGGTACCGATACAGGAAGGACAACCAATTTCACATGGGCAGTGTTCAATTGTAAGACGAGCTTCCTTAAGTAAAGCTTCCATTTTATTATATAGTTCATCACTTAAGCCAACCCCTCCCGGATAGCGATCATAAAAGAACAAAGTTGGTTTCCCGGTATGACTGGATTTCACTTGAGGAACAACATGGACATCATTCGGATCGCACATGACAAACATCGGAATTAAGTTTTTCAACGTATGGGCCATCCCAATTAAACCTTCTTCCATCCGTTCTTCGGTCATTTCGGATAAGTCTTCATTTAATGATATCCAACTGGAAGACGTATGCAGGATTTGTTCAGGTAAATGAATCGGTCCCGACCCGATATTTTCATGGGTTTCAAATTTAATCTTTTTGAAAATCGTTGCCATGGCGGAAACTGCGACATCGCCAAATTCAATAACGACATCCTGTTTCGTGCGTGATTTGTCTACTTCTAAAACCTTTAATTGGACCGCTAAATTAGCATCGGTATAATAATCGACTTCCACTTCCCGGACGTAAGCTTTCTTCTCCTCCCAATCCAATTTTTCGACTTGATATTGAATCCCTTGGTGAATATAAATTGCTTCATCATGTAGTAGTGTCATTGCACTAAAGGTATCCATTTCACCGATAACTTCCCGTTTTGGATTGGATTGGTCAATAATAATAACATTTTCCTGGGAAGCGGAGCGAAGGGAAATATTATGAGCCGGAAAGGAGTCGCTCATCCAATGATATTTTCCGCCACTAAAAGTGAGAACCTTTTGATCAATTAAATAGTCAAGAACATCTTCAACATCAAGGCCGCCAAAAGTTTCCCCTTTTTTAAATGGCAATTCATAGGCGGCACATTTAATATGATCAACAAGAATGATTAAGTTGTTAGGGTTAATTTGCGCTGCTTCCGGTGACTGCTTAAAGAAATAATCCGGATGATTGATGACATATTGATCTAAAGGTGAAGAACTCGCCACGTATATTATTAACGCTTCTCCATGGCGCCTTCCTGCTCGTCCTGCTTGTTGCCAGGCGCTCGCTACCGTCCCGGGGTAACCGGTCATAATGCACACTTGGAGTTGTCCGATATCGACCCCGAGCTCTAAAGCATTCGTACTTACTACCCCATAAATATCACCACTGCGCAGTCCTTGTTCAATTTCTCTTCGTTCCGTAGGAAGATAGCCTCCCCGGTAGCCGCGAATTCCTTTAGAACCAAGTCGATCTTTGATTAATTCCTGGAGATAAGTGAGAATAATTTCGACCCGAACCCGGCTTCTAGCAAAAATAATCGTTTGTATTTTATTTTTCAAAAACTCGGCCGCCAGTCTCCGGACTTCTAAAGTGGCGCTTCTGCGGATGTTTAACTGCTTGTTTACAATTGGCGGGTTATAAAAAACAAAATGTTTCTTCCCACTCGGTGCGCCGTTGTTATCAATCAATTCCATCTTTTTTCCAGTCAGCTGTTCTGCGAGTTCCAGCGGATTTTGAATGGTCGCCGATGTACATATAAAGACCGGGTCGCTACCGTAAAATTGGCAAATGCGTCGCAAACGGCGCAGGACATTGGCCGTATGGCTGCCAAAAACTCCCCGGTAAATATGTAATTCATCAATAACTACAAATTTTATATTTTCAAATAAGGATACCCACTTTGTATGATGGGGCAAAATACCGGAATGAAGCATATCCGGGTTTGTAATGACGATATGACCGGCTTTCCGGATTTTTTGGCGGATATTTACCGGTGTATCTCCGTCATATGTATAACTGTTAATGTTAATTCCCGCTTCATCAATGATTTCATTCAATTCACTTTTTTGATCATAACTTAATGCTTTCGTCGGAAACATGTATAATGCCCGGGCTTCCGGGTTTTCTAAAATCGACTGCAAAACCGGCAAATTGTAGCAAAGGGTTTTCCCGCTTGCTGTCGGAGTGACCGCCGTGAAATCTTGACGGTTCATTGCTTTTTCAAAGGCTGTCCGCTGGTGACTGAACAGCTTTTTTACCCCTCTTTTTTCTAATGCCCTTTTTAAATCCGGATGAAGTCTATCCGGAAAATCTGCAAAGATCGCCTTTTTTTCAGGTATGGTCTCCCAATGGCAAATATTTTTACTAATTTCTTCATCTGTCTTTAACCATTGAATTAAATCATCCAATCCTTTCTTTTTAAACAAGTTCATCACCTGGCCGTTAACTATTTCGTTCAGTTCCTATGCTATCATTATAACGAATAAACGTTCGAAAAAGAAGGGGAGAGCATTGTCTTTTTCACTACTGCTCTTTCCAAAAACAAACAGCCTATTTTTTCTTGCTTCGGGACAACGAAAAACGCATATTCATATAGTATAAAGGAACCGGAAAAATAGCGAGGTGAATCGGATGGACAAAAACCGGAAAAACCGGGAACTGACACCAATTCATCGGAAGGAAGAAGACTTTTTCTTTCCTGATCTGAACTTCGGGAATGTATTAGAAAGAATTGACCAATTTTTTTCGCAATCACTTCTAAAACCAGGTTTTAAAGTCCGGATGCAAGAAACGAAAGATCAATACGTCATTCTCGCCGAATTACCCGGTGTAAAAAAGGAAGACATTCATATCGAAATTTTAGATAATGAACTATACATTCGTGCCAAATATCAGGAATTTCTTTCCTTAGAAGACGGGAAAAATAATACGTATCAGCATAAAAAGACCTATCGATCCATGTCCCGAAGAATCTTCCTCTACCACCCGGTCTATGAAAACCAAATTAAAGCCACCTATCAAAACGGACTGCTCACTGTTGTCTTAAAGAAAAAACGGGGAAAAACGGTCAATATTAAAGAAACATGAAGATTATAGCTGGAATTGACAATTCGGAGAAATGTTTCTATTAAAGCCCAAGGAATGTTCCTTGAGCTTCTTATTTTTTAAAAAAATATTTATCCTTTGCCTAATTGAGCCAGTCCTTTCACTAATCCGGTGACTTGATTGACGATTCCCATCAATTGTCCGGCCGTTGAAAACATTTTATTAAAATCAATTTGTCCGTCTTTTCCTTTAAATGATTGCAACAGAAGATTGGTACTCTCCGGTTTTAGATTAATGGCAAATGGATTCATCGGCATATTCGGGTATGGATATTCCGGCAGCCAGGAAGGAATACTTTCAGAATCGGAATATAAAGGGTCTTCAAAAATCGTATCCAGTGAAAAGCCGGATGACGGAAAGGGAATTGTTTGATAAGCAGCTGGGAACCCAGTCGTCAAGGGGAATCCCGGATTTCCATTTTCTCCAAATGCGGAAGGAGGGAAAAAATGTTCGGGAAGATATGGAGCATAAAGGTTCTGCCGGTTGGGAGGTCGATTAAACATTGGATAGGGCACGTTATAGCGATACATTCGGGGAACCTCCTTTCATCATATCGTATGATATTTCGCCCAGGACGGTTCCCCAAATATTTACTCTTCTAACACGTTTCTTAACTCGGACAGTAATTTTTCCAAAATATAGTTTATAGAATTGTAATGATGCTTAAATCGGCTATAACTCGTTTTTGGATAAAAGGCTTGCGGACAAATTTCATTGAAATTATCTCGCGCTGCATCAATTTGCAAAGAAAAAATATATTTTGGCCGAATTTTATCCACCCATTGGGACGCGAGATTTGCCCATTCACCGGCAAATTGCTGAGCCTCATCAACGAAGGGCTTGACTTCTTTATAAAAATCATGTTCTTTTCCGGTCGTGCGGACATTTTCGTATATTTCCTTCGTCCGCTCCAAATAATCCTTCATCATTTTTGTTTTTTCTATAATAATTTGAATATCATCCATTTTCATCACCTAACAAGTATTATATACCATTATTTTTTCCGCTCGTGTTTTTACTCGTATTTATCATTATTTAAAAACAAAAATAGAGCTGTTAATTTAGCTCTATAATAAAACTCATCTATTTAAATCGCTTTTCTAGGGTAATACATATCCCCATTCCATAAATCATCCCATTTTTTTCTTTGCAGCAGTTCCAATTTGTGGTTCATCCGATCAATTTCCTTGATAATCATGTTTTTTTGTTCCTCTTTTTCTTCTTTTAAACGAGCTTCAAAGGTTTCTTCCAATTTTTTAACTTGCTTTTCCAGATTCTTTAAACGTTCAATTATTCCTTCTTTACCAATCCATTGATTTTGTTTCATCCTTCTCAGCCCTTTCCTCTTTTCTTTATTATTCTCGGTGATGCGATTCACCTCCTTCCCGTTTGACAAAACTAGTAGCTATTCGATAAAGAAAGCATCTTTATGACAAAATTTCCCTAAAATGCCGCATGAAAAATCTCAGGAGAACCATAATACGAACAGGAGGTGGTAATCGTGGGCAAAAAGAAGAAGAAAAACCGAAATCGAGAGAAGGAAAACCAGACCAATGTTGATGCAACTGGTGGAAATCCGAAACTGGAAGGTCCAAATCGCCCGTCTACGTAAAAGCACAACATAAAACTTTTATATCATTAAATCTATGCTTGAATAGCTGGTGGTCACATATTTAAATTCGTATTCCCTCTCCCTCGTTCTATATTCAAAACTTGCCCATTATGGAGTTAGCAAAAATGGGCATTCCAGAAATGATACCACCAGAAAAAAATTTATCTTCAAATAAAAACTTGGAAAGGGGCCCTAAAGGGTAAGCCTCAAAAGTTAAATTTCCTTTAACTTTTGAGTGCAATACCAAATGTTAGCCCCTTTTTTTATCCCCCCTTTTTCTTCAGTTCCACCCACTGGCAAAAAGTTGCTATAAGCTCCAATTCCTTCCGCTTTCTTTTATACCAATCGGTAATCTCAATATGTTTTGGAATCTTTGGCGCTTGAAACCAGGCAGGTTTAATTTTTTTATTCCAGCTTTCGGTTTGTTCAAATTTATGTTTTACAACTGGAAAAACGAACCGAAAGTATGGAGAAAAATGCTTTGTACTTCCATCTAAAAATTTTTCAAAATCATATCTTGAACCAGTATGGGTTACATCCTTCAAGAATTTGATAAAATTTTTTTCGATTTTCGGATGAAATAAAATGGAGCTAAGCACCTTCCCCGTTTCAATCCGCTCGTCTAACTTTAAAAAGTTTTTGACTCGGACTCCGTAAAGTTTTCCCTCCTTCGTAGGAAAAACAATCATCGAATAATGGAAAAATTGTTGCAGGCGGTAAGAAACTGTTTGGAATACCTTTTTTTGATAAAATGGATGTATGATGATCGGATTTTGAATTACATTTTGTTCATTGATAATCAAAGCAGTAAGAAGCCGGTCCTCATCCCGATAGACCCAAAAATGTTCCCACTCTCTTATCATAAATGAAGAAACGTGGAAATGTTTGAGCAGATGAAACAATGGACGGTGGAATTTCGTCGAATAATGGTAGGTTAACAGTTGAGGATACGCATCCCGAAAAATTAGCCAATTGGTCCTTTCATAGGTCAAAAACAAACGCTGGCGTTATTCCTCTCGTAACAGAGTGGCGAATAATGGACTTTTTAAATCGGTCATATTCCAACCAGCATTTCGGGATACAAAGTGGGCAAGGAATGACCATTTGATTTCCGGATAAAGAAAATAAAATTTTCCATATTGGGCAGTTCGTGATATATTATCCATATTGCCTTTCCTTGTAGCCTTTAAGATTGCTTGGATAATACGGGGTTCATCTATTTTCATCTGGATGCCCCTTTCTATAGGGTTAATGAGTTAAGAGGTGAGACTATTGGAAATTCGCTATCCAAACGGTAAACAATATAAAGGAGATACAAAGAAATCCGCCCCCCAAAAAACCGCTCCGATCTATGGTAATCGGGGCATGACGTTAGAGGATGATATAAATGAATCCAATAACTATTATTTAGCGAATCATATTGCGGTTATTCATAAAAAGCCGACGCCTGTTCAAATTGTGCAAGTGGATTACCCCCACCGGTCGAAAGCCGTTATTAAAGAGGCCTATTTTCGGACCCCTTCGACCACCGATTACAACGGCGTCTATAAAGGAAAGTATGTTGATTTTGAGGCAAAGGAAACACAAAGCACAACTTGTTTTCCATTAAAAAACTTCCATGAGCATCAGGTGAACCATATGAAAGCCGTCCTAGAATGCGGAGGAATTTCCTTTGTGTTAATTCGCTTTTCCAAATTAGATGAAGTATATTTTCTTGAAGGAAAATTTTTACTAAAATTTTGGGAGCGTATGGAACAAGGAGGAAGAAAATCTATTACAAAGGAAGAAATTGAAACTTATGGATATAAAATCCCGGTTGGAATTCAGCCGAGAATTGATTATATTAGAGTAATAGATTTATTATATAAAGAATAGGTTGTCAAAACCTAAAATCTAATTAAGAACCGATTCTCTCGGTTGCGTTTGATTGGATTTGGGGTACCTTGCAATTTCATTACTGAATTGAAAGGGAGAGAGTCCAAATGTCTGAACAATATAAATCAAGAGTTGAAAAAAGACATAGGAGTAAGAAAAAGAAAAAACAGAAAAAATCAGGGAAAGAAATAGCTAAAAAGATTTTTCTCGCCTTACTTGTAACAGGCTTTATAACATTAGTTGGAGGAATCGGAGTAGTCGCTTACATGGTAAGTGATGCACCGAAACTAAATATTGATCAACTAAAAGACCCGATTTCTTCTAAAATTTACGACAAAGATAATAATCTCATTGCAGAACTTGGAACCGAAAAACGGGATTATGTCCCCTTTGATGAAATCCCTGATTTGCTTGTCGAAGCGATTTTGGCGACAGAAGATAATCGCTTTTTTGACCACCATGGTATCGATTTAATTCGGCTCGGCGGCGCTATCATTAGCAATATTACGGATGGATTTGGTTCTCAAGGAGCAAGTACGATTACACAACAGGTCGTTAAACTATCCTTTTTAACTCCGGAAAAAACGATTGAACGGAAAGTGCAGGAAGCCTGGCTTGCTTATCAATTGGAAAGAACCTTATCGAAAGAGGAAATCTTTGAAATTTACGCCAATAAAATCCATATGGGCGGCAGCATTTACGGTGTAAAAAAAGCAGCTGAAACATATTTTGGCAAGGAATTGGATGAATTAACTCTTCCGGAAGCTGCATTAATTGCTGGCCTTGCCCAGCAGCCAAATGCTTATAACCCGTTTGAAAACCCGGACTTGGCAGATAAACGAAAAAATACAGTTTTATATTTGATGAATCAACACGGATATATTACTGAGGAAGAAATGAAAGAGGCCCAAAACACACCGATTTCCAGTTTAATAGTGGAAAATTCAGAAGCCTCATCAGATAACCCGGCCTATGATGCATTTATCGACAAGGTCATCGATGAAGTGGAAGCGCTCGGATACAACGTGTATACCGATGGGTTAGATATTTACACAACATTGGATCCATCAGCACAACAAAAGGTATATGATCTTTTAAACAATCAGGAAGGGCTCTTCCCTGATGATAAAATTCAGGCCGGTGTCGTTCTTTTAGATACAAAAACCGGGGAAGTACGAGCCATTGGTGGCGGACGAAATATCACGGTTCGCCGAGCTTACAACTATGCCACTGATATTGAAAGACAACCCGGCTCAACAATTAAACCAATTTTGGACTACGGTCCGGCCATTGAATATTTAAAATGGTCGACCGGAAAAATTTTAGTCGATGAACCATATAGCTATCCAGATGGAACGCCGATACGGAACTGGAATAATAAATTCCATGGGCCAGTAACTATTCGCACTGCCCTTTCCTACTCATACAATATTCCGGCGGTAAAAGCGCTTGAAGCTGTTGGTTTGGAAAAAGCCCGGGAATTTGCAATAAATCTAGGTATCCCTTTACCGGATACGATTTCCGAATCCTATGCACTCGGTGGCTTTAAAACGGGAATCGCCCCGATTCATTTAGCAGGAGCATTGGCTGCCTTCGGTAATGATGGGGTATATACGGAACCTCACCTCATTCGAAAAATTGTCTTAGGTGACGGCATCACTGAAATTAAATTAACACCGGAGTCGAAACAAGCAATGTCCCCGGCCACTGCCTTTATGGTTACAGACATCTTAAAAGGGTTACTTACCCATGGTTATGGAAAATAAGCTGCTGTTCCTGGAGTGCCAAACGCAGTAAAAACGGCAACGACAAACTATACGGAAGACGAGGAACAACGTGTTGGTATGACAAGCGGTATCACAGAATCGTGGTTTCGCGGAACTTACACAAATTATACAACTACAACATGGCTTCGAG
>Ga0079224_100006682_pt1 | contig 15356 bp, 6 predicted proteins | sample Stecom2015_FD_80414 | JGI IMG/M metagenome (GOLD analysis project Ga0079224, IMG submission 80414) | Agricultural soil microbial communities from Utah to study Nitrogen management - Steer compost 2015 | ecosystem: Environmental > Terrestrial > Soil > Agricultural land | place: USA: Utah...
CAAGACGATCAACATGCCCAACGACGCGACCATCAAGGACGTCGAGAGCGTCTACCTCGCGTCGTGGAAGTACGGGCTCAAGGCCAACGCGCTGTACCGCGACGGCAGCAAGCTGAGCCAGCCGCTGTCGGCCGCGCTGACGGTCGAGGCCGGCGACGAGGCCGGCGAGGCGCTCTCGACCTCGCAGCCGCAGGTGATCGAGAAGGTCACCGAGAAGATCGTCCACCGCTACCTGGCCAAGCGTCGCCGGATGCCCGATCGCCGGGCCGGCTATACTCAGAAAGCGGTGATCGGCGGCCACAAGGTCTACGTCCACACCGGCGAGTACGCCGATGGCACGCTCGGCGAGATCTTCATCGACATGCACAAGGAGGGCGCCGCCTTCCGCTCGTTGATGAACTGCTTTGCGATCGCGATCAGCCTCGGCCTGCAGTACGGGGTCCCGCTCGACGAGTACGTCGACGCGTTCGTGTTCACCCGCTTCGAGCCCAACGGCCTGGTCACCGGCCACCCGCACGTGAAGATGTCGACCTCAATCATCGACTACATCTTCCGCGAGCTGGCGATCTCGTACCTGGGCCGGACCGATCTCGCCCACGTGCTGCCCGAGGATCTCGCCCCCGACGCGACCGGCGACGACGAGATCGAGTACCGCGACGAGGAGGTCGTGTCCGAGCGGGTCGTGACCCCGGGACCGCTCAAGCTGACCGCCGACGTGCCGCGCTCGGGGCACCTGTTCATGGGTGAGTCGGCGCAGGGCAAGATCGAGGTCGAGGATCGGACCGCGGCTGCCAACGCGAGCGCAGGGTTCAGCCCGATCGCCGCTGCGCCCGGCAACGGCAGCCGGGCCGCCGAGCTGCAGGCCCAGGCTGCGTTGGGTGAGCAGGTTCGGCGGGCAAAGATGCAGGGGTACGAGGGCGATGCTTGCGACTCGTGCGGGAGCTTCACGCTCGTCCGCAACGGCTCGTGCATGAAGTGCATGAGCTGCGGCGGGACGTCGGGATGCAGCTGAAATCGCAGGCGCGATTTCAGCTACATCCCTCCTCTAGCAGCCCGTGGCTTAAAGGCTAGAGCTGTCTTCAGCTCTGGCAGGTCCCGCCCCCGGGGGCCCTGCCCGGCCCTCGCAGGCCGTTGGTTGTCGCTGCGCTGGCGCTCCGCGACAACTCTTCCGTTTGCCCGGATCTATATTGGGGAACCGGGCGGACGGCCGCGTTATCCCTACTGACGCTCCTCTTCGGTAGTAATGGACCCGTTGCCATGGAGTGCACCTGACCGTTCGGCACATTTCGAGGCGTACGACTCACGTGCTATACTATACTCGTTCGCCATGATCGCATCGATATCGCATCGATTATCATATCGATATCGCATCGATATCACATCGATATCGCATCGTCATACGCCAAGAGAGATCCTGCGAGCGCCTCTCTCCAGGCACCTCCGCGCACTGTCCCAAATCCACGCATTTCCGGCTCCTACCAGAAGGAGCCGCAGCCTCGAGTCGTGGCAGTCATGAATATTCAAACTAGCCTGCTTCGTTGTTCGCCTGAAAAACTCCACATGTTGGGGCACGCCCTCAAAAAACTATTTCCGGATCTCTGGTGTGAAAGTGTCGAGATTCACCGCGACCTTGTCGGGGCGCCGTTCGTTGAGGAAAATTACCTGGCCTGGATCATTCTGGACGTACTTGAAGCTCTGCATTGAACGGCCTACCGCGGCTTCGATTTGGCGATCCGCTCGAACTCGGCCGCCACCGAGCTCTTGTCGATCCGGCCCTCGGCGACGCCCATCGTCAGCTCGTAGAACGCTTCGGATTCGTGCAGGAGCACGATCCCGTTCAGGTGCAGGAACACCTGTGCGGCCAACAGGCCCACGCGCTTGTTGCCGTCTACGAAGGCGTGGTTCGAGACGACGTGAAAGAGGTAAGCCGCCGCCATCTCGAACAGACTCTCGTGTACCAAGACTCCGCCGAACGACGCCTGTGGCTGAGCCACGGCCGATTCGAGGAGCCCGCGATCACGCAGTCCAGGACTACCGCCGTAGCGTTCGAGCTGGCGTTGATGGAGGGTCAAGACCACCTCGACGGTGAGGAACACGATCTCGCCTGGTTGGTCAGGTCTGTCGTTCACTTCGCTAATTTCCGGAACGTCGCGTCGTGAGCGTCCATGAGCTCATCAGCGGCAGCGAGTGCGCGCTCCGCCTCGGAGACGTTCTTCAGCGGCCGGATGATGAGCGCCTCGCCGTCGGTCTTGATCTCGAGCGGGGTGTCCTTTGTGATGTCGAGCAGGTCCAGGATGGGACGCTCGATGATGAGCCCCAGGCTGTTGCCGACCGCGGAGAGCTTCTTGACCATCATGGGGATCTCGTTCGTACGCAGGTACGAACCAAAGTGTACCCCTCGCTCCTCGAAGTGGCCCAGATAGTGTGCGGCTGGTGACGAACTTGGCGCCGCCGCTCCCGCTCCAGAGCGTCCGGCGAGGTACGCGTCGGAGCGAGCTGCGGCGCGACTACTCGTCGGGCCACTCGTCGTCGTCGACGGCTTCGACGGTCATGCGCGCGCGCGAGGGGCCGCGCTCGAGCTTCACGGTCCGGGAAGTAGCGATCTCGGTCGGGACTCCGGCTTCCTTGGGGCCCGAGTCCTTGGGGCTCGGGCTCGCGGCGGCCGCTGCCGCGGACGACGACGAGCGAGCCTGCGAGCGAGCCACGGGGACATCGGCTTCGGGCGCGGGCGCGAGCTCGTCGTTGAGATCGGCGAAGCTGGTCTCGTCCTCGTCGTCGTCGGTCAGGCTCGCGAGCGCCTGGTCGAGCTCCTGCGCGGTCGGGCGAGGTGCGGTGGCCGACTTGCTCGTGGTGCCCGGCTTGCTCGGCTTGCTCGCGGTGGCCACGCTCGGGCGCTTGCTCGGCGTGGGCTCGGGCTTGGCCGCGGCCGGCTTGCTCGCGGCCGCCGGCTTGCTCGGCTTGTCCTCGCCGAGATCGAGCAAATCCCCGCCATCGAAGTCCGCGAACGGATCCTCGGGCGCGCTGTTCGGAAACCCTTCGATGCCGATCCCCGCCCGGGCCATCTTGGCCCGCTCGCTGGCCAGGGTCCGCTCCTGCTCGAGCGCGCGGGCCTGCTCGGCGGCGAGCAGGTTGCGGGTCACCTCGAGCTCGTCGAGCAGCGAGTCGACGGTCTCCTTGTGCTTCTCGAGCTGGGCGAGACTCGCGGCGAACCGAGCGGCGTTGCGATCGGCGGCGTCGGTCATCTCCCAGATCTTCTGCTCGGCGGCGTCGAGCTGGGCGAGCATGTACTCCTGCTCGGCGGTCCGGACCTGGACCTCGAGCCGCAGCCTTCGCAGGCGGGTCGCGTCGACTCCGGGGCCCGCGGTCGCAACCGCCTCGGCCCGCACCTGCGTCAGCTCGCGGGCGTGGTCGCGGGCCTGCTGGGCGAGGTGGCCCCGCAAGCGCTCGATCTCCTGGCGAGCGGCCTCGGGCCAGGCGGCGAGCTCGTCGGCGTTCGGGCCGTCGTCCTCGCCTCGCTCGATCCGCCCGGCCTGCTCGGTCGCGGTCTCGAGATCGCGGCGCAGCTGCAGGAGCTCGAGCGAGTGAGTGTCCGAGTCGGCCGACAGCCGATCGATCTCCTGCTCGCGATCTCGCAGCTGCCGACGCAGGCTGTCGCGGGCGGCGGCCGCCTCCTCGACCTGCCGCTGCAGCTCGGCCTTCTCGCTCTCGCGCTGCTTGGCGAGGTTGCGGGCCTCCTCGAGCTGCGTCTGCAAGCTGGTGACCGTGCCGCCGAGCTGCTCGATCTCCAGGCGCTTGACGTCGAGCTCGCTCTCGGCCTTGGCCGCGAGCCCGGACTGCTGCTCGAGATCGGCCTGGAGCTTGGTGACCCGCTCGTTGGCCTGCGAGAGCGCGGCCTCGGCCTGCTTGGACTGGGCACCGGCTCGCTCGTCGCGGGCCTCGACCGCGGCCAGCTGATCGGCGAGCTTGGCCAGCTCGGCGTTGCGCTCGTGCAGCTGGGCCCGGAGTTGATCGACGTCGGCCGACTGACCCGCGAGCGACTGCGCCTCCTGGGTCAGCCGGGCGATCTGCTCGTCGCGGGCCCGCAACAACGCGGTCGCCTCGGCCTTGCCGACCTCGAGGGTCCGCAGCTCGCGACCGAGCTGCTCCACTTCACGAGTACGCTTCTGCTCCTCGGCCCGGCTGCGCTCGACCTGCTCGCGCAGCCGCTCGACCTCGCCGCCGAGTCGCACGCCCTCGAGCCGCTCCTTTTGCAGCGCCTCACGGGTCTCCCACATCCGGGCCTCGAGCTCCTCGAGCGCCCGGTTGCGCTGGCTCAGCTCCTCGCGCAGACGATCGCGATCGAGCGCGACGTCGGCCAGCATCCGGCCCTGCTCGGCCCCCTGCGCGGCCGTGGCGGTCAGCTCCTCGGCGCGCGAGCGGGTCTGGGCCAGCGCCTTCTCGGCTTCGTCGAGGCGCTTGCGCATGGCCTCGAGCTCGCCGGCCAGCCGCGACGCCTCTTCGATCTTGGTCGCGTGGGCCTGCTCGTGCTCCTTGGCCCGCCGCCCGGCGACCTCGAGCTCGGCCTCCATCCGCTGGGCGAGCTTGCGGGCGCCCTCGCGCTCGGCCACGTAGACCTCGTTTTGCCGACGCAGCTCCTCGCGCTCGGAGTCGAGTGACTCGATCCGCGCGCGCAGCTGCTTCTCGTCGGCGCGGGCCTGCTCGAGCGCTCGTCGCTCGTTGTCGAGCGCGGCGGTCAGCCGCTCGAGCGCCTTCTCCTGCTCGCCCGAGGTTCGCGTCAGGATCTGGAGATCGGTCTCCTGGCTGCGCAGCCGCTCGTCGGCCTGGCGAAGCTGGGTCTCGGTCTCGCGGGTGCGCTCGCGCGATTGCTCGAGCTCGCGACGCAGCTGCTCGAGCTCGCGGCGCTGCTCGGTCTCGCCGTCGCGCGAGCGAGCGCGCAGCTGCTCGAGCTCGCGGTGCAGCTCGGCCTCGGTGCTCGCGAGGTTGGCCCCGCGGGTGCTCTGCTCGCGGCGGACCGCGTCGAGCTCGGCCTCGAGCTCGGCGCGATCGTCCTCGAGCCGGGCGATCTGGGCGCCCTGCTCCTGCTCGCGCGCTCGAAAGATGCTCAGCTGGGTCTCGGCCTCGGTCAGCGCGTCGCGCAGCCGATCGACCTCGGCCGCCTCGACCTCGCTGCTGCGCGCGCGCAGGCTCTCGAGCTGCGACTCGAGCTCGCGGACCCGCCCGTGCGCGGCCGCGACCTTGGCCGCGCGCAGGCTCAGCTCCTCGCGCAGACGATCGAGCTCGTCACGGAGCTCCTCGATCTCGGCGCCGTCGCGCTCGGCCTGCGGGTTGAAGCCGAACACCTCGTTGCGCGGCAGCGGGATCAGCAGACACTCGCGGGCGAGCCCGGCCGGGGTCCGCGACTTGCTCGCGACCGCGAGGTAGTGCGAGGCCTCCGGGGCTTCGTCGAGCAGCTCCTCGCGCAGGGCCAGCTGCGGCTCCTCGCCGATCCCGGCCTCGTCGTCGAGGATCGGCGCGAGCAAGAAGCCTTGCCAGGGCATCTGCGCGAGCATGTCGACCCGCGGAAAGATCGCGCCGATCTGATCCTCGAGCGCCCAGAAGTCGATCTGCGAGGAGCCGACCAGGGTCCGGCCGAACGCCTCGGCCTCGCGCTGCTCGATCCACGAGCAGAAGATCCCCTCGCCGCGCAGCACCCGGTAGCCCTCGCGCAGTAGCTCGCGGCGATCGGTCGAGCGCAGGGCGCCGAACGCCTCGATGCAGACCACGATGTCGACGCTCTCGTCGCGCAGCGGCAGCCGAGTCCCGCTCGCCGGCCGGACCTCCATGCCCGGCTCCGAGGCAAAGTCCGCGCCGATCACCAGCACCCGCCGAGCCCCCGCCGCGAGCAGCCGCCGAGGCCCCTCCGGCCCGCTGGGCTGCACGACCACCACCGTCCGGGCGAGCACCCACCGCTCGAGCGCGAGGTATGCGGGCAAGTGGTACACGAGCGGGTCGGGCCGGGATGATAGCGGTTTTTGCTGCGAGTTGGGTCCCGGCGCGACCGGCTGCGAACCTGGTAGGATTTGCAGCGGTGGCCGAGGCCGTCAAGTACAAGCAGCCGCGCAAGCTCAACTGGGTGGTCGTGGTGCTGCTGGTCGCGCTCGTCGCCGGGGCTTACGCCCTGTGGATCTACGTCCCGGTCTCGATGCGCAAGTCCGAGGTCATGCGGGTGCTCGACGAGACCTCCTCGGAGTTCACCGGCCAGGCCGCGCGGATGCTGGCCGACGACAAGCAGGTCGACAAGATGCTGCGCGACATGAGGTCCGACATTCAGGCGCTCGGTGTCGAGGATCCACAGGCCGAGTACTGGATCGAGATCGACGACGACAACCAGATCCGCTTCGGAGTCCTGTACTCCGACTGGATCAGGCTGCCGTTCGTCGAGCCGCGCGAGAAGGTCGTCGAGCTACAGATGTTCTGCACGCGACCCGGGCGCGGTGCCGGCTGGACCTGCGAGGGCCAGGACCTGCAGTCGCGCGACTTTCAGGCGGATCAGCCGGTCGATGGCATTTGAGCTGGTTGGAGCCGCCTTGCGCTTGTAGTTGATCTCGTGAGGCGCCCTGCCCTACGATCGCGGCTCGGGGCCACCCGAGAGGCGATGTCCGGCAAGCTCATCCTGTTGGGGGAAAAGGCGATCGAGTACCCCCTGACCGCGTTCAACACGCTCGGTCGCCACCCCGACAACAGCATCCAGGTGCTCGATCGGATCGTGTCGAAGGAGCACGCTCGGATCACCCTGGCGCCCAACGGCAGCTGGATGGTTCGCGACGCGGGCTCGCTCAACGGCACCCTGCTCAACGGCGAGCGGGTCGGCGAGGCGGCGCTCAAGGACGGCGACCGCATCCAGCTCGGCAACACCGTCTTCGAGTTCCGCGAGGACAACCCCAAGGCCCAGCAGGCCCAGGCCGCGGCCAGCCGCAGCCGGGTCACGATGATGCCCGGCCAGGTCCAGAGCGAGGTCCGCAACCGGATCGACGCCAGCAAGCGATTCTTGCCGGTCGCCGAGATCTCCGACATCGACACGCTCAAGGCCGACTACGAGAAGCTCCGCATCGCCCACGAGCTCTCGCAGAAGCTCGCGCTCGACACCGACCTCGACCGCCTGCTGCAGCAGATCGTCGACGAGACCTTCCAGATCATCCGCGCCGACCGGGCGGTGATCCTGCTCCAGGACTCGGACGACGACGCGCTGAAGCCCGCCTACGTCCGGCAAAAGCGAGCCGACGAGGAGATCAAGCTCTCCAACACGATCCTCGACGAGGTCAAGCGCAACAAGGCCGCGGTGCTGTCGTCGGACGCGATGGTCGACGAGCGCTTCAAGGCCGCCAAGAGCATCATCATGCAGGGCATCCGCTCGACCATGTGTGTGCCGCTGCTGGTCGGCGACCAGCTGGTCGGCGCCTTCCATGTCGACTCGATGCTCGCCAGCGGAGCCTTCACCGACAAGGACCTGCTGCTGTTCTCCGGCATCGCCACCCAGGCGGCGATCGCCATCCAGAACTTTCGGCTGGCCAAGAAGATCGAGCACGAAGCCGCGACCCGGGCCGAGTTCCAGCGGCTGCTCTCGCCCAACCTGGTCGACGAGATCATCTCCGGCGCCCTGACCCTCGACCAGGCCGGGGCCAACCGCGTGGTCACGATGTTGTTCGCCGACATCCGCGGCTTCACCTCGATGAGCGAGCGGCACACGCCCGAGGAGATGGTCGAGACCCTCAACAACTACTTCGAGTTCATGGTCGACGTGCTGTTCAAGCACGGCGGCACCCTCGACAAGTACGTCGGCGACGAGATCATTGGCCTGTTCGGCGCCCCGGTCGAGCTCGCCGACGCGCCGGTCCGGGCGGTTCGCTGCGCGCTCGACATGCTCAAGGCGCTCGACGAGTTCAACCGCATGCGCGCCGCCGAGGGCAAGGAGCCGCTCCACATCGGCATCGGCATCAACACCGGCCCGGTCATCGCCGGGGCCATCGGCTCGTCGCGCACGCTCCAGTACACCGTGATCGGCGACGCCGTGAACCTGGCCGCGCGACTGTGCAGCGTCGCCAAGGCCAGCGAGGTCATCATCTCGCCGACCACCATGACCCACTGCGCCGCCCAGGTGATCGCCGAGCAGCGCGAGCCCGTGCAGGTCAAGGGCAAGAGCGAGCCGATCCAGATCTGGAACATCACCGGCTTGCAGGAAGTGCAGCCGGTCGGAATTCCCCACGGCGTACCGCGTCATCACACGGCGCCGTTTCGGACCACGCAAGAGCCGACCTGAGGCCGCTCGAACCAAAAACAAAGGCCGCTCTCGCGGCCTTTGTTTTTTCTGTTTTTTCGTCGCCCGACTACCCGACCTGGATGCCGATGCCGCGGCGAGCGTCGAAGTAGTCCTCGGAGATCGAGTAGAGCACCAGCTCCTTGATCTTGTCCTTCGGCGTCATCGTCGAGCCGAGCAGGTTGGACTCTTGCGAGACCATCAGCGCGGCGGTCTGCAGGTCGCCGCACAGCAGCAGGCCCACGCGGTAGCAGGTCAGCTCGACCGCGGCGGCCCAGCGCTTGACGTCGGTCGAGCCGCCGGCCTGATAGAACTTCTTCATCAGGGTCTTGAGCTGGTCGACCAGGCCGGCGGACATTCGGCCCATGATCTCGCGCGCGATGGTGTCGAGCGCCCCGGTGTTGTCAGCCTGGACCGGCATCCCGCAGATCCGCATGCAGGCCATGAACACCTGGATGAGGCTCTGCGGCGAGCGGTCGATGGTCACGTACGCGTAGTGGGGCGGGTACAGCTCCATCATGCTCTTGCCGAGCGCGAACACCAGGTGGTGCTCCTTCTTGCCGCGCAGGATGTTCTGGTACACGACCATCGACGGGTGCACTGCCCCGTCGCGCTTGACGTTGATGACCGAGATGTCACCCGGCTCGTTGGGCCGCAGGTAGACCTCCGGGGCGCCGACGTTGAGCACCTCCTTGACGTACTTGGCGATCTGGGCGAACGGCGACGGATCGAGGGTGATGTCGGTCCGCGAGTCGGCCTTGATGGTCGGCGGTAGCTCCTTGGCCCGCCACGCCGCCAGCGGCTGCGCGACCAGACCGAGGATGCCGGTCAGGTACGGATCCTGATCGGGGTGGAACACGTGCTTGCGCATCGTGGTCTCGCTCAAGCGCTGGCGGGCACGGACGAAGCCCTCCTGGCGGTGACGATCGTAGAGCGCCTGCTGCTCCTCGTTGGCCTTCTTGAGGAACACCAGCGCCTGGGCCACGCACCAGGCCTTGTCGATCTGGTTGCTCGACCGGTAGATGCTGTAGAGCGCGTGGTAGCTCTCGATCCGGTAGGGCTCCTGGGCGATCAACGACTGATGGGCCGCGACCGCCTTGGGCGCGAACTCGGCCGAATTCTGGGTCTGCTCGAGCAGGCGCTCGTACAGCTCGGCGAGGATGATCTGCCACTTCGGGTTGTTGGGATCGAACTGGGTCGCAACGATCGTGAACACCTCGGCGGCCGACTGGAAGTTGTTGAGCCGGGTCCGGTAGATCTCGCCGAGGTTGCTCCACAGCGCCAGCGCCAGCTCCTCCTGGCCGGTCGCCGGCAGCCGCTTGATCATCTTGCGGTACGACCGCTCGAGCGACTTCCAGTCCTTGCCCTTGGTGACCAGCGCGTCGATCGCCTGGAACGCCTTGAGGTAGGTCGGGTCGTCGTCGAGCACCGTGTTGAAGCGATCGATCGCCTCGTCCTGCGACTGCAGGTTGTCGCGGAGCACGACCGCGGCCGTGTAGTTGTAGCGGCTGCGGCGTAGCGGCTCGGTCTCGATCTCGACGATCCGATCGATGATGCTGATCAGCTCGTCCCACTGCTTGTTCTCCTGGTACAGGGCCAGGAGCGTGTGCAGCATCGGGAAGTCCTGCGGGCGCAGGTCGAGGGCCTGGGTGTAGGACTCGGCGGCCTTGGTCCGGTTGTCGAGCTTCTCGACGTAGAGCTTGCCGATCTCCTCGTAGATGTTGAAGCGCTCCTCGTCGCTCTCGACCACGTCGACCAGCGCACGCTTGGCCTGGATCACGCCCTCCCAGTCGTTGGCGGCCGACTGCAGCTCGATGACCGCCTCGAGCACCTGGCGGTTGAAGGGCTGGACCTCCAGCGCCTTCTCCATGTAGTTGAGCGCCTTGCGGGGCTCGTTTTGCCGGCGCTTGATGGTGCCGAGCCGGTAGTAGACCAGCACCGTGTCGTCATCGCTCTGGCTGTCGCGGTGCTGGACGAGGATGGTCTGGTAGAGCTTGAACGAGCGCTCCCAGTTCTCCTGCTCGAACAGCAGGTCGGCCATCCCGGTCAGGACCTCGTGGTTGGTCGAGTCGATGTCGTAGGCCGACTTGTAGCGCTTGAGCGCCTTGTCGCCGTCGCCGAGCGCCCGCGCGACCTTGGCCGCGCGCAGGTACATCTCGCGCAGATCCTCGTCGTCGAGCTCGAGCTGGTCCGACTTGCGGGCCAGCATGTCGAAGATCGGATCGGCGAGCTGGTACTGCTTGGCCTCGAAGTAGATGCCCGACAGCACCTTGCCGACCTTGACGTGCTCGGGATCGATGCCGATCGCGATCGCGAACATCGCGGTCGCGCTCTTTTGATCCTCGAGCTCGTCGAGGTAGATGAAGCCCGACTCGGCGGCGAGCTGGGTCTTCTCGTAGTTGTTGGTCGCCGACTCCGAGGCGGCCTGCAGGGTCCGCGCGGCCTTGAGCCAGTCGTGCCGGGCCTTGTAGAGCTCGGCGAGGATGACCAGCGCCGGCACGTGGCCGGGATCGATGGTCAGCGCGTCGTTGAGCCGCCGCTCGGACTCGGCCTGATCCTCGAGCTTCTGGAAGTGGATCCGACCCATCCGGGTCAGCAGCTCGAGCTGCGCGCTCGGGTCGTTGATCAACCCGAGCAGCCGGTCCATGGTCTCGACCGCCGACGGCCAGTCCTCGATCGCCTCCTGCAGGCGGCTGAGGGTGTTGGCGGCGTCGAAGTGGTAGGGGTTGAGCTCGAGGATCTCGCGGTAGCAGTCGATCGCCCGGTCGAGATCCTGGATCTGCCGCTCGAACACCTCACCGGTGGCCTGCAGCAGCGCGACCTTCGACTCGACGTCGGCGATCGCCTCGACATGATTGCGGTAGGTCTCGACCAGCTCGGTCCAGCGCTCGAGCTCGTAGTAGAGCTGCTCGGCCTGGCGGTAGGTCTGATCCCGGCTCGGATCGAGCATCAGGATCTTCTCGAGCACCTCGCAGGCCCGCTCCTTGTCGTGGGCGTACTCGACCAGCGCGAACGCCATCTTCTCGTGGATCTGGATCTGCTCGTCGACGTCCGCGGTCGCGTCGAGCTCGGCCTCGAGGGTCTCGAGGTACTCGGGGATGTTGCCCTGGCTCATGTACAGGCGCTCGAGCGCCTGGAGTGCGTCGCGATCGGTCGGCTCGCTGGCGGTGATGTCCTTGAAGGTCTCGATCGCCGCCGTCGCGTCGCGCAGGTTGTTCTCCTGCACGCCGCCGATCCGCTTGCGGATGACCAGGATCTCGTCCGGATCCGACATGATCTGCGCGCGACGATCGAGCACCGCGACCAGCTCGTTCCACTGCCCCTGGGCCTCGTGCAGCCGGGCCAGCGAGTCGAGGGAGATCACGCTCTCGCTGTCGATCTCCAGCACCCGCCGGTAGCTCTCGACCGACGACGGCAGATCGCCGAGCCCGGTCTCCTGGACCTGGGCCAGATCGAGCAGCGTCGCGGCCTGGACCTCCGGCTCCTGCTCGAGCGGGACGATCCGCGTGAGCGTGTCGGCCAGCTCGCGGGCCTGACCGGCCCGACGATAGAAGCTGGCCAGCTCGCGCAGCGCGTTGACGCTCTCCGAGTTCAGCTCCAGCGCCTTGTGCAGCGACTGGATGCCGTAGTCGGGCCGATCGAGGTGCTCGCCGTACCAGCGGCCGATCTTGACCCACAGCTCGCAGCGCTCGAGCGGATCCTCGATGTCGTTGACGATCGCGTTGTACTCGTTGAGCAGCTCGCCCCACTTGTTGGCGACCGTCGCGATGCGCTCGAGCTCGCGCGAGGTGTCCTCGTTGGCGTAGTCGACGTTGAACGCCGCCTGCAGGACCGCGAACGCGCTGTCGAGATCGCCGAGCTTCTCCTCGAACACCTTGGCGGCCTGCTGGAGGAACCGGACCTTGTCCTCGAGCAGCTCCTCGTCCTCGGTGACCTCGGCGCGGTTGATCAGCAGCTCGGACAGCGCCTCCCACTGCTCGGTCTCGCGGTAGATCGCGTCGAGCGCGTCGGCGGCCGGCGGGTGACCGGCGCGGAGATCGAGGATCTCCATGTAGGCGCCCGCCGCCTGATCCTTGTTGTCGAGCTTCTCCTCCCAGATCGACGCGATCTGCATGAGCACGTCGATCTTGCTCTCCTCGTCGGCGACCGCCGCGACCTTGCGCTCGAGGATCTGGATGGCCTCGTTCCAGCGCGCCTCGGTCGTGTACAGCTCCTCGAGGGCCGCGAGCGCCTCCATGTCGCCCTCGGCGATCGCCAGCACCTGCAGCCAGGCCGCGATCGCGTCGTCGGTCGCCATCAGGTACTCGCCCTGGATGCTGCCGATCTGCGCCCACAGGTCGCGCAGCCGGTTGTTGTCGAGCATCCCGTAGGGCAGCTGGACCATCCGCTGAAGGATGTCGATCAGCTCGACCCACGCCTGGCTCTCCTCGTACAGCCGCTTGAGCGTCTCGAGGGTCTCGAGGTTCTGGGGGTCGATGTCGAGGGCGTTGATCCACGAGTCGAGCGCCTGACGATCGCGCTCGAGCTTCTCGCCGTAGGTCCGGCCGAGCCGCTGGTAAGCGTCGACCCGACCGGCCGGATCCTCGACCACGTAGACCAGCCGCTCGAGGATGTCGACCAGCTCCTCCCACCGCTGGGCCCGCTCGTGGAGCCCGGCCAGCTCGGTCAGCGCCAGCGCGTCCTCGCCACGAAGGTCGAGCACCCGACCCCACAGATCGACGGCGTCCGACTCACGATCGAGCGCGTCCGAGGCCAGCTTGGCCATCCGCTGGTAGCAGCCGGCCATGTCCTCGTCGGTGTTCGCGACGTCGACCATCTTCTGGTAGTTGTCGAACAGATCCTGGAAGCGGTGCTGGCTCAGGTACAGGGCCTCGAGCCGCTCCAGCGCGGTCGCGTTGTCCGAGGCGTTGTCGAGCACCCGGGTGTAGGCCGCGATCGCCTGATCGATGTTGCCGAGGTAGGTCTCGAAGGTCTGCGCGAGCCGGAGCTCGAGCTCGACCAGCAGCTCGTTGTCCATCTCGACCGCGATCCGCCGCTGGAGGATCTCCGCCAGCTCGACATACATCGCCGCGTGCGAGTAGATCCGGTCGAGGGCCGCGAGCGCGGCCGCGTTCTCGCGGTCGAGCTCGAGCACCGCCCGGTAGTAGCCGATCGCCCGATCGTAGTCGTAGAGCTTCTGATCGAGCACCCGCGCGCTGCGGGCCAGGACCTGCTGGCGAACCTCCGGCGAGACCGAGCCCTCGGTGTCGAGGATCTGATCGCCGACGTCGACGATCGCCCCCCACTCCTGGGTGGCCTCGGCCAGCCGCTCGATCTCGTGGGTGATCTGCTCGCTGGTCGGATCGTCCATGTACGCCCGCAGCCACCACAGGAACGCCTGGCCGACGTCGCCGAGCCGCCGCTCGCAGATCTCGGCCACGTTCTGGATGACCGCGAAGCGATCGGCGGTCTCCTCGATCGACCCGAGCCGGGCCTCGCCGAGCTTGACCAGCGGCTCCCAGCGCTCGGCCGCGAAGTAGATCGGCTCGAGGATCTCGGCGATCTGATGCTGATGCTCACCCTCGTAGAAGATGAACTCGAGCGCCTGCTGGCTGGGCCCGTGGTCGGGCGCGACGTTGAGGATGTCGCGGTAGGCCTCGATCGCGTGAGGCAGATCGTTCATCGACAGCTGGTAGGTCTGGCCCATCCGGAACTGCAGCACGATCGACTGCGCCTCGTCCTCGGTGATCCGGATCTGTCGCTGCAGGTTCTCGACCAGGTCGTGCCAGCGCTCGAGGTGGGTGAAGATCGCGTCGAGGGCCTCGATCGCCTCGCGATCCTCGGGATCCTCGGCCAGCACCCGCTGGTAGCGATCGATCGCGCTCTCGACATCGGCGAGCTGGTGCAGGCGCACGGCCGCGACGCGCTTGAGCATCTTGGCCTTGATCATCGGGTCCATGATGTTCTGGGCCTGCTCGTCGAGGATCCGCGCGTACTTCTCCCAGTCGCCGGTGACCTCGGCCAGCCGGGTCATCTGCTCGACCGTGGTGTCGTCCTCGGGATCGATCGCCAGCGCGCGCGCGTAGGTGTCGAAGCCCTTGTCGAACTCCTGCAGCTGCCGCTCGTAGGTCTCGGCGATCTTGTGGAGCCGCTCGATCTTGGCCAGCGGATCCTCGATGTGGCGGACCATGACCTCGAACAGATCGATCAGCTTCTCCCACTCGGCGAGCTGCTCGTAGAAGGGCTCGAGCACCTCGGCGGCCATCATCGGCTGGGTGTCGCCGTGGGCGATCCGACCGAGCGCCTCGATGGTCGGCTCGTGGCCGGGATCGTGGGTCAGGACCTCGCGATAGGACTCGACCGCGCGGACCGGGTCGGCCAGCTGGTTCTCCCACAGCGCGCCGATCCGGTGACGCAGCGCCGTCTTGGCCTCGTGACGATCGGCGACCTCGACCGCCTGCTCGAGGATCTGCAGCTGGTCGTGCCAGCGCTCGGCCTGGCCGTACAGCCGGTCGAGCGCCTGGATCGCGTCGTAGTCGGTCGGATCGATCTCGAGGATCGCCTGGTAGGTGTCGATCGCCCGCTCGACGTCGCCGATCTCGCGATCGTGGACCTGACCGAGCACGTGGAGCGCCTGCCGACGATCCTCGGGGGTCTCGGCCAGCTCGGTCTTGCGCTGGTAGACGTCGCGCAGCGCCTCCCAGTTCTCGAGCCCGAGGTACAACTTCTCGAGCGCGTCGAGGGCCCGACCGTCGGCGTCGTCGATGCCGAGCACCTGCTGGTACAGCTCGATGGCTCCCGGCGCGTCCTCCATCATCGTCTCGCGGATGTCGGCCGCGTACAGCAGCAGCGCCTTGCGATCCTCGGGATCGTCGACCATCTCGGCCTTGCGGGTGACCGCGGCGACCAGCTCCTCGAAGTTGTTGGTCCGGCGATGGACCTCGATCAACGCGTCGATCGCCGCGAAATTGCCGGGATCGATCTCGAGGATCTTCTTGTAGCTGGCCGCGGCCTGGGCCGCGTCGTCGAGCGTGGCCTCGTAGATCTTCGCGACCTTGTCGAGGATCTGGATGCTCAGCTGATC